>ODAK010002825.1_pt1 | contig 18178 bp, 17 predicted proteins | sample 1539591 | NCBI WGS metagenome assembly ODAK01 (sample SAMEA3539303, study PRJEB22396) | soil metagenome | biome: tundra; feature: field; material: soil | place: USA | collected 2010-05 | depth 0.15 m | reverse complement strand
CCCCAGAACTTTACTAGCACTAGCGACAACATTAGCACTTTGTTCGGGAGTATGCCCCCTAAAAGCTGCGATAACCGTTTCAGCGGCAGAGATAATTTCCGGGGTAACTTGGGCAGCAGCTTCGATAAGCGCGATAATAGTTGCGATAGGCATAGAACTTCTCCAGGATTACAGGGTTGATGATAGGGTCGTTAAAGTCTGTTGATCCGTAGCTAACTGGGCGGCTGTAGTAGTCCCCGCATTAGCCGCTAAAATAGCAGGAGCTACGGCAGTTCCTTCATCGATTACTACCGAGGTTAGGTCAGACAGGGCTGTGACTGAGGAATTCTTGGTCGAGGGTTTGGAGGAAAGAAGGGTGGTGAGGTTAGGGGCACAGGACATGACGATGGAAAGGGCAGCAAACTCTGACTGGGTTGCGGGGGACGCCCCTGAAACCATGGCAGAGGCTTGGGAGTTGACGGCAGAAGCCAGGGCAAGGCCGATGGTCTTGATAATCGCCACTTCTCCGGGCATTTGAGTCTCAAAACCCTTCAAGAAATTCTCGACCCCGATTGCCACGTTTACCGTCACATCTGCCGCCGCGACCGCCGACCACCCGTTCGTCATCGTCCCCCCTGAACTAGCTTGACAGGCCACCAAACCCCCCACCATCGTCAACCCAACGAGAACTTTCTTAATGCTAATCATGATCTTACTCCTGTTATTATACACTATAGAAACCCTAACACTAACCTCTTGGCCATGGGCACAAGGATGGTTTATGCTAATCTTGAGCTATGCCCTGATAACCCAATTTAATTAACATTAGAGTAGAACCGGACTCGACCTTTACTACCCCGGAATATCGAGGGGGATTTAGCCCAATTAGGTTCCTCTATACTATCCGCGTAAAAGTGTGTACTGCCATTAGTCGGGTCGGGATTTCCCTGCCCAATATCCGACATGACTTTATTAAATGCGGTTACGGAAGAAGTCCAGTTAGGATTACCAGTTTCGGGCATTTTCAACACTCGTTCGAGATTGATCCTATCCGCGATATCAGTGTTCCATTCCGAGTATTGAAATTTCTGCAAACATACCCCCGCCATAGTGTCCGGGTAGGCTTTATGCTTGCTTCGGTTATAGATAGTCCAGGCTATCCATTCCTTAGCCTCCGGCTCACTATCAGCCTCAGCACTAAGGGTTATCGAAACGATAACGGAATCTTTCAATGAGTTCTGGTTCATGGTCTAGCTCCTTACTCTGGGGGATAATTCTTACTATAATTAGCTATGATGAACTTTAACTGCCCTTTAATCTCCCCTACCTCCTGAGAGACTTTTCCAGTATTGTCGCGGTTTTCCCGAATCTCCTGCACGATTATGATTAAACTGGATTTAATATTCTCGATATCATCTTTTCTAACCCGCATGTTTTCTAATTTGTCCAGATGTTGCCAGATATCCTTAGTCGCCACGTGAAATTCTTCATCTAAAGAATCACGGAATTTTAATAACCGTTCTAGTAAAAACCAGAACCCGGTTACTTGCAAACCACCTAATCCGCCTAAAGACCACATAATCCATTCTGCCGTGCTCATATTATAGTTCTCCGGTGAGATAGTTGAGGAATAGAATCAGGAGTAATTCTTCGGTAATTAGCTGGTTGAATAGCCGTGGGAGATATCGGGGGTATCGGGGTAGTCCCTATTGCGGTGAATTGATAAGCCGTGCAGGTGGTCAAATCCTGAACCCCGGAATTAAGCCCATTGAAACTTTGTAACTTTAACCAGAAAGTATACCCATTATATTGCGGGGGTAATGCTGTTTCAAAGTAATTAGCATTTATTCCCAGGTAGAGGAAATATGACCCAGTGCCAAATTCCCTAGGAGTTGTCCCGTATAATCCCCGGTAAAGTCCGGTAAGTGCGTAAGTATAAGTCGAGGTTAAAGTAGCGGTGGTGTAGGAAAGTAATTCAAATCCACTACTATCTTGGATAATGCATAGAGATTTTCCCGCCACTGCGGCTAAGGTTGTAGAGCTACTTAATGTCTCTGTTGAAACACTGAGACTAACAGCTAAAGTATGAGTATTATCGGGGTTGCTCCCTGAGTAACCAAGAAGTCCCTTAGTTAACTGGCCAATAGTACTTGGCCCTTTTAGCGTTCCAAGTTTTTGATAGTTGATATCATCTAGCGATATCCAGATATAAGCCCCGCCCCATTCGTTAACTGTGGTAATTATGGACGAACTAAAAGGAGCCATAGTCGGATGAGTATATATTCTAACCTGCTCTTGCAACAACCCCGCGAACCCGATTACAATCTGCGGGGTTGTTACTGAATACCCTGTAGCGGTTAACATAGTAGAAGTTGGCTCGAAAATAACCGGGGTTGCAGTAGTAACAGCAGGCAGATTAATATTTCCCTGTGTCGGGGGTGTCGTTCCTGCCACGGGAATGATAACTGGACTTTGAACTCCGACTGGAAACTCCTCAGCAATAATAGTTATATTCTCGCTATCATCACTATCATCTTCCATAGATATAATACGAACTAAAATACTATTATTCCAATTAGTAGGATCGGGGATGGTTATAATATCCATCGGATCTAAGAAACCCCAAAGTGGGTTTACCTTAAAGGTAAAGTTCTTAGTAATCCCGATATTTCTCCTTAGTTTAATCTGAGCAACTACATTGGCATAAGCGGTTAAAGTATACTCTCCAGCAGAGGAGATATTATCTACCCTAGTTCCATATAATCCCGCGTGAACTTCATCCTTAGCTTCAACTACATTGCTATTAAAATAATTAGTCCGATCATGGTAAGAAACCCTAACAGTGTTGTAAACTGCCATCGGGTCTTTTTTACTAAACGATATAGGGTCAGAGTCTTGCTCAGTTGATTGGAGGATTCGGCTAATAGGTAGATTTATCGTAGTAGCCAAATAAGGGTTAAAATACTTTATTTGAAAGGCACCGGTAATGTCAAACCCTGGATTGTTATTACAATAAGCATCCCAGTAGGGGATAAATTTAAGTACAGTACCATTCCAGACTATAGCGCAGCCTAGGTTAGTTACCCACTGATCGAGAACGCTTCCTGCACTTTGGGAGTTGTTTAGAATCGTACTCCAGGCTAACCCTACAGCTTGACAATAAGTTGATAAAGACCTATCCCCGACTAAGGATACGTAGGCGTTGGAGGAGGATACCAGAGTACTAGTATCCAGGAAGTTCGGGGGGAACATTGCTCCGTAAGTAGGATTAGTTAAAAAATCAACAATAACCTGCCCCGGATCGGCATCAGCATCACCGAGAGCTATATTCCCTATAGTAGAAATAGAATTACCATTTTGGTCATATTGTCCTGTAGTGATAACTAAGGTAGTATTATTCAGTGGACTAGTCCCAGCTAATATTCCCTTGGGTACTATATTAAACTGAGGTACTGTAGCTGACCCGTCTAACTGAGCATTAAGGAAAGCATAGTAAGCAGTATCTTTATACCCCCGAGCATCTAGTGGCCAGTTAGCAGTTATAACACTCCAAGCAGTTTGAGCGTTACTACCTTCAAACCAATAAGCCCCATTAGTTGGAAAATTACTAGTGGTATATGTTGCATTATCTTGGTAGATAATCATAACTTGGGGAAGCGGTCCTTCCCCAAGAGCCATAATTATCGTAGCAAAATAACTAACCCCGCCCGCACTAGTTTTTCCCCCGCCGACATTATGTACTAAAATTCCCTCGGCAAAATAGTTATGATATTTTTCCACAGTTAAATTGTAGGTAAATTCAATATCTTGAGCCTTAATAATCCGAGTTATTGTAACTTGTCCATAAACTACATGATATAATTTGTCAAATAGTTGGAAATCCTTAGCTTCTTTTTCCGTAACCCCATCTACCCAGAGATAATGATTCTCCGTCACATGGATTTCACCAATAAATCCATTGTCTGCTTCATAGGCTATTCTTAACATCTTATCGTGACTGTCATTAATCACGTCATGTTTGTGTGTGGATACGATACGGCTTAATACAGGTTTATTTTTTTCCTTATCAAAAGCTATTACTTTATCGTTAACTCGTAGCAAGAAAATTGGAGTATATCCTTCGGGGGTTTTGATTAAAGTTTCAGGCGCAAAGCAGCCACCTTTACCCCCGCCGCCGCCACCAGTATTTATAACTCTAAACCCATTATAATAAACTAAATTTATACTACACCGTGGCATTCCGTAAATAATAGGAATTGGCAGTACCTGAACGGAGGTATTTACCTGTAGTCCTGTATATTCTGGTATAGTAGTATTATTCCCCCCAGAATTTTCTCCGAATAATGATCCCATTAGATTTCCTCTCAGAATAAACTAAAGAATTTTCTCTCTACATTAGCTAAGGCGTGCTTACCGGTATTATTCAACAACACGTTATCCATAAATACATTACCTGGATTTCTAGCGTGAATAATATTTGGCCAGTTAACAATAATACCCCCGTGGGCAAATAATCTACCTATTTTGAATAATACTATATCCCCTGGAAGCACATTAATTTCATCAATAATATGACTATAACTAACAACTATTTTTAGATACTCTTCTTCATTTCTGTGTAAGTGCCATTGGGGGGAATATGGGCGGGGTTCAAAGTCAAGTCCTACTATTCCAGCTTCGGCATATACCCCAACCAATAGCATAGCACAGTCAACACCACCCCCTTTACCTTTTACTAAGGAATGGTGCATATAGGGTGTGCCTACCCAGGATTTCGCATGAGCTACTATCTTAGTTCGAATTTCCTCTTCTGTGAATTTAGCTAATAGATTAACTAGTAGTTGATTTTGCTGAACCATAGTTATGACGCCATCATTGTGGGAGGAACTTTATCAAAACCTCGAAAGTTTGGACTATTAGAGTATTTTAAGTTACAGGTATCAAAACTCTTGCTGCATCCAGGGTAGAAAGTTACAGTATCCCCAGGGCTGGGTAAGATTTCCAAGGGATACGCAGGATAAATATTAGCTGTATCATTGTTACCGATAAGAATCAATAGGTTATTATTCACCCCGCTGGTGAATAATAACCTGCCTTGAGCATACTGAGCTATTGAGTCTAACCCAGCCCCGACTATTCCTCCGGAGATAGGAAGTACCTGGCTAGTAATTCCAGTTCCTAATGCTCCAGTAACTGTAAAACTACTCTGACTAAGTGTACATCCTGTGCTAAATAAATCCCACGAACAACCAGGTTGGTAGAAGTTTCTTGGCATATTGATATCTAACTTAACTAAGGGAGACCGCACTTTTAGTTCAACATGACTGCTTCCTCCCTTATCAATGGAAGAAGTATATCCAGTAAATAGTTGAAAGAAGGCAATCGGGGGATTATTAGCAACATCATAAGCAGCATTCCCTGAAACTATATTCCAAATCCCCCGAAATCGGGTAAGGATAGCCCCGTCTAAAACTCCAACTAATACATTACTTAGAAAATTCCCACCCCAAAGAGTATCTTGGGGACTTGCCCAAATCTTAATCGCCTGTTCATCAACACCAATTCCAACAGACAATTTCCTCCTTAACCCAGTAATTCTCAAACTCCCGCTTTTCCATAAGGCATTGTTATAGTTAACATCCATGTCTAAATCGGTAAAGTAATCTTGTGCCCCAGAAGTGGAGGTAAATTGGTAAAAGTGCCCCATGATGAATTGATTAGAGCTAGCTAAGGCCGCTAAATACTGTAAGGAAACTTTAGTAACTGGCTGAACTAAATTAGTCATAATCTATCCTATGGCTTAACACTTTGAAATTTAACTTCCGAATACTTCCAGAGATTTTCTGCCCATTGTTCGTATTCTTGAAGGTCGGCAAGAAAACGACATCGGAAGTAAAAGTGAAAGTTAAGACTGATAGTAACTCCTGATCCTGGTGGGGTATTAAATACTATCATAGTATTTGAGCTATCCATGGAATAGGTGCTGGAACTTTGTAAAACCCCGTTAAGATAAACAGCGTCAAGGGAAGCTATCCCACTAACGGGGGCAGAAAAGCTAGGAGTATAGGGTCCAGTTCCCCAGGAATAATAGATTAAAAAAGTTGTTGTAGCCCCATCTCCTTTTCCTATTGTAATATTGCTTCTTTGACAATCACTAGGATCACTGTAGTAAAATTCCCCATAACTTCCTAAACATTGGAGGAATAACCCGGATATTTGCTCAAATTCTGTCTGCCCTATTCTTTGTGGATCGGGGGTTATATTTTGCGTCTGATCCCTTAACCAATTATTATCCCCGCCGTAGGTTAACTTAAATTCCCAGCGAGGGAAGACTGCCCGAATGAATTGTGTCTCAATTCCTGTTGTTCCGATAGAGACTATACTCTTAAAACTTGGCTTCTTAACTACTGGCCAGGCTAAGGGGGCTAAAGTAGGAAAAATCGGGGTTGGGTTAGGGAAGTTGATAAAAGCCATAAGATTTCCTAATTCTGAATAACTGATCTTAGTTTAATTGGTTTAGTTTCCCAGGCGTTGTTGAAAAACTCAGTAACCTCGAAATCGTTATCAACGTATCGGCAGAGGTAATAGAAGCTAAATGTTATAGTTATAACAGCACCAACTACGGGAGGAATGCCTGAGAAGATTACTTGATTGTTTACTATTGAGTAAAACCAAAAGGGGACAATATTCCCGTTAACTTTAACATTAAAAACTTGCTTAATTGATTTAACCGGCTCATTAAGGAAAGCAGAGCCACTTCCCCAGGTTCGGTAAATAGGGAATATTAACGTATTCCCATCCCCAGTTCCGATAACTTGATCTTTCCGGGAATAATCCCAAGGGACTAATAAAGCAAATACCTGTCCTTTCCCATACATCATTAAGAAGTTCTGCATTACCTGCATAAAGTCTGTGTATGTCTGTTGGTTAATTACCCCTGATCTAAGTTCATCATAGTGAATTTCGATTTCCCAGAGAGGAAATACCTGTTGAGGCACCCGCATTTCTCGGTCTGAACTATTAGTCCCTATCACTGTCTTAAACGTAGGGCGGACTTTAATCGAGAAACAAACAGGGATTGTTGGGATTTCTGGATAATAGGCATTACCTTGAACTAGGATTTCTTGAACTAAGTTATCAACTATGAGATTAATAGGAATAGGTATACAAGAAACTAAGAGTTCCTGGACTATATTATCAAGTAGTAAACTTGGCATAATAAATCCTTAACTAACAACTTTAACCCCACAATAAGCATTGCCAACCCCTGTAGGAGTCCATACAGCTCCAGTTGCTGGGTCAGTCTCAAAATAATTATCTGACCACAAATAACTGGTAGCTAACACAACTCCACTTGAACCTAGAGTTCCAACCCCAGTAGAACCCCCCGAAAGAATAGGAAGCCCCATATACTTTGACCCTGTTGTGCTAATCTGGGCGTGTCCCTTAACTGCAACAGCATATACGCCTGTAATATCGCTACTAGGAGGAGGAAATCTGTAATAATCAACAGCCCCGATAGCGCTAGAACTAATCGAACTTATATTTCCAGGGGATGGGTTCTGGTTAAGACTTTCCCAGTTAGATGTTGCCCCAGAACATTGACCGTACATCACATAACTAGGCCGTCCCACTGTCATAGACGGAGCAGTTCCGGGGGCACCAGAAGTAAATGTTCTATTCGCGACTTGGCCGTTAGTCGAATTACTTCGAACATAGAGATCCGGATAACTAGTATCTGTCATAAACCCGATCCAATATTGAGTAGAAGGGGCTAGAGTAGCTTGCGTAGCGACAGCTATGGAAAAAGTTTGACCACTCGTTCCGCTACCCACTGTCGAACTCCCGTCGGTTATTAAGCTACCCGGAACTCCGATACTATCTGAATAAACTAATGGAATAAAATGAGCGGAACTTATCCCACCGTGTAGAAGCAGATTAATAGACTTAATAATATTTGTTGCTGAATTAGTGAAAGGCCGTAAATACATTTGATTAGCGAGAATATTACTACCATACCCATTCATAGGAGGGTTCACCTCCCCAATTATGCTACCCAAATTCTGAAATTGAGTTTGAGCGTCGGAACTAGGATATTTAGACTCAATTCGGGGGTTGGTCAGTAACGGGGCGTTGTTAATACTACCAGCATTTGAGAATAAATATAAATCGTCTACTGTAAGATTATTACATGCCCCGGTAATTTTAAACATATTTGCGGTCGTGACAGCTCCTTGTTGGGTGTCCCCGGTCCCGGAAAGGATAGATACCCTGTCTAAATAAATATTATAACTCCCAGCCGCTCCTATAGTCACATTCCATTCTAAATAATGTATGGAGCCAGAACTAACCGCAGTGGAACTAGTGGCTATAACTGCCCCATGATCCCCTTTATTTATTGAAATTAATCCTGTTGTTGTGTTAATAACAATAGAGAAATGGGCAACGGTATTTAGGTCATAATAGGAAAAACTTGAGTAAGAATTAAGCGTGGCTGAAAATCTAATCCCCCCGATAACGGTGTTATAGTTACTCGGAAGAACCTTGTATAAATTATCGCCGTAAGCTAACGATAACGCCTGCCCTGTTTCACTAAGTCCAGCTACTATACCATTGCCATTATTTAGATTAACAAATGTCCATTCTCCCTGAAGTAAATAAGGGGATAAGGATGTTATCCCATTATTACTCATACCAACCGGTCCGTACTTATCGAATCCATCGATGAAAATAATAGACATAACTTTCTCCTAGTTTCTAACTCACATAAGCGATATTAGGATAAACCGGAATTGAGTAAGTAGGATTACCACTTACTACTAACATTTCCCTGACTAAGTTATCTACTTTAACACTAGGCGGTCGGGGGGTTAGTAAAATCTCCCGGACTATACAGTCGTTTCTGACGAACTTCCCTAAACTTACTAAACATTCTCGAACTAAACTATCATTTTGCACATAGCTCTTTAGGCTAATTAAACATTCCCTAACCAGGCAGTCATTATTCACAAAACTGCCCGAGGAGACTAAACTCTCCCGAACTACACTGTCATTCTTTACGAAACTAGTCATGATTTAATTAACTTATAATAGTAATGCCGCAGTAAGCATTACCTACTCCAGTAGATGTCCAAACGGTGCCAGTAGCCGGGTCAGCCTCGGCCCACAACGACTTCCAACTAGGGTCTGACCCTGAAACAGTTATATCTGGGGTATTATAAAAATAGGTTCCTCCAGAAGACAGTATTCTATTCTCAACTGTCTTACTCCCACCATTTAATACACTTAAATGCGACCTACTCGCTACGCAATAGATTTTATTAACTTCTATAGGAAGCGGGGGAAATGTGTAATAATCTCCAACTCCAGCCGAAGTTCCGATAACTGAATTGAATTGATCATTAGTCGGATAAGTATTTAAGCTTTCCCAATTAGTACTAGCCCCTGAGCATATACCACAAAGGGCCGGAATAGCCTGTCCGATTGACATAGACGGAGCAGAACTAGGCGCGCCGGAAGTGAAACTATTAACTGCTGTTAACCCGATAGCCCCCGAACTATAACAATATCCGGTTGTAGTAGTGTCGGTAAGTACCCCGATATAGTAATTAGTCCCAGCAATAAGGGAATAAGGACTAGAAAATACCAAATGAAGATTAACATTAGCTACAGCCCCCAGAGCTGGGTATCCAGTGGCCAATAAACTTCCGGGGAATAATCCACTCTGTCCATACAGCACAGGTACGTAATTTCCACTAGGATAGCTAGTATTTGGCTTAAAACTAAGTGAACTAATACTGCAATTAACCGGGGCTATTACTTCCATCAATGTTAGCTGATCGTTAGGAAAACTACCCTGATATTCATAGATAAAAGTATCATACCCGAGAATATTCCCGTTGTTATTCATCTGAGTTTGCTGATCACCAGTTGGGGAATTAGTGATAATTTGAGGGTTAGTTAACAAAGGCGCCGTAGTGTGTAAACCATCGTTAATGACTACGTAAAAATCATCCCAAATACAGTTATTTCCTAGAATATTGATTATAGTAGCATATGAATTCGCGGTTTCAATAGTATCCCCTGTTCCTGATAATACAGAAATCCCGTCAAGATAGATAGTATAACTCGCTGAACTGCCGAAAACTATATTCCACTCAAGATAATGCGTAACTCCAGCAACTATAACTCCAGCACCAGTAGTAGCAATAACAGAACTACTAGTCGCCCTATTTAAGGCTAAAGTCCCATCAGTGTTAATTGCAATACTGCATTGAGCGAAAGAAGTATCCTGAAATCTAATATAACTAGCCCCAGTAAGATCAGATTGAAATCTAATACCCCCGATTAGCTGGGCATAGTTAATTCCAATACTATAATTAATATTAGCCTCCCCTAGCATCTGTAACGCTGTGCCAAAGTTACTTAATCCAGGGGCGATAACTAATCCAGGATAAGTGGGAATATCATAGTAAGTATACTGCCCCTCTTGTATAAGCAAAGGGGCGAGAGTGTTAGGCCCCCCACTTCCACTCAATCCTGTACTAACCGGTCCATACTTATCGAATCCATCAATATGAATAATGCTCATATTAAATTTCCTTAACCCACATGGTAGCAGAGAGGTAGATAGTCCCGGCTGGAGCAGCGTCAAGATGGAGAGAGATAGCCCCTGAAAGTGCGGAGATTATTTCCAACTCGTGACTAGGCGGCTGCCAATAATAGCCATTGATCGGGTTAAATTGGCTAGCTAGGACCGGAATAACAGTACCGGAACTAGTCGCCATCGTAGTATCATTCATCCGGGCAGTGAATGAGGCGGCAGCACCCGCAGGATTAGCATTATGGGGAGTAGTAACGCCGCCTCCACTTCCCGCCGTAACTGTCGCAGGAAGATACTTCACACTGATCGGGTAGTTCCCTACCGTAGTCTGACCATTAGCAGCTAACTCTACTCCCAACAAGATCAATTTCTTAGTACTCGCCGCATAGGCACACAACACATCCTGGGCCGCACTAACCGTCACATTCTGGCAAACGATACTAAATATCTCACTCATTACGGCCTCCAGCCATTACGTATCATATTTCTAACGTTACCAATTAAAGAACTAGAATGACTCATTAGCATACCACTAAACTCAGCCTGAGACATTCTACCTTGCATATTTATTGTTGGGGAGTAAGACATATTGGCGCTATTACTGTTAGTAGTATGCGCTATATTACCCTGAGAATTAGAATTACTCCCCCCTCTACTCATATTTTGAATACTATTTGATATACTGGCAGGTAATACCATTTCATTTGGGTGAAGAATACTCATAATTCCGTCACCGGCACCACCTAAACCCCCGGATAAATTACCATTGTCATTAGCTATCATCCCGCCAGCAGCACTAGGAACTGAACTCATCTGGGGACTCATATATTTCATAGCATCATTAAAACCTAATTCGGCATTATGCCCACCCTGGCTAATTAGAGAAGCTAAATTTCCGGATGGCATAGTCTCCCCTAAACTCTTTAATCCGTAAACATCTCCCCAATTCCGGGGTAATTGTTTTTCAAGACCCTTCTCGGAAAATCCAGCAGTAAGTTGACCTGTTAACCCCTTAAAACTTCCACCACCAGCATCTTTAGCTATATCCAATACAGTATCATACCATTTTTCTTTTTTCTTCTTTGGCGCAACTGGCATATTTTGCGCACCCATACTCGAACTATTAATAGGATTCTCAGTACTTAATCCTTGCCCTGTATTAGCCTTCCCTGCCCACGATGCTGGGGAAATAGCGCCAGTAATAGCGCTTGGTGTAGCTATACCACCCCCTGCCATACTAGGAACATTGATATTTCCCTTAGCTATCATACTTTGAAAAGCAGTAGAAATATGCGCGGGGAGTACCATTTCTTTAGGATGAAGTATTGATAGTCTTCCGCCCTTCCCGTCATTTACCATCCCGCCAGCAGCACTAGGAACTATACCGCCCTCGTCAAACCCCAAAGGCTTAAGTATAAGTGCGTTTATAGCCCCCCAAAGTGCAACAGCGGCCTCAACTCCCCAAGTAGCTGCTACTTGTAATCCACCCCAGAGACCAGTAGCAGCTGACTGTATTCCGCCCCAAATAGTGGTAGCAGTCACCTGTAATCCACCCCAAACGGCATGAGCAGCTACTTGCAGAGCACCACTTGTTGTAGTGGCTGCTGCTTGCGTAGTCCCTACCGCTGTTGTAACCCCAACATTACTGGCAGCGGCTGCTCCGGTTGCCCCAACCTGTGCCGCGCCAGCAGCTGTGATAGCAGCGGTAACAGGCACGAGGTTTACGGCGGGTGCCGCGCCAGCAGCCGCGCCAGCAGCCGGGCCAGTACCTGAGCCAAACAAACTACCAATTCCTTGACTTAACATTCCCCCGATGCCGGACCCTTCCTTTAATGTAGTCCCCGCAGGAGCACCAATCATGTTAAAGAAACCACTAGCCATCTGTTTCGCGGCTAGTTGACTAATCCCGCTTGCCACCGACTCAACCATACTACTAGCCAAGGACATAAATAATTTATGCGCTTCGGCTCTGAGCTGCTGGCTTTGCATATTAACTTTAATCGTCCCCAACCCTCGATGAATATACTCAATCTGGGGGTTCATTGCCGTGCTAAACATACTAGCAGCAGTACTACCCAACTGATTATCAAAGGTAGTCCCGACGCTTTGTAATCCGGTAGCCAGAGGGGCTAAGAAGTCATTAAAATTCTTACCAGATAAATCATTGAGTGTTTTCTGCACCTCTGTCAGTGTATCTAATGTCTTTTTTTCTGCCTCATTTTTAGCGATTTCTGCTTCTATAAACTTAGAAGAACTCTTATCAATACTAGGATCGTTCATAATTTTCTGCTGGCGGGAAATTTCCTGGTTACTAGAGGCTAACGTGTCTGCATAAAGTCTCTTCTGCCTATCAATCTGCTGCTGAATACTCTCAGTCTTCCCAGAATTTACATTAGAGAAATCTTCCCTAGACGCTTCTACTTCCGTTTGACTAGTCATTAACTTAGGCTTATCTTCTGATACTTTGTCAGCTTCCACACTGGCTTCCTTAGCCGACTTGTTTTCCTCACTATCCTGTTTGTGCCTTAAACTTAAATTAGCTCGGGATATTTCCGCGCTTGTTTTCTCTATCTCTGTTCGTATTCGGGTAAATAACTTGGGAGTTACGTCCTTGGACAACTCAGCCTGCAACTCAACTAGTTTATCCTTAAGAGAATCTATCTTAACTTTAGTTAAATCTATTTCCTCGTCCCCACTAGTATCATGCTTACTATTTTTCACCGCATCCCAAGCATTAGATAAGGCCTTAGTTTCGGCAATTTGGGTGTTAAGGTCAAGGGTTTCTAAGGCTGTCGGGGCTTCCCTCTTAGCCTGAGCTTCGGCTTTTCTTTGGGCCATCTCAGCTTGTTTTTGAGCATGTTTCTCAGCAACTTCACCTGCTTTATTTGATTTTTCTTGTTCCTCTGCTTCTTTCTTTTTTAGTTCTATTCTTTCTTTAATTAGCTGCGTACTAATTGCAGATAAGTTAGCGTCGGAAACTGCCTTTCTGGCTGCGTTATCTTGTACTTTAGTATTACCTCCTGTATCCTCACCTGCATCTAATTCCGTCTTCCCATAATTCCCTGATTTCGTCCGCGCATCTTTCTGGGCGCTCTCTAGCGTAGAAATCTTCGATCTTAACTTAGTCATCATTATATCATGAGAGGACGGATTGTCCCCTAATTCTTTAATATCCAGTTCTTGATTTCGCGCTACCTCATTATTTAACTCAGCAGAAAACGAGACATCTCCGGAAGATTTTTTACTAGAATATCCAGGAATAGATGGTTTGATTTTCGACGGGGTAGTCTGGGCATCTAAATTCTTATGAGCAAGTTGCATATCAGCAGATTCAGGCTTTACATCTAAATTCTTACCCTGATCCCCCTTTAACGTAGCCTGGGCGTTAATACCTATCATAGTATTTAATGTATTGCTGGCCCTAATCCCTAAATTAACTAGGTAGGTATCAATATTCTGAAAGTAACCTCCTGCCGCCTCAAGATTTCCGCTACCTAAAGACTTAAAAAGGTTAATAAAGTTTCCTGTGAGAGTAACTGCTTCGCGCCCTGTATTACCCATAATAGTTGTAAAAGTTTCAAACGAACCTATACTAGCATCAATAGTAGGCTTAAGGTCTAAAAAAGCTTTATGAAGGTTCCCAATAGAAACCATAGACATATGTTCTAATTTTTCTCCAGTCTCCTTAATAGCTTTACTGTATTCCTCACTACCGGCACCTGCAGCTTTAGCTTCAGCCTCATTCTTATTCAACCCTTCCCGCATTTTATCTAGCAAAGGAATAATTTTTGCCATACTCATTCCGGTTAAGTCATTTAACCACCTAGCTCTTTCTTCGTTATTAGCAAAACTATTCCAATGGTCGGCAAGTAATTTCAACCCTTCAATTGGATCATTAACAGCAGACTTAATTTCGCTTAAACTAAACCCAAAGGCAGTTAGAGCCTTGCCTGCTTTACCAACCGGATCAGCTAACCCCTCAACAAAACTTTTAGATAATGTTTTTAATGCCCGGTCAGCCTCGTCTTCTTTTAACCCCATCAACCCTAGAGTAGCTGCTAATATATTATACTGGGCATAAGTCATTCCTGCCGCTTCTGCCGCAGCGGTTTGGGTTTCGGCTAACTTAGCACTTTCTTCAATAGCCTTTGTACCCGAGTAAGCTGCCATAACAGCAACCAACCCGCCCATGCCAGTCATCAAACCTATTGCACTTAACCCTGCATCCCTTAGCCCTGCGCCAAGGGAACTAATCATAGCTCCCTTTTGTCCCCGGGCTAATTCATCAATAATCGCTACAGCATGACGAATTTCTCTGGCGGCTATATTAGATGCTTTCCCTACCCTTACGAATTCCTTTTCAACGCTATTTAACTTTACCTCCGCCGTTGTTAATTTTCCCACATCCCAAGATAGGTTTTCTTTCGGGGGTTTAATAGACCTTGAAGTTTCTTCTCCCGAGCTATAAATATTAGCCCCATGGTTGCTAGACTTATTTCCACTTGTAAAAGCAAACGCTTCTTTAGATTTTAATGTCTCTTCTTTCCTGATTTTATTCCTAGACGAAACACCCTCAATCAAAGCCGCAGTAGCTGCTTTCTGATCCTCAGATGCTTTAATCCCGGCCAGTTCTTCTAATTTAATAAATTCGGTGAGCACAGTCATCTCTGACTGTATAGCTTTATTCGCCTGGGCTGCTCCTAATTCAGCGTTAGCCCCCATATTTTTAGAAGTTCTGGCCATAATCTCGCCAGCAGTTTCTGTAACGCTCGCTACTTTAACAGTAGCTTGTCCGACTGGGTCAAGAGCTTTTCTATACCTAGCTAGATAACTTATCGTCTCTGAGACAGCAGTATTTAATTCCTTAGTGGATGCAGTATGAAGTATAGTCTTGGCCGCAGCCATAGTACTAGATTGGGCGTAATCTAGTGCGCTTTTATCAACTTTATCAAAAATCTTTCCAGCAGTCAACAACCCGCCAGATAGTTTATCCACTGAATTTAGCAATTGTTTAGTCAGCGGACTAAGATTATCTGTCCCTGTTATCTCAACGTTTAATTTCTTATCATCTGCCATTATTGTCTTCTCTTACTAGCCCGGTTAAGTATCGCCGTTTTATTCCTCTGCTCTAATTCCTCTAAACTGGGTCTTTCCCTTGGGAAGTTCGGATCATTTGGCGCCGCCATTGGTAGGAAGTTAGCCAGTTGTCGATAGTTTTGGTTAACAGATTCAGGAGTCGGACTATTCTTAACTTCCCCACTTCCACGATACTTCCCCCCGAAACCCTCAACTAAAGCCTTAACTAGCATGTTAGTAGGGGGATTTTCCCCCCAACTCTCGAGTAGATCATTAACCTCCACTAACGTGTGTTCATCAATCTGCCCATACGTCCAGTGGTAGGCTGCTGTTAATTGGCGGTAGATTGGGCGGATGTCCCAGTTTCCATCCCATCTACCGCCTTCTCTTCCCCCGGCGTTAGGCCGCTGGAACCCAGAACGGTTAGCCAAATCTTATTGATATTCTTCATGTCGAGTTGATCGAAGAGTTCTTCTTCGGTAAGTTCAGGGTAATTTCGAGACAGAGCTAGGAAAATAACCTTCCCTCGAATTTCATAAGACTCAAAACCCTTACCCGAACCCAGCAACTCGTCATGCTGTCTAATCAGACTAATCCCGTTCCCCCGCAACTGGCCTAAAGTTAGCGGGGGAACTGTGTATTCTACCGTTCCGATTTGTATCTTAGTTCCATTAATCATAACATTCTCCTGTATTTAACGTACCTACCCTTTATTCCGTAACCGAAAAACTTCCCAGACTCCCAGCGGCATTTGAGAAAGCTTTGTAATCAAAGTCCATCTCGGTATAGCCATCAATCTTAGTCGGGAAGGATAGTTTATCGGAGACGCATTGGTTCAACAGCAGAGTCATTGAGCCGGACGCACCCTGCGTATTATGGTTAGCATAGAAAGTACCCTGCCAGGTGGGGGTATAGCCCATGATATTATTAGTCAACGTGATAGTCTTTCCCCCCGCATCGGTATAGGTATAGGAAATAGCAATTCCCTTACCAAAATCTCCAGAGAAGAAGGAATAAACTCCGCTGTTATTAGTCGCGTAACTGCCGCTGGACAAGGCCCCGGTAGTATAGTTCATGCGGAGGTTAGCCGCCGATGTGAAGTAAACCCCAAGGTCACTTAGATAAGATGTAGAATTAGTCACGGTAACAGTCGTCGTAGCAGTATGAGCCTCATTCACTGAGACATTGTTTTCTCCGGTGCTCAGGGTAGTACCGAAGAACAAATCGGCGTACAGAGCACCGAAGATTCGAGCGAGCTTGGCCTTACCGGTAACCTTTCCCTTTCCTCGTGCTACGTCGATTGGGAACTGGAGTTGAGAGTAAAGTTCTTTACTTTCGAAACTAAACTCAATAGAGTTGTCCTGTAGCACGCCAAAGTTATCGGGACCCACATTAGTTACATCTGTCCGCTGACCGAACAGGTAACCTATACCAAAATTCAACATCATCGGCTGGCTCTCCAAGTTAAACGAAAAAGTTAAACGGTTAAATAATTAATCTATATAAATACAGGTTAATCCTACCGTTACCAAAGACATAATTAACAACATCATCCTAGCCTTCTATGGCATTTCAACAACAAGCGGGATAAATAGCAAAGTTTGGTTATCAATATCCCCAGGGTCTTTGAAAACCTTACCTTCTATCCTGCACCAATAGACTAACCCCCCTAGGGTATTCTGATTAGTACTAAAGTTATCAACTGCATTTTGACCAAAACTAGTCTCAAAACTATCCATCATAATATCAAGGTCGTCTTGGCCAATGGAATTATCGCTGCGAGAATAACACATAATCATCAGTTCGAGTCTTCGGCGGGATAAGCCTAGTCCAACATAATCATCAATTTCTTTATGAGTTACCAAGAATGCAGCGGGTTGTTGGTCGGGGGGAACATCTGCCCATAGTTTTAATTTCTTATTAACCGATTGCCAAGAACTTTGCCCGTTGATCGGAGTAGCGAAGGTCATGGTTTGAATAGTAGTTAGAATCTTATCCATAACTTGCTTGCGGAGAACTTGGGTCATATCTTTACCTTCTTAAAATATTATCTATCACTTCCCCGTAACCGATGTAAATTTCTTCTTTCATTTCATCATAGGCAGATTGAATATAGTGTTTTGCCTCTGCTGGAGGATGCTTTTGCACAAAATTATATTTAAGAGGATAAGGGGGAGAGTGTATCCAATTCCTACCTATTCTCTCCCAAAAAAATGATAAATTATCAGAATTCTTAGGATGAATAGGGTAAGTACTGCCCTTCCCTCCATACTCATGAACATAAGCTTTTAAGAACTCTTCCTTACTATCAGCCTCAATCCCGACCCAGGCCGTTATACTATTAACATTCTGCCTAGTCCGATAATGAATAGACTGGGCTAAATCCCCTGATTTTCTATTTAGTAAAATCCCTGATACATTAGCAACTATCTTATCCTTTAACGCTTGGGCAAATTCCTGTGTTTTAGCCCTTAACGCCTTTTGAAATTCCTCAGGAAGAGACTTAAAAAACCCTTTAAG
>ODAK010002824.1_pt1 | contig 18178 bp, 19 predicted proteins | sample 1539591 | NCBI WGS metagenome assembly ODAK01 (sample SAMEA3539303, study PRJEB22396) | soil metagenome | biome: tundra; feature: field; material: soil | place: USA | collected 2010-05 | depth 0.15 m | reverse complement strand
GCTGATCTCCCGGCTGCTCGGTCTCTGTCCTGATAAACAGCAGACTAAGCGACCTTGCTGGAGTTCAGCTATTCCTCTGGTCGGGGTGAAATCGGAAAGTTTACCCGTCGTAGCCGGGGCGGTGGGAAAAGTGGAAATCCCGCCGCTCTTGCGGGATTTCCAAACGGAGGGGGAAAGTCCCGCCTTTGGACTTTTCCACGCAGTGGCTTTTTCCACCGCCCCTTTCACCCACAGATCTTGCTATAGAGCCATAACTATCTGGGCTTTAGTCCCTGAGGGATGTCCAACGGACTCAATCAGATCTTCCCTAAACCTTCGGAGCTAAATTTCCGCTTCTCTGACGGAGAGTGTGCGGTGTAGAATCCAGCCATAACCAGTTTCAAGGTAATCTTGTGAAAAAAGTCACAGCTTGTCTCCTGTTTGTCCTTCTCGGTCTGGCGCTCACCGGGCCGACCGTTGCTCATGCCCGGACGAATTCCGCTCAAAGCGACGCACAGAAGCAGTCACAGAAACAATGGAAGAAATACAACAAGCAACTGCGCAAACAGCAGAAGAAACAATCAAAAGAGCAAAAGAAGCAAATGAAGAATTGGAAAAAGGACCACCCGACGACGATCACGACAACTTAAAGTGTCTGGGTAAATCGTCCATCTCACCGGTAACAGTCCTTAAACAATCTATCGACTTGGCATTCGAGGCTCAACCAATGCCTTCCCGAGCCGTCCTCCACCACACCACCCTCACCATCTACAATAGAAACCTGTAACACCAGCTCGCTTGAAACTGGAAACTCGAAACTTGAAACTCATCACTCTCCTGTTCGCAATCATTCTCACTATGACCCTGACCGCATTCGCCCAGCAACCGCTCGCCGCGCCGCAAGCCGTCACCGACCCCACCAAGCTCCAAAGCAAGACCGTGGTCGACATGCAGACGTTCTCCATCGAGAAGCTCTACATGACGCGCACCATCGGCGAGTCCACCTGGTCGCCCGACGGCAAGCAGATCGCTTTCATCTCCAACATCAGCGGACGCAATAACCTCTGGCTGGTTCCTTCCACTGGCGGATGGCCGACGCAGTTGACCATCAGCGATCAGCGGCAGGCGCAGCCGGTGTGGTCGCCCGACGGGACCTGGATCGCGTTCATCTCCGATCACGATGGCGATGAGCAGTGGGACGTCTTCCTGGTGTCGCCCAAGACCGGCGACGTGGTGAACCTGACAACTTCGCCGGAGAGCGCGGAAGAAGAACCGGCGTGGTCGCCCGACGGGCGGCAGATCGCCTATATCACCAAGCCCAAGACCAGCTCGACCTTTGAGATCGAGCTGATGGACGTCGCCACGCGCCACGTGCGTCATCTGACCAGGAACACGCCCAAGGAATTGAGCAACTGGAGGCCTGTTTTTTCGCGCGATGGCAAGTTCCTCGTTTACACGCAGGCCCACGCTGGCGGCAAGGACTCGAACATTTTCGTGCTCGACCTCGCCAGCGGACAGAGCACAAACCTGACGCAGCACGAGGGCGAGCACACCTTCGAAGCCAATGACATCTCGCCCGACGGTAAGACCGTCCTCATCACCTCGGATGCGCAGAACGGCTACGACAATGTCGGCCTGCTCGACATCGCGAGCAAGAAGATAGCTTGGCTGACCGGCGAGAAATGGCGGCTCAGGGGAGGAACGTTTTCGCCCGACAGCAAATCGCTGACCTGGACGGCCAATGTTGACGGCAACACGAACATTTATCTGTATGACGTGGCAAACCGGCGCGCAGACGCCTTGCCGCTGAAGCAGGGCGTGAACTCGCTCGGCGGCAATCCGCTTCCCTACAGCCGCGATGGGTCAAAGCTGCTGTACAACCACAACGGCGCCGACGTTCCCAGCGATGTATGGGTCTATGACATCGCGTCGAAGCAGTCGCAGCAGGTAACGCACTCGCTGGTCGCGGGGATCAATAGCGCCGATATGGTCGAGCCCTACTTGGTGCACTATCCCAGCCGCGACGGCAAGTGGACGATCTCGGCGTTTGCCTATGTGCCCAACAATATCCAGCGCAACGGCAAGTTTCCGGCGATCGTTTACATCCACGGCGGACCGGCCGCGCAGACGGTCAACTCGTTCAACCGCTTCATCCAGTACATCGTGAACCAGGGATATCTGGTGATTGCGCCGAACTATCGCGGGTCAACCGGATACGGCAAGGAGTTCACCGACGCCAACCGCGGCGATGCCGGAGGCGGCGAGTTGCACGACGTGCTCGACGCGGCCCAGTGGATCGAAAAAAGCGGCTTTGTCGATCCCAAGAAGCTGATCGTGATGGGCGGAAGCTACGGCGGCTATTTGAGCATGATGGCGGTCACCAAGGCCCCGGACATGTGGGCGGCAGGCGTGCCCATTGTGCCGTTCGTAAACTGGGCCACCGAGATCGCCAACGAAGACCCGCTGCTACGCGAATATGATCTGGCGACTATGGGCGATCCGGTGAAGAACAAAGCGCTGTATGAAGACCGCTCACCCATCAACTTCGTGGACCAGATCAAGGCTCCGCTGCTGCTGTTGGCCGGCAGCAACGATCCGCGTTGTCCCCACGAAGAGGCGCAACAGGTGGCCGACGCCGTCAAGAAACGTGGCGGGTCAGTCCAGCTGAAGATTTACGAAAACGAAGGCCACGGCTTCGCTCGGGTGGAAAACCAGATTGACGCGTATCAGCGGGTGTCGGACTTCCTGAAGGTCCACGTGCCGTCGCCGGGATGCGGGTGCTCGATTTATGAGTAGCTGTCAGCCATCAGCTCTCAGCCGTCAGCTATTCTTGCTGCGCGCCTCGAATCCGCTTACTCGCTTCCACAATCGCGGCGACCAGTCCCGGAATCGTGTACTCCTTGGCTTCGATGTCCACCGGCAATCCGAACTCGCGCAGCGTGGCCGAGGTTATGGGACCGATGGACGCGGTGTGCACACCCTGATGGCGCGCCGGCTTTTGCAAGGCGGCACGCGCGCTGCGCAATCCCAGCAACTCTACGAAGTTCCTCACCGTCGACGAACTGGTGAAGGTGATCGCGTGCGGCCTCAGTGTTTTGCTGGCCAACAGAGCACGCAGCCGCTTCTCAGAAAACTTGGGCGCAACGGTCTCGTAGGCTTCGACCACATCAACCTCTGCGCCAGCCTTTCGCAACTCGCGCGGGATAACGTCGCGCGCGATTTTTGCTCGCACCAACAGCACCCGCTTCCCTTTCACCCTACGCTGCATCGAAGCGACGACCGACTCAGCCACATATTCCTTGGGTGTGACTGCCACTCGCAGGCCATGTTGCTCGATCGCGTTTCTGGTCGCAGGACCAATGGCGGCGATCTTCAGATGCGCCAGCGCTGCGACATCGATCTTCTTCTTCGCCACACGTTCGAACAGCGCTTCTACCCCATTGACACTGGTGAGAATCAACCAATCGTAAGCGGCGAGGTTGCGCAGTGATAAATCCAGCGGCTGGTAGGAACTGAGCTTACGAATTTCGATGAAGGGAATTTCGATCACCCGGCAACCCAGTTCGCGCAGCGCCGACGAAAGTGCGCCCGCCTGCCTCTTGGCGCGCGAAACCAGAACGCGGCATCCAGCCAAGGACAGGACGCTCTGTGAAATGTTTGTACGGGGATTGTTTGCCAAAGTAGGGTCCTTCGACTCCGGGCGTCGCAAAACCAGCGCCGCCTCCGCTCAGGATGACACCATGACCGCCTTGGTGCGAACTGACGACTGGCAACTGACAACCGTTTCTCTCACGGCTGCTGTGGCGCTGCCGCGGCCACGGCATGAACATCTTCCAGAATCCTGGTTGCGCCTCGTCGCAGCAGCGTGTCACCAACTTTTTCGCCGAGTACAAGCGGATCGCTGCCGCTCTGCTGCTCGCGCAAAACCTCAGTGCCATCCGGGCGGGCAACAATCGCGGTTAGCTGCAACTTGCCATCCTTCATCTCAGCGAACGCGCCAATGGGGACCTGGCATCCGCCGCCCAGCTTGTTCAGCAACGCGCGCTCGCAGGTCGTAGCCGCATGTGCCGCAGCGTCGTCGAGAAACGAAAGATGTGCGCGCATCTCCACATCGCCTTCACGGATCTCGATACCAAGTGCGCCCTGTCCTGCTGCGGGACACATGAACTCTTCCGAGAGGACTTCCTTCACCAGTTCCGTTTTGCCGAGCCTGGTCAGTCCAGCGGCAGCCAGAATGATGGCATCGTATTCGCCTTCCTCCAGCTTGCGCATGCGCGTGTCAACATTGCCCCGCAGTGGATGGATCACCAGGTCGGGCCGCGACGCCTTCAATTGCGCCTGGCGGCGCAGGCTACTGGTACCCACGCGCGCTCCTTGCGGCAGCGCTTTTATGCTGTCGTACTTGACCGACAGAAATACATCGTGCGGACTGACCCGGGTGGTGATGGCGACCAACTCGAAACCGGGGGGCAGCCGGGTAGGCAGGTCCTTAAGGCTGTGCACCGCGAGATCAACCCGGCCTTCGGCCAGCGCCTCTTCGATCTCCTTGGTGAACATGCCCTTGGTGCCGACCTGGGCGAGAGCAACGTCGATGATTTTGTCGCCGGTGGTCTTGATGATCTCGAGCTCGATTTCGTGGCCGCGCTCGCGCAGCAGCGCCGAGATGTGATTGGCCTGCCAGAGAGCGAGTTGTGATCCGCGGGAACCAATCCTGAGGCGCGCCATCAGTTTTGCGCTCCCGGTTTTCCGCTGCTCACTGCGGTTGCATCTTCGGCGGCGGCTTTTTTGGGTTCGCGCAATCCGAAGAGTTTGCGCACCAGATCGATCACAGTGGTGGCTTCCGACGATTCGCGTGCCGCACTCTTGAGGGTAGTAATGGGCGTGTGCATGATTTTGTTGATGATACCGCGCGACAGCGCTTCCACCGCCAGTTCCTGTTCCGGGGTAAGAGTTCCCAGCCGCCCGCGCACCCGGTCAATCTCGGCCTGGCGAACCGTTTCCAGGTGCTCTTGCAGCGAAACGATGGTGGGCACCACGTCGAGCGTTTGCAGCCGCGATTCGAACTTGTCCACCTCAAGCTGCACGATGGCTTCGGCGCGGTCAGCTTCGGTCCTGCGATCGGCAATGTGCGATGAAACCACCTGCTGCAGATCATCGATATCGTAAACGAAGATGCCGTCCAGCTTGTTCAGCTCCGGATCGATATCGCGCGGGACGGCGATGTCGATGAAGAACATGGGACGGTTGCGGCGCTGGTGCAGGAATTTTTCGCCGTGCTCCTTGCGGAAGATGGCGTGCGGCGCGCCCGTGGAGCTGATAACGATGTCGGCATCGGGCACGGTCTCATAAAGCCTTTCGAATGGGACCGCCTGACCGTTGAACTTTTTCGCCAGCGCCGCAGCCCGCTCGAAGGTCCGGTTGGCAACGTAGATCTGTTTTGCCCCGTGCGCGAGCAGATGGCGGGCCGCCAGTTCGCACATCTTGCCGGCGCCCACCAGGTAAACGCTCTTGCCCTCCAAGTTGCCAAAGATCTTCTTCGCCAGGTCCACCGCCACGGACGCGATGGACACCGCTGATGTGGCAACGGCGGTCTCGTTCCTCACCCGCTTGGCGACAGCGAAGGAACGAGTCAGCAAAGCATCGAGTTGCGAGTTGACCGCGCCAACGGCGCGCGCCGTGGCATAAGCTTCCTTGACCTGTCCCAGGATTTGGGGCTCGCCCACAATCATGGAATCGAGGCTGGAGGCCACCCGGAAAACATGACGCACCGCATCGCGCTCGTGATATTCGTACAAATACTTGCGATAGGGCTCGGGATCGAAGCCATAAAACTGGCGCAAGAAACCTTGCATATCGGTGGAGCCGTTGGTGGTGCGAGCCAACATCTCCACCCGGTTGCAGGTGGAAACGATCATGCCTTCCTCGATGCCGGGATAGGTCGCCAGGGACTTGACCGCTTCCGGCAGCCGCGCCTCGGAGATGGCAAACTGCTCGCGCACTTCGACGGGTGCAGTCTGGTGGTTCACGCCGATGACGACGAAGTTCATGAAAGAAACCTGTGGGTACGGCTGAAACTGTTTGCCGCCCAGGCGCCCAGGGCGATGATGAAGGCAAAAGTCGCCAGAAATGCCGCGCGGCGGCCGCGCCATCCAGAATTCCAGCGGGTGTACAGCAGCAGCAGGTACACCGCCCACATGATGAACGACAGCAAGATCTTCGGGTCGTAAAAGAACAGCGGGCCATACTTGTCGATGGCCAGCACGGAACCCGCTATCAGCCCCAGCGTCATGAACGGGAAACCGAAAAGCAGCGAGCGATAGCAGATTTCGTCAATGGTCTGCAACGGGGGCAGCCAGGTAAGCAACGGTGCCGGGCGCTTGGACTTCAACGCCCGCTCCTGCACCAGATAGAGCAGGCTGGCGCCAAAGCTCAGGAACAGCCCTGCGTAGCCGGTGAAGATGAGCACCACATGCACGAAGATCCAACTACTGCGCAGCAGCGGCGACGTCAACGTGACTGGCTTCTGCCCGATCGCGGAGGCGAACGTCAGAATGAAAACAATGGGAAAGATCACGATACCCGGCGAGGTTGTGCGATAGCCCACGAAGAACACGAAAAATACCACCATCGCCAGGAACGCCAGGATAGATTCCGAATTATGGATCGACGCCAGGGAAAGACGCCCGATCAGGACGGTGGACTCGACTAGCGAAACGAAGTGGAAGATAAGCCCCAATCCCACGGCCGGCTCTACCACCTTAGCCAAAACGTTGCCCCGCTTGCTGAGCAGGAGCAGCGAGTAGAGCAGCCCCACGCCATAACAAACGACCGCGACTCGAAGCCAGATTAAAGGCATAAACCCCAGGAAAATAACGCTTCAGCTCAGCTACTTCTTCTAGGGTTAAGTATAGCGGGGCGGGCTGCAAGAAGGAGTGTAGTTATCACGTGCGGGTGTGATTTGCGTCACAACTGGTCGGTTGAGTGCGTGAAATCTGGAGACCGTGCCCCTAGCTCGGGTAGTGGAAATACACAATGTGTTGCGAGGCAATGGTCACGCCATCTTTCGAGGCCGGCCGGAAGTGCCAGCGCTGCAGCACGGAAAGCACTTTTTGCTCGATGCCGTATCCGATGCCTTGCAGCAGCTTGGTTTGGACCACGTTTCCTTCCGCGTCAATCGTGACCTCGACGATCACATCGCCTTGAACGCCCGCCGGTATGTCGGAGCGCGAGACCGGAGGATCGGGAAAGACCTCCGGTAGCGCGGGCACCACTTCATCTCCCGTGATCGGCGAGCCGGGCACACGCCCATAAGGAGAACCACCGCGCGCGGTCTGCTCAGGCGCATCGTCCCGCATGGGTTGATCGGTCTGCTGAGTCTTCCCATCAGGCTTGTTTGGCTTGGGTTTGGACGCCAGCGCAGCACGAAGTTGCGGTCGTTGCTCGTCCGGCAGTGACTGCGTCTTCTCTGGTCCAACAGGTGCAAGGTAAACGATAGACATCGACCCGGAAGATCCCTTAATTCCCAGATCGACGTCAGAAGGAGTGACGAAAATCGCACCGGCGCGATGGATGAGCACAAACAGAAGCAAACAGTGGACTGCGAAGGACGCGAGCAGAGCGCGATTCCATCGCTTGCGCCCGGACCACTGCATCTGTGTGAACATCAGGAATTCCCCACCTTTGGAACTTGCACCTTCTCTGCACGAAGGCTTCATCCATCCCATCTTACTGCCCGATTGGACGCAAGCAGTCAAAAGGGGTTAGCTGCGACAATTGTAGCTGCTATTCCACTCCGATGGAGTCCAGCAATACCGGTAGTTCGTCGACCTCAAGGCGCAAGCGGCGTCCGTGGTTAAGCATGTCGGGAATCTGATCGAAGGCTTGCATCAGGCGCAGTTTCACCGCAGCGTACTGTTCCGACTCGCTGAGCGTGCGGCCCCGGTTCACCGCCCAGGCGGAGAGCGCCTCGGAATGCAGAAAGATACTGACCGCGAAGATGGTCTTGCGGTCCGAGGTCACGTCGAAGATGAATTCGGTGGAAGGAGCTTCGGGATCGCTGTCGAGCGTCGCCCGCTTGCCAACGAAGTAGTACTGGTAAACGTAGCCAGTCTGCCCGGTATAGGTTTTGACGCGGCGGATGGTCATAGCGCGTTGCTGCCCGAGGAAATATTGTAGTCCGCTGGCGGCTACCTCTCCGTCGGTCGCTCGCGCAGGATTGCCGCAGCGCTCTCCGAGCTGACCGGCGAGTAATACACCTCTTTGAAGGTGTACGACTTTGCCTTGGCGCCGAGGATGGGCAGAATTTCGATGTGCCAGTGGTAGTCGTCCGTAATCGTCTTCCAGAACCCGAGCGTCTCCGAGCGGTGCGTGGTGTTGGGCGAAGTATGCAGCACCATGTGGAAGCCATCGGCGATGGTGCGAATGCGGTAAAGCGTGCGTCGCAACAGCGCCGCCAGGTCGCGCATGGCACCGGACTTCAGCGCCATGCGCTCGAAATAAGCTTCGTGGGTGTGGGGAGCGATCCAGGTCTCATACGGCACCCGCGGAGCGTAGGGACAGCAGGCAATGTAGTCACCGCGGATTTCGATGACGCGCAGCTTTTGTTCCTGCTCCTGTCGCAGAATGTCGCAGAATACGCAGCGCTCCTTCACCTGGTAATGTTGCCGCGCCGCCCGCAACTCGTATAGAACGCGCCGCGGAACAAACGTGGTGGCCACCACCTCCGAGGTGGGGTGGTCAAATTCCTGGCCGGAGTGAAGGCCGTAATTTTTGAAGACGCTGACGTATTTGAAGCGGACATCGCCCTTCAGGTCCTGGATGCGCTGGCCGCAAAGCGCCAGGTACTCCTCGATTTCGCGGTCGTCGGCGTTCCACAAATGCCGGTCGTGGCGGGCATTTTCGACAATCACTTCGTGGGCGCCAACCGGGCGCATCTTGTCATACAGACCGTTGCCGGTGCGCGACGGCTCGCCATCAATTCCGTATAGCGGATGGGGATGGACCACGGCGCGCGCCGACCAGGGACTGCCATTTACCGTCGGTGACGAGGCTATCACCTGGAGCGGCTGGCCCGACTCCGGGCAGAAGGGGCAGAAATAGTCGGGCGAAGAGCTATCGTCGGGCTCGTCGCCGCAGATGACCCAGGAGCGCGTAATGGGGTCCTTGCGCAGTTCCATCGCTCTTTTACTTTACGTCGGGGGACGGGAAGCAAGCAATGAGCAATGAGCAGCCGGCCATCAGCCAGTTCGCATTTGGCACTTGGCACTTGGCAGTTGGCACTTGGTCAGGGCTGGAGTTACAAGGGCTTTCGTGCGCCTCAATCCTCTCAGAGGTGATTTGGATGCCAAATGCTAGATACCAAGTGCCAAATGCTAAGTGCTAACTGCTAAGTGCTAACTGCTAAAAGCCAACCGCCGCCTGCTGTTAGAATGATCTTGTGCCCCGCCCAATACGCCTCATCGCCATTGACCTCGATGGCACTCTGCTGGACTCCAATGTCCAAATCTCCCAAGCCAATCTGAAGGCGTTGCGCCGGGCCCATGAAGCCGGCATTGAAATCGTGCTGGGTACGGGGCGCAGGCACAGGTTCGCCATGCCCATCGCGGAGTCGCTTGGCTTCGATTTGTGGTTAATCAGTTCGAATGGAGCGGTGACGCGTTCCACCCGCGAGGAACTATTCCATCAGGACCTGTTGCCCAAGGAAACGGCTATCAAGCTCTGCCAGCACATGGCGAAGTATCGCAATAACACGGTGCTCACCTTCGACCGCGAAGGCATGGGAGCGATCGTATGCGAGGACCGCGAGCGTTTGTATGGCGTCATCCAGCGCTGGATGGAGAAGAATGCGCCCTATATCGAATATGTCAGTCCAATTGCACAGGCGCTGACGGAAGACCCCATCCAGGCCATGTTCTGCGGTCCGGTCGACCTGATGCAGCAGGCGCAGCAAGACCTCCTGTCCTGTGATTTCGCCCGGGACTTCACCATGCTGCGCACGCAATATGATTTGCGCAACTTGTGTATCGTTGACATCCTCAACGCGGGTTGCTCGAAGGGGCACGCGCTGCAGCGTTGGGCCAACTATCGCGGCATCGATCGCTCCCAGGTGATGGCCATCGGCGATAATTACAATGACATTGAGATGTTGACCTTCTCCGGCCATCCGGTCATCATGGGAAATGCATCGGATGAGCTGAAGCAGAATGGCTGGACCATCACCCTGCATAACGACCAGAGCGGAGTGGCGGCGGCCATCGAACAGGTACTCGACGCGAATACAGCGAGCGTGAATGCGTAAGTTCTTACAACTCGGTTTCTTGGGCTTGCTGGTGGCGTCGCAGATGCACGCCGCGGAAATTGCAAACTTGCGCAACGGTTTTAGCATTCGCCACGAACGTCATGAGGTGGACGGCGATACCACGCGCTTGTACATGGGCGCGGAACCGAGCAGTGGATACGTCGACGTGCCCACCGCCCAGATCGAGAACTTTGAGCCGGCGCCGCCAGAGCTGCAAGCGGCCACATCGCAAGGGCAGAAGTCCGTGGACTTGAACACCATCGTCAGCGCAGCCAGCACGCGCAGCCAGGTGGACGCCGACTTCATTGCCAGCGTCATCCGTGCCGAGAGCGGCAACAATCCGCGCGCAATTTCGCGCAAAGGCGCGCAGGGATTGATGCAACTCATGCCTGGTACGGCCGGCAAGCTGGGGGTGAAGAACACCTTCGATCCGGCGGAGAATGTCGACGGCGGGGTGCGCTACCTGCGCGAACTGCTGCTGCTTTACAACAACGACATGGTCAAAGCGCTGGCCGCGTACAATGCCGGTCCGCAGCGCGTACAGCAGTACAAGGGCGTGCCGCCCTACCGCGAGACCCATGCTTACGTGGCGCGCGTCATCAACGACTACAACCGCAAGAAGCTGGCCCAGCGCAAGCACCAGCGGAAGCCCCCGGCGGCAAGCGCGGCTGCGGGCAAGCCAGAGATTGCGCAAAGCGCGACGGGTCCCACAGCGGATACCGAATAGCCCGAGGTTTGACCCACTCATGCTGTCATATACCTTGACGACTGGGCTTCAGCCGCAGGTTTCCGTCCCAACTCACGAAAAGGCGGCACGTGCCGGCCGGCGCTGATTTTCTTCCATGAACAAAAAGAACACGGTCATCCTCGGCATAGTCCTGATCGCCTTGTGCCTGCTGATTTACCTGCAGATTCGCGCCTGGAAGACGTTCGATTGGCATATGTTCTGGAGCCGCTCCGAACATATTGATTGGCTCTACGCTTTCTACGGCCTGGTACTGACCTACTTTACCTACGTACTTCGTGCGGTAAGGTGGCGCATCTTCCTGAAGCCGGTTAAGAACACCACCACGGCCCGTCTCATTGCGCCACAATTCGTCGGTTTTGCTGCCCTGGCGCTGCTGGGCCGTGCCGGCGAGATGATTCGACCCTACATCATCGCCAAGAAAGAGCGCCTCACCTTCACCTCACAGGTTGCGGTGTGGGGGGTGGAGCGCATCTTCGATATGGGAGCCTTCGCGGTGCTTCTGGCGCTCAGCTTCCTGTCGCCCGATCTGCGGGCGCTTCCCTTCTATCACGGCTTGCGGCAAGCCGCGTTCGCGCTGATCGTGCTGGTGGGCGGGTTGTGTGTGGGAGCGTTTCTGGTGCGCCGCCGGGGTGAGCGGGTGGCCCAGTTTCTGCACGGCCTGTTCGTCGGCTTTGCTCCGACGTTCGCGCACCACTTGCGCGAGAAGGTGCGCTCCTTCAGCGCTGGGCTGGCGACCATCCACGATCTTGGCTCAGCCCTGCAGTTGGCCGGAGTCTCACTTCTCATGTGGGTGCTGGTGGCTTTCGATTACTATGCCGTGACCCATGCCTATCCTGGCGAACTTCGCAGTCTCACGCTAGCTCACCAGGTAGTGCTGATGGGTTCCACCATGGTAGGTTCCATGCTGCAACTGCCGGCCGTCGGTGGCGGTTCTCAACTGGCCGCCATCAGCATGCTCAACTCGGGGTTCGGCATTGAGAAGGAACTGGCGGTAAGCTGCGGCATCCTGCTATGGGCGATTACGTTTATGTCGGTCATTCCGATGGGATTGCTGCTGGCGCGCCGAGAACATGTTTCCGTTCGAGCCGTGGCCGAGGCAGAAGAGAAGGAAGCGGCACTCCTGAAGTGAAACGACAACCCGGAAGAATGCTGAACGCATCCCGGGTAGTGCGGGCCTTGAGGCCCGCGTTGAGCGGTAATCTTTGAGAGTCGGCTTTAGCTGGCCGCTACTGCAAAATGTTGCGCTGAACTAAATGAACATCTCGTCCGACGGGCCGCCATTGCGGCCACGTCTCTGGCTGTTGAAGAACGTGCTAACTCCCACGCTGATGGCCTGAAGAATCCCCGAGGCGTGGCGCACCGGCGACATGACGGAGTTCTGCACCTTTTCCGAGGTTTCTTCCACGCGGTCCAGGGTGTGGGTCACCATCTCATCGGCGCGAATTACCTGTAATCGCAGGCGATCCAGAAGGTCATGCACAGTGGCGTCAATCCGCTCGACCTCGGTGCGCGTGGTAGTGGTCACGTGCGCCACATTCTCCAGGATAACGTCGATCTTGGGACGCGCAGTGTCCAGGAACGACTTCACTTCCTGCTGCATCACCTTGACGTTATCGAGGATGGGAAGCAACCGCGACTGGGTCTCGTCGGTAACCGATTTCAGCTTCTTGCTGAGGTTAAGCACCACTACGAACATGGCGAGGAGAATAAGCATCTGCAGCACCACAGCGACTGCGGTAACGGCGATAAAAAGTGTCAGGTTGTCAGACATATTCTTTTCCTGCCCGCGCTAGCTACGTGACGCAGTGCCGCTAGGGAACGGTGGGCTTTGTACCCTCAGCATCTTCGCTGGTGGCTTCACGGTAAGCCTGACGCCCAGCCTCGTAGGCAGAGCGGATCTGGTCCTTTTGCTGGTTGAGGTAGTCGCGTCCTTTGTCGGCCCAGTTTCCCGCCTGTTCACGGGCCTGACGCGCGCGCTCTCGGACCGAGTCACGGCCTTCTTCAGCAGCCTCGCGAATACGCTGGCGCGTTTCCTCACCGGTTTTTGGCGCATAGAGAATTCCCACCGCCGCGCCAATACCCAGGCCGGCAAGGAACCACAGGAAACCACTTCCTCCGTCGCGATCAGACATGATAGCCTCCTCAAAAAAGCTTTACGAGTCCGGATGGTAGCACCCGTTTCGCAGAATTACAAACCGGCCCATGGTTGCTTGCAGGCGTCCCCGAAGGGAACCCTCAGCTTTGATTCATCGCCTTGGCCAGCAGGGCGATTTGCCCGGAGTGGTAAACATGGTGTTCGATCAGCCCGTGCGCCTCATCGTAAAACGATCGCTTGCCGGCAGCCGACAGCTCATCTAGCCGGACCGGCTCGAGTTTTTGCAGCGCCTCCCGGAATGCTTGGTTGGATGCACGAAACTCAGCAAGTGTCTTCTGCCAGTTGACCTCGGTGGCCTCGGGCATGGCGGGAAAGTTACGATCCTCCTCGAGTCCGGCACGCAGACCGCCCAGCCGCCTCGCAGCCACCTCCTCCCAGAACGCCATATGCCCGACGATTTCCCAGATGCTATGAGCGTTGGCGATGGGCCGCAAGGCAGCCTTTCCAACCGAAATGCCATCGAGAACCTGCCACACAGGATCTCCGTGCCAGGCATCGCCGTGCATGGCACGGTCGTAGTGATCGAGTATGCGTTGCGTTTCCGTCATAACCATCCCTCCTAACCTCCAAATATTATATTACAGGTTAGGTAAACAATCAGGCCCAGGGCGCCAAAGTATGCGCACTGCGTTACCTGCCCGGCAGCAACACGGAAAGGTGGCTCCACTCCAAGATTCGTCGGCTACGGCTTCTGCGTGGGACGCAGCAACACCTCGCTGATGAACGATTGCGGTGCCTGGGTCACCAGCATGACGACGGCGTGCGCCACATCGTCGGGCTTGAGCATTTTCCCGGTGTCTTTGCCACCCCGGCGGGGGCTGAAGTCGGTGTCCACCGAGCCGGGACAGATCACGCTGACCCGTATATTCTGCGCCCGCAACTCTTCCGCAACTCCGTAGCTGAGCCCATTCAGTCCCCATTTGGACGCGGAATAGGCAGCGCCGCGAGGCAGTGGGTTCTTCCCCGCCAGCGACGAGATGTTGATGATGTGGCCTGCCCCACTTGCGATCATCAGGGGCACGACGCTGCGTAGCATGTAGTACACGCCGCGCAAGTTGGTATGGAAAATAGCGTCCCAGTCGTCGGGGGCAAGCTCATGCAGCAAGCCAGAAGGGCCACCGATGCCGGCATTGTTCACCAGAATGTCGACGCGGCCATAGGTTTTCCGCAGACGTTCGCCGAGGGCTTCCACGCTGGCCAGATCGGTGACATCGCATCCAATGCCCTCGGCCCGATGCCCCCGCCCCTCCAAGTCGCGTGCCACCTGCTGAACCCGCGCTTCATCCCGGCCGGTGAGAATGACGGTGGCGTCCATCGCGGCCAGCCTGCTCACAATGGCCTGCCCTATGCCACGTCCACCTCCGGTCACCACGGCGACCGCTCCCGATAACGAAACGAACTCATTTGGCTGCATAAAATCGTCTCCCATAAAATTGTTTGCGCCTCCAGCGTTTAGTGCGACGGCCAGCGTCGGTCCATCGCGGAATCGGCTGCAATTTAGCGCGCGTCCCAACTTGATCGAAGCCGCCGAGCCAGCCCCCTGGTTGCCCGCCAACCCTACACTCCGGAAGCCTGCCGGCCGGCATCTCCGCAGCTCGGCCGCACCACGCAAGCCGGGTGGCGTGGTGACATGTAATAATGTGCATATCTGAGACTAGGCTTTCCCGCATCTCAAAAACACGGGAAATTGTGTAAAGTAGTAGGTTACTTGCCTTAACTCGATGCCGGTACTTATAATCCGGTCGCCGCATGATTTGCGTTTCGATTCGACGTTCAGGGGCGGGAATGCGGAAAGATGCAACGCAGTTATGCAGTCTCAGTGGCCAACGTCGCGCTGAAACCCCTGCGCATAAGTGAACGTGTCTGGATGAACATCGCCAGTTCCCAGAACCAAGGAGCCAAGAGAATGAAGAAGTCGCTAGTCACCATGTTGCTGGTGCTCGCTACCGCAGCGCTGGTCCAGCAATCGGCAGCTCAGGGGTCGGCGCAGCCCGCGCCAGCCGGTCAGCCCGCGCCAGCCGGTCAGGCAGCGCCAGCCGGTCAGGCAGCGCCAGCGGCGCAGAAGAAGGAAATCAAAGATCCGGCTGAATACAACGCGTATGTGAACGCGATTCAGCAGACCAGCCCGCAGACGAAGACGCAGGCGCTGGAAGCGTTTCTGCAGACCTATCCCAACAGCGTGATGAAGGAAGATGCTTTGGAGCAGCTAATGGTGGCGTACCAGCAGGCCGGCGACGCGCAAAAGACGATCGACACCGCGGGCCGAGTACTGCAAGCCAACCCTAATAATATCCGGGCGTTGGCGCTGCTGGCTTACAACTATCGGGCGGCGGCCTCGCAAGGCGGCCCGCAGATGCAGCAGAACCTTCAGCAGGCGCAGCAATACGGCCAGAAGGGATTGCAGGCACTCACCAGTATGCCCAAACCCGACGGCATGAGCGACGCCGATTTCATCAAGTTCCATAACGAGACGGGCGCGATCTTCGATGGCGCGGTCGGATTCGCGGAATTGCAGCAAAAAGATTACGCCACGGCGCAGAAGGACCTGCGTGACGCGACAGCGCACGAATCGCAACCCAACATCATGGACATCTATCAGCTCGCCACGGCCGACCTGGAAGCCAAGCCGATGAACCCGGAAGGCTTTTGGTTCATCGTCAAGGCGTCGCAATTGGCCCAGGGGCAAGGGCAACAGCAGATCCTGGAGTATGGCCACAAGAAATACATCCGCTATCACGGCAAGGAAGATGGTTGGACTGATGTGGTCAACCAGGCCAAGGCCTCACAGAGCATCATGCCGCCGGCTGGCTTCACCGTGGCCGCAGCGCCGCCCCCACCGTCTCCCGCCGAGCAGGCGGCCGACCTGGTGAAAAGCAAGGACCCGAAGCAGATGAGCTTCGCAGAATGGGAACTGGTGCTTTCTTCGGGTAATCAGCAGGCCGCCGACACGGTGTGGAATGCGATCAAAGATAAGCCTGTGCGGTTGGGTGCGCAAGTCATTACTGCGTCCGCGTCGAAGATTATGCTGGCCGGGAGTAGTGACGATATCGATGCCAAGACCGCCGACATCACGTTGACGATGGACAAGCCGATCCCGGCACGATTAGCGCCACAACCTGGTGCGATGATGACGTTCCAGGGAACGGTGTCAAGCTATACGCCTAACCCGTTCATGATGAGCATGACTGACGGCGTACTGCTGGACAAGAGCGGCAATCCACTCACTCCTGCGGCACCCGTGCACCATCCGGCACACAAGAAATCGCCGTAAGTTAGAAGCTGATTGCACGAACCACGGGGAGCGACCAACGTTGCTCCCCTTTTTTGCTGGATGTTTGTGCGCGGCCTCAGGCGCATGCCGCTACCAAGCTGGATTATTCATGAGTGCATGTAATCCCTTGGAGTGTCATCCTGAGCGACGAGCGTAGCGAGGAGTCGAAGGAACCCTTTGGCCGCCAGCAATCCCAGATTTGTTGCTGTGCTTCGCTTCTACTCTGTGATTTCTTACAGCCCTAGCTGCCTTGGCCCCTCTCAGTTGCGAAACATCTGCTGCCCAGCCCGGAACACATCCACGTAAGCTTTTACGCCGGCGTCGGTCGCGCGCAGAAACTCATCAGGAGTGTAGATTCCGCGCAGGCTGCCGCTTTCCATCAACCCGATTCGGTTACCCAGCAGCAAGGCTTCGCCGACGTCATGGGTCACAAATACGATGGTCTTTCCCAGCTTCTGCTGGAGTTTCCTGAACTCCATTTGCAACTCGGCCCGGGTGATGGGGTCGAGCGCACCGAAGGGTTCGTCCATCAGCAGGATGGGAGGGTCGGCAGCCAGTGAACGGGCCAGCCCGACGCGCTGGCGCTGGCCGCCAGAAAGCTGGTGGGGATAGCGGTCGGCGAACTCCGGACCCGGCAGGCCCACCAAGTCCAGCACCTCTTTGACCCGCGCCTCGATTTTTTGGCGGTCCCACTGCTCCAGCTTCGGCACCAAAGCCACGTTTTGCCGCACCGTGTAATGCGGGAATAAGCCGACCTCCTGGATGGCATAGCCGATGCTTCGTCGCAGCTTAATCGCGTCCCACTGCTCGACCGGAGTTCCGTCCACGCGAACTTCGCCTCGCGTTGCGGTGAGCAGGCGATTGATCATTTTCAGGCAAGTGGTCTTGCCTGACCCGCTGCGACCAAGCAGCGTCAAGGTCTCACTCTGGCGCACAGAAAAGCTCACGCCAGAGAGCAGTACCTTGCCACCAGCGACGCGAAACTGTACATCCATGAACTCGATCGTGATGGCGGCTGCGTTGTTCATCTCACCAGGCTCGCGATTGCTGCTACAGCGTATCAGAGTCGCAATCCGGCGCTATATCACTTTCACATCTGGAGTATATGGAATGGGTGGAGCACACCTTTGACAGGCTTTAGAAACTTGCAATGTTCGGGTAGTGCGGCGCTTCAGCGCCGCGTCAACCGGCAAAGTAAGGTGCTTTCCCCAGTCTTTTCGAGGGGCTGCCGAAAATGAAAATGCCGAAGCTACCCAACAGGGCAAGCTCCGGCACGATTGTCAAATTTGCACAGTTCTAGCGTCAATCAATCAGCAGACAGGCGAGCCGACTCTTAACGTCCCCAGCCGCCGCCACCGCCGCCGCCGCCACCAGAGCGCCCACGGCCACCACCGCCGCCGCCGCGTCCGCCGCCGCCGCCAAAGCCGCCACGGCCGCCACCACCGCCGCCGCCGCCCCGTGGGCGGTCGGTCTTGGGACGCGCCTCGTTCACGGTCAAATTGCGGCCTCCCAGATTGGTGCCGTTCAGAGCTTCCATCGCTTTGCCGGCTGACTCGTCGTCGGCCATTTCGACAAAGGCGAATCCGCGCGGCTGCCCCGTATCGCGGTCCGTAACAATGCTGACCTTATCGACTGGGCCATAGGCTTCGAACAGCCCGCGCACTTGGTCTTCAGTCGCATCGAAAGTTAAATTCCCCACGTAGATGTTCTTCATTGGATCCTCACTTT
>ODAK010002823.1_pt1 | contig 18180 bp, 14 predicted proteins | sample 1539591 | NCBI WGS metagenome assembly ODAK01 (sample SAMEA3539303, study PRJEB22396) | soil metagenome | biome: tundra; feature: field; material: soil | place: USA | collected 2010-05 | depth 0.15 m | reverse complement strand
CCCAGAATGGCTCCCCCGGATGCTGGCGCTCGCCGCCGTCCACGACCAGCACGACGACGAGCTGTTCATCGGGGTCACACCGCGCAGCCAGCCGGGAGCGAGCAAGCAGAATGTGCTGTACACGCGGTTCCTGTGGCTGGACGTCGACGGCGCCGAGCATCTCGACCGCCTGTGGGCGCTGCTCGAGCGCTACCCGGCGACCGCGATAATTGACTCGGCCGGGAGTGGCGGACGGCACGCCTACTGGCGCCTTGACCGGCTGCTGCCGGCCCGCGTCCTCACCGTCGGCGAGCGCACGGCGATCAACCCGATCAACGTGCTCACCAGGACAGTGGACAAGCGCACCGGGCGCCGACGCACCCGCGTGGTCGGCTACCGCGACCGGGCGAGCGGAGTGCTGCTTGACAGCGACGAGCGTCCGGTGGAGCTGATCGAGCGCTACAACACGCGGCTGATCCATCAGCTCGGGACCCGCGCCAACGAGCGCGGTGACCCGGTCCCCGTCGGGGACCCGATGTGCGCGGAGCACGCCCGGCTGATGCGCTGGGCCGGCAGCCCCAACCATAAGACCGGGCGGCCCGCACGGATCCTCACGCTCGACCTCTACGGCCGCGGCTACGCGCCCGAGGAGCTAGTCGGCGCGCTACCAGACCCGCCCGGACGGCCGGCCGGGCGCCGACGCACACGCGAGCGAGAGATCCGCGGGCGCGACCCGTACAAGTCGATCCCCGCCGAGGATTACTTCTGGCGGCTCGCGCGGATCGAGGTGCCCGACGACGGCTGGGTGTCCTGCCCGTCGCCAGAGCACCCGGACATCAGCCCGTCCTGCAGCGTCGGCGACTACCGCTGGCGTTGCTTCAGCTGCGGGCACCGCGGCGGGATCTACGACCTCGCCTCCGTGCTGGCGCACGGCCCCAGCGGCGATGCGCTGGCGGGCTCCCGTGAGGACTTCCTGCGCGCGGTCGCAGCCGTCCGGGACGAGTACGGCGAGCGGCGCTGACGCCCAAGCCGTAAAGGCGCCACACGCGCCAACGGCGAGCGCCGCTCGCCTGAGCAGACCCGCCGGCGGGCGCCGAGAACGGACGCCCGCTGTGAGCGTCGCATCCGCGGCACGCCGCGCCTGAGATCTCGCGCCGCGCCGTGCTGGCGCGCGCCCATAACCGTATTGAGAAGGAAGGGAGGACCCCTTGAACGAGCCACCTTCACCGTCGCCGTTCTGGTCGGACTCGAAAGACCCCGAGCAGCTGCTCAAGAACCTCACCGCCGAGCAGGCGGCCGCCGTCACCCACGGCGAAGGACCGCAGGTCATCTACGCCGGCCCCGGCTCAGGCAAGACCCAGATGCTCATCACCCGCGCCGTGTACCTGCTGGCGAGGGGCCTGGCGTCACCGAATCAGATCGTCGTGGTGACGTTCACCAACAACGCCGCCTCAGAGTGCATGGTCCGGATCCAGGATCGCCTGGGACCAGGCGCGATCAGCGGCATGAGCATCTCCACGTTCCACGCACTGTGCTCGCGGATCCTGCGCCACCACGCCCCGGCGTTCGGGCGCAGCGACAACTTCACGATCTACGACCAGCGCGAGGTCAGGACCGTCGTTGACTACGTGATCGCCGACAAGGAGCGTACGGGCGTACAGGAACAGCTCGAGCGCTTCGGGGCGTGCTCCCCCGCCGAGGTCTACCAAGAGATATCGCTCGCCAAGAACCGGCTATGGACCCCGGACTTCTACGAGCAGCACGCCGAGCATCCGGTGACCCCGCTGATCGCCGCGGTGTGGCGCGAACTTGACCGCGAGCTCACCGAGTCAAACGCGGTCGACTTCGACGATCTGCTGTCCTGCTGCGTGCGGCTGCTGGGAGAGCACCCCGACCTGCTGATGGCCTACCGCACTCGCTGGCGCTGGTTGCTGGTCGACGAGATCCAGGACAGCAACTACGCCCAGATGGGCTTGCTGCGGCTGCTGGCCGCGCCGGACGGCAACGTCACCGTGGTCGGTGACACTGACCAGTCGTTGTATAAGTGGAGGGGAGCGGAGCCACGTAACCTGCGGGCGTTCTCGGAGGTGTTCAACGGCCATCGCGAGGTCGCGCTCGGACGCAACTTCCGCTCCAAGGAGGAGATCGTGCGGGCGGCTGAGAGGCTGATCGCGCACAACACCCACCGGCCGAAAATCGAGTTCGTCTCCGACCGCGGTCCCGGCGGTCACGTGCAGGTCCGCTCGTTCGAGAACGAGTACGTCGAGGCGGCGTGGACGGCAAGCGAAATCGGCCGGCAGATGCGAAGCGGCCTGACCGCGGAGAAGGTCCTCGTGATGGCGCGCACGACGTTCGCGACCCAGGCTGTGCAGCGGGCGCTCGCGCAGTCCAACATCAAGCATCGCGTGCTCGGCTCGCTGGGACTGTATGAGCGCGCCGAGATCAAGGACGCGCTGTCCTACCTCTCGCTGCTGGTCAACCCCGACGACGCTGTCGCACTGCGCCGCGCGATCGCCGTCCCCCGACGCGGGGTCGGTGACGTGAGCACCGCCGCGATCGTGGAGTACGCCCGCGCACAGCAGCTGGACCTGATCAGCGCCTGCACCCACGCCGAGCAGCTCTCTCGCGTCCGCGCGCGGACGCGAGAGAACATGATCCGATTCGGCAACGCGATGCTGAAGGTCCGCGCCGAGCACGAGGCGGGACGCTCACTCGGCCACACCGTCGCCGCGACCCTGATGATCGACGGCGGCCTGGTGCAGTACCACCAGCGCCGCCGCGACCGCGCGAAGCGCAGCGACGACCGCCACGACGCCGACCGGGTGCTCGAGGACCTGCGCTCGGTATGCAGAGCAGCCAGCGTCTACCAGGAGCAGCATGGGGCGCTCGCGTCGCTGCTGGGATTCCTCGAGCAGGCGGTCGGCCTGCACAGCCAGGAGCTCAGCCGTGAGGACCCGGTCGTGACCGTCTCGACGATCCACCGCGCGAAGGGCACCCAGGCGAGCCTGGTGTTCCTGTGCGCATGCGAGGAGCGCGTAACCCCGTCCTGGCGGGCGCTTGAGAGCGGTGACGTTGAGGATCTCGAAGAGGAGCGCCGAGGGTTCTACGTCGCGATGACCCGCGCCGAAGACGTGCTCCTCCTCACCTGGTGCGAGCACCGCAGCGGCCAGAACACCGATGGGCCCTCGCGCTTCATCGCCGAGGCCGGCGTGTGAGCGGCCCCACCGCGCCCGGCCGCTAGCGGCCGCTTCCCGGCTCGGCGCCCGCCGAGGCCGATCGGACATCGCCGGCGCCCCGCCGCCCCCGGCCGCGCCCAACCGCGCAGGCCCACTGCCCAAACAGCTACTGCAAGGAGACACACGCCCATGAGCGAACGCACCCTCACACCTCAAAGCCCCCCAACGGCGCCGCCGGACGCCGCGCCCAGCCAGCCATCGGGGAGCTCCCCGCCAGCCGCGCCCCCCGGGCCGATCGCCCCCCAGCCGCCGGAGACGATCTCCGCCTGCGCACCGGTGCTCGTCGACGACGGCACCCTGCTCGCGAGACGTCCCGCTGGGGCGAGCACCCACAGCGGCAAGCCGTTGACACTGCCAACCCTCGGCTCCCCACACGGCGGCGAGCCACAGGGTCTGATCGCGCTGGCCCGCCAGAGCGACGCCTGGCGGCAGTTCACGCGCTGCTTCCCGCGGTGGCCGCGGGTCACCGACCGCCTCAGTCGCGCTGCGCTCACCGCGCTCAGCGAAAACCGCCCAGTCGACCCCAACGACAGCTACACGTGGCAATCCACCGAAGCGCACGCCAAGGCGGTGCTACGACGCCACGGCTACAGCAAGATCGAACCGCGCAACCTGACCGCAGGAGCGATCCAGCGGATGCTCGAGGCACAGGCCGAGGCAGACCGTGGCGCCGGCCTTGACTGGAGAATCCTGACCGATCCAGCGAGCGCGCTGGACGAGCGCCTGCGCGAAGCGCACCGCAACGTCCCGATCGACCTTGATGACCCCGACGTGTGGAGCTGGTCCACCGGCAAGCGCGCAGCGCTGGCGCGGCGTCACACGATCGCAGGCGAGCAGGTCGATGACCTCTCGCGGTGGGCGGTCGCCAACGCCGGCGACTTTGACCCGGCCAGCATGCGCTGCTGGCGGATCGCCTCGCCGACCTGGCTTGAGCTGGCCCGCGCCACGCTCGCGCCGGTCGGCAGCGTCGAGCGTCCCGTCGGGGTGTTCGTCACGCCCGACAGCCGAGGAGGAGGCTGGCGCCTGGGGCCGACGCTGTCACTCGAGCTGATCCGCCTGATCGACGAGCTCGGCGGCAGCATCGAGCACGGCCTGACAGAAGCGACGGTCCCCGGCCAGATGATCGGCGAGTTCCTGCAGCGGGTAAACCAGCGCACGCTGCACGCCGGCCCCAAGGAGCTGGCCGAGTCAGCCAACCAGCTGGGCCAGGAACTCTCCAAAGTGCTCGGCGTCGCGGTTCACCCCGGGCTTCCGATCGACCGCGTCGAGCGGTGGGGGCGCCTGAACCTGAAGCGTTGGGGCACCGGGACGCTCGTGATCCGCGCGATGACCTTTCGCGTCAAGGATTTCCCCGCCAAGCGGCTCGGCGCCCTGCCCGGCACCAAGCGAGGTGACATGGCGGCGAGCGCCGCGATGGATCTCGGCGAGGCGATCGAGGCGGCAGCCGAGCGCGAGATCCCCGTGCTGCTGTCCACCGAGGCCTCCGGGTTCCTGGACGGCACCGTGCGGGTCGGACGGATGAAGGGCCGTCCGGGAATGCTCACCCTGACCGAGTCTGACGGCATGTCGGCCACCACCCGGCGGTTCGTCGCCGACCAGGCACTGACGTTGCTGCGCCGTCTGAAGGAGCAGAACGCCAACGTGGTACTGGACGCCGGCGCGCGGCAGCTGGTGCGGATGACGATCGCGCGGCCACTGGACGACGACGTGATCCTGAAGGCTCCGCAGCGCCGTATCGCCGCGCTGAAGGTCGTCGGATCGGGACTCGACATGTCCCAGACAGCGACCGGCAAGACGATCACCACCGGCCGTGCGATCTACCACCGCGCCGCGACCACCATCGGGTTTCGCGGGATGGTGATCGTCGAGGGCCGCAAGATCACCCAGTGGTATGAGGAGCTCAAGCTCGGGGCGCCCGAGCGGGGGCTGCCGCCGCTTGCACCCAACTGCGAGGTGATGATCCTCGACGAGCGCACGCCGATCGCCGCTCAGATCCGCCGTTTTCACCGCGAGCTGGGGCCGCGAGCCGGCGTGGTGCTGGTGTCAAACGGTCTGATGGAACGCTTTCATCGCGAGCTGGCTGTGATCCACTGGCATTTCGCGGTTGCCGACGAGGCGCACCGCTACCGCAACACCGCCACCGACGCGCACCGGGCGCTCGCGCAGCTGCGGTTCGCGGCGATCGCCGACTTCTGGGGGTTGACGGCCACACCGAAGGGCAAGGAGGCCGGGAACATCGACGTGCTGGTCGGGGTGTGCGTCGGCGACCGCACGCTGATCGAGGAGCGTCTGAACAGCCGCGAAGCCGGCGACCTGATGGACGAGGTCAACGCCGCGCGCTACCGCGTCAACTACGGCCCGCACTGCGTTCGCCTGACCAAGAAGGAGATGGCCTCCTACTTGCCCCGGGTGCTGCCCGCCCAGCCGATGCCGATCGAGCCCGACCCCGCGCTGCTGGAGCTGCTTCAAGCGTTGCGCGAGGGCGGCCGCGCGGCGTTCCGCCGGCTGCTGGAGCTGCTTCACGAGCTCAAAACGCTCGACAAACACACCGAGCTGTACCGCAACGCGCTCCTCGAGTTCGCGAGCGTGCAGGGAATGGTCCTCGGCAACGTCGACCGGTTCGTCGACGCGAGCGTGGACCCCGAGACGCTGACGCACTCGAGCTCGCTGCTGGCCAAGACGCTGGTCCGCGAAGGGCTGGTGGCCGCGGCGATGAAGGGCGGCGGCGACGGGCTGCCGCTGCTACGCGGGATCGTCGCGCAGTCACTCGCCGAGCAGGCCGGTGAGGAGCAGATCCTCGTGTTCGCCGAACGGGTGTGGTGCCTGCGTCAGCTCGCGAGCACCGTGCGTGAGCGCTACAACGTCGAGGCGCACGTCGCCGACGGGTCAACCAAGACCCGGGACTTCGCCGAGCTCCGCCGGCGGTTCACCGCCGGCGAGTTCCCGGTGCTGTGCCTCAGCCCGGCGTTCCATGAGGGTCATAACCTGCAGAGCGCCAGCGGCCAGGTGCACCTCGACATCCCGCCCGTGCCCGATCCGATCGAGCAGCGAACCGGCCGGATCCAGCGGATCGGCTCACCACACGCCACGGTGTGGACCTCGATCCCGTACATCGTCGGCGGCGGCACCGAACACATGGTCAAGATCGTGGCGCCGCGAGGCGGTGAGAGCCACCAGATCCTCGACGCCCCCGAGGGCGTCAGTGCGCAGGAGTCAACGATCGCGATGATGCTCGGCGCGATCACCAGCCAGGTAGCCGAGAACAAGGAGCAGGAGGGCTACATCGGCACCGCCGCGCGTCTGCGCGTCGCCGCCCGCGTGTTCGGCGCCGGCTAACCACCGGCTCACCGAGGACCGCCCCGCCGACCCACCAGCGTTGCGTCGTGCGCCCGCGCGCACGACGGCGTGAGCGAGAGACGAGCAGCGGTACCGGCCGGCGGCGTGCTTGCCGCTGGCCGCGCAGCAGGCCGTCGCGGCCCGCTGGCGCGAGCACCCATCCAACAACCAAGGGACCGCGCGGCGGTCCACAAGGAGACAGATATGAGCGCAATTGACAGTGCCCTCGCCGAGATCGATGGCGTCGCCGAGGAGGGCGAGCTCGCCGCCGAGACCGAGGCGTTGATCGCCCTCGATGCGCCGTTGAGCGAGATCGAGCTGCCAGGCGGGCGCAAGATCTACCCGCCGTCGCTGTACGGCGAGCCGGTGCATGAGATCGCCTGCCGTCTGCTGGACATTCAGGACCCCACCCGATCGCGCTACCTGAAGCTGATCGGCCCGCCCGGCACCGGCAAGAGCCAGATCGCCCGGGCGATCGCCTACGCCTACTGGATGCGCCAGGAGAAGAAGATTCTGACCCGCCACGGCGAGCCGTTCTACGGGCTGATCGAGCTGCAGCCAGGCCCATCAGCCGACGAGTTCTACTTCCGCTATGACTACGTCCCCGACAGCGAGGACTCCACCCGCGTGAAGCTGGTCGAGGCCTCGTTCGTGGAGGCGATGCGCAACGGCTGGCTGGTCGTCATCGACGAGGTCAACGCCGCGCGCGACGTCGCGCTGCTGAGCATCAACGGGACGCTGGACGGCCGGCTGATCCTGCACCTGGCGGCGACGGGGGAGACCGTCACCGCGCAGCCGGGCTTCGGGGTGATCCTCTCCTACAACCCGGGGCTGGTCGGAGCCTCTGACCTGCCGGCCGCCTGGTACTCGCGGTTCCCCGCGACGGTCGAGGTGACCAGCAACTGGCCGGCGCTGCGCAAGGTCGGGGTGCCCGACCTGCTTGTCAGCGCAGCCGAGGGCTATGACAACAAGCGCCAGAACGGCGATGACGGGCTCAGCTGGACACCGCAGTTCCGCGAGCTGGAGAGCCTGCAGCTGATGTTTGACCGGGTGGGGGAGCGGATCGCGCTCGCCCTGTTCATCTCCGGCATTCACGAGCAGGTCGGCGCCGGGAAGATCCTCGCCGCTGACGCCGCCGCGGCGTGCCGCATGCTCGACGAGGCGGGCTACGCCAAGTACAAGGTGCGCTCCTCGCGGGGGATCCCCAACCTCGAGGGTTACCCGCGGGCGGTGACACGCTGATGGGCGCCTCGACCACAGCCCGGGGCGAGTTCGCGCGCTCGCTGAATCGCCACGCCGCGAGTCGCGGCGCGCTTGACGGCCCCTACCGGGACCTGTCTGATCACTGGACGCTGCTGATGCAGAACCTCTATCCGGTGTGGCTGGTGATCGGCCCCGGGTTGTCTGACCCCGGGCATATCGAGGTTCACAGCCGCACCGTGTATCTGGACAGCGATGAGCTGCTCGGCTCCCGCGAGGAGATCGTAGGCGGCGCGCTTGAGCGCTACCGGGTGCTGGTGTGCTTCGGTGTCGCCTTCCACGAGGTGCTGCACGCCAAGCACACCAAGCGCTGGGTGGTGGAGCACATCAAGCAGCTGCAGGACGACGGCCAGGAGACCCTGGCAAAGGATGTGCAGCTGCTCGAGGAGCCGCGCATGGAGGCACACGGCGTCCGCGACTACCCCGACAACTCCGCGCGCGGACGGTTCATCCGCCGCGCACTGAGCGCCGCGGTAACGACCGTCATCCTGCCGCGCTTTGAACAACGCGTGCTGTCAGGCGCCGTGACCGGAGCGCCGCTCAGCAGGGACATGTGCGGCCAGGCGATGACCTACCTAGCGGCCCGCACCCACTACGGCGTCCTCGACGCGGCGACGCTCGGGGCGCTCACCCCGATCTGGACCGGGGTGCTCGGCGCGAGCGACGTGCAGGCGCTGCACGACCTGTACACACGGCTGATCTGGGCGCCCGACGGCGACTGTGCCGCCATCGACGCGTTCGCTGAGGAATACCGCGCGATCATCGGAGCGCCCGACCCGCCACCGCCCAGTGCCGGCGCCAGCAGTGGCGAAAGCGCAGACGGCGAAGGCGAAGGCGCGGAAGCTGAAGGCGGGGACGGCGCCGCCGGCAGCAGCGCGACCGGGCGGCAGGACAACCGGATGAAGTCGCTCGCCGAAGCGCTGAAGGACGCCCAGCAGCGAGCCCACCACGCGCAGTTGCAACAGCTCAACGAGGAGGTCTCCCTCAAGGACGTACTTGACCGCGCCGAACACGCAGGCGAGCCGCTGGCCACCGGTGGAGGCACCGGAGCGCCGAGCGGGCGGATGCCCGACCGCGGGGTCAACCGCCCGCCGCACCCCGATGAGATCCAGGCCGCGGCACGGTTCGCCAACCGCCTCGAGCAGGCACGCACCCATGCCGTCACTGCGGTCGCGAAGCGAACCCCGGGCGGGCGCTTTCACCCGCGCAACCACATTCGCGCGATGGCCCAACGCCAGCACGGACGGCCGATCACCGCACACGCCTGGACGCTCGAGAAGCGCCTGCGCAACCCGATCCAGGAGCCTCACGTGGCGTTCATCGTGGACACCTCAGGATCGATGGCCGAGTATGAGTACGCGCTCGGGCCGATCGTCTGGATCATCGACAGTGCGCTGCGGAGCATGGGCGGACGGATGGCCAGCGGCCTGTTCGGCAACGGCGCCAGCGTCCTGTCTGACGGCTCACGCCCGCTGGCGCTGGTCCCCGGGATCCGCACCGGCGGCGGGACCGCTTTCGCTGGTGACGCGATCGTGATGTGCTGCGAGCACCTGGAGATGGAGAACCGCGGGCGCCCACGGTTTTTGTACATCCTCTCCGACGGCGGCTGGTTTGACACCGAGGCGGGGCTGCGCAAGATCGAATGGCTCGCCGGGCTGGGCGTGCCGACGATCCACATCGCGATCGGGTGTGAGCCGCTGAGCGTGCACGCCGACCGCATCAGCGTCATCAGCGACCCCGCCGACGCGCTGGACATCGTCGCCGATGACACCGTGCTCGCGCTGCGCTGCGGCCAGTCCGCAGCGCTCATCACCCCCGGCGCCCACGCCCACTAGCGAGAGCTCCCGCGCCCAGCGGCGCCCGGCGCACAACGCGCCCCCTGAGACCGCCATCGGCGGACACACACCTGACAGACGAGGAGAAACACTGATGCCCAAACCCAACTCAAAAGCACCGTCCACGCCCCCAGCCCGCGGCCGCACCCGAGGACGGAAGGCCGCGGCGCCTTCGCGGCTGTTCGATGTGACCAGCAGCGCCCGGCGCTCGAGAGAGGGCGTCGCGGAGTTCGTTGCGCTCGAGCAGATCAAGCTGGCCAAAAATCCACGCCGCGACATCAGCCCTGAGGGGATCGAACGACTCGCCGGAATGCTGATGGGCACCGGCCAGCTGCTACCCGCGATCGGCCGGCGCGTCAGCGCGCAAGAAGTGCTCGTGTACGCCGGGCAGCGACGGCTGCTGGCCGCGCAGCGCTCAGCCGAGCTCGCCGGAACCCCAGGCTTCGAGGGCCTGAAGCCGGTGGTGGTCCTGTGGGTGCTGCTCCTGGACTACACGCCGACTGAGCGTGACATTCGACGGATCCAGGCGCAGGAGAACCAGCACGAGGAACTCTCGATGCGCGACAAGCAGGACCAGTTCAACGACTGCTGGCTTGACCGGGTCGGGCTCGACGAGGATGCGCGGATCGCGAGCGCCTGCGAGGAGCTCGGAATATCGGCCAAGCTCGGGTGGAACCTACGACGCCAGCTGACGCTTCCGCAGGAGCTCCGCGCCCGCATTGCCGAGCGTCCCAGCGGCGATGAGCTGTCGATCACGATGGCCAACGAGCTCGCGGCGATGAACGAGATCTCACCCAGCCTGATGGTGGCCGTCGCCTCCCGAATCAGCACGGCAGAGCATCACCATCAGGCGCTGAGCAGCATGGGGGCGTTCGTTCAGCGCACCGTGGTAGAGAACGAAAACCTCTACGCGGTGCGCCTGGAGGAGGGACGCGCCGTACTGGATGCTCACGAGCAGATCGAACGGGCCCGAGCGCATCTCAGCGCCAGCGAACGCGAAACCCTCGTCGGGGTCATGGGATGCGAGTCCGACAAGCTCGAGAACGAGCTGCAAGCGCTGTCCGCCCGGGCGGAGGCCCAGATGTTCAAGCTCGATGTCGACGGTGCGCTGCGCGACCGGGCCGCTACCGGCCGCTACGCCTGGGTGCACCGACGCGGCGCCGACTACGCCGACGCGATGTGGGTGATCGCACCCGAGTTCATGATCGGCGCGATCTACGACGCGATCGGAGACGGCGACGGCGCCGACGCGAAGGACGAGAGCTACTTCGGAGCGGCGGGAGTTCGTGATGAGGACACCGCGGAGGCGGTCAAGCAGGACCGCGCCCGGCGTGCCGAGGCTCGCGAGCGCCAGGATCAGGCCGCCAACAGCAACCTGGGGCTGGGCTACGACATCGAGCGGGGACTGCTCGAGCCGCGCGGCGAGCAGCTGGATGCGCTGCGCAGCATCATCGCGCGGTTGCTCGTCGTGCACTACCCGGCGGTGATCGCCTACGGCGCCGGCTGGAGCACACGCGAGCGCCAGCAGCCAGTCGGTGACACCGGCCGCTTCGAACCCAAGCAGATCGACGCGATCGTCGACGCCGAGCTGCAGCGTGCCCTGGAGGATCCCGACCCGCTGCGCGGCATCGCCCAGCTCGTGTGCCGTTGGGCGGCCGCGTTCGTGCTTGACCCCAACGGGGTGCCCCGCACGACCGGCCTGGGATCAGATCGCATGACACGCAAGCTGCAGGCCGCGCTGCCCGCCGGTGAGAGCCCTCTGCGCGAGGCCGTCTGGCAGTTGATGCGCCCGATGCTCAGCCCGCACCTGAGCGACATCAACCGCGACGCGTTCGTCCTCGACACGACGCTCGCGCCCGCCGCGGACCTGCAGACGCTCCGCGCCGACAGCGCGCTGGCAGACATCGACCTGGGCGACGAGCAGAGCGCCGCATAGCCCCGCCACGCCGGAGATGCCAAGCGCGAGGCGGCGGCTCGCAACACCAACGCCGCGCGCGCCACCAAACAGCCCGGGCTCACGCCCGGACGCCACAACCAAGGAGACCATGATGAGCAATCAGAAAAAGATGAACTCCAGCGATGTCGGACTGAAACACCAACGTAGTAAAAGCGGGATCGCCCAGCGCGCGATCGTCTTGCAACTCCTCCGCGACGACCACCCCGAGCGTTGGTCACGCGCGGAGCTCGAGCGCGAGGTTTCGAACATCAAGCCGCTGGACATCAGCGACGCGCTCGCACAGCTGAACGCCGAGCGCGTCGTCGTCCTGGAGGCAGAGCAGGTACAGGCGTCTGCGTGCGCTCGGTACCTGGACGCTCTCGAGCTGATCTGCATCTGAGAGAACAAAGTTGCTCCGGCGTCTGCTGCCGGCGCCGCCGGCTCGAGGCGGCGCTCGACCTGTCAACCGCGAACGAAAGAGCCAAGATCATGCAACACAACGACATCGACGGAGAACAAACTGCCGGGTGCACAGGCGGTGGCAAATGAGCACCGTCGAGAACCCAGAGTGGTCACGCTTTGAGAGCCGTGAGCGTCGCCGCTACAGCGCGGTGATGCCGCCGAGCGCCTGGCCGCATGGTCGTGCGCCTCGCCAGCGAGTGCGACGCCGGGATGCCCTCAACGACCTGGCGGCCGGCGTGGAGCGCTGGGTGCGAGACGAGACGGTCAGCGGCACCCGCGGCGAGTGGGCTGCATGGGCGCTGCGACTCGCCGCCGGCGTCGCAAGCGACCCCGCGCCGGATGGATCTCAGTGGAGCGTCACGACCCATATCGAATACCCCTAGAGCGCACCGCGCCCGGCCGAGCCCAACCCCGAGCCGCAAAGGCTCGGAGCCACGCGAGAACGACCGGCGCTGTAACCGCGGTCGGTCGCTCTCGCGCCCAAGAACCAGCGACACAGGAGACCCACCATGACGACTAATAAGAGCAAACGCCCTCCGTTTCCGGGGCTGAGGTCGGCGCGCGAACGGAGGCTCGCGGGGGAGCTGCGGTGATGGCCTGCGCCCGAAAGCGCGCCGGCTGCACGAACCCCGAGGGCTCGGAGTGTCTGGTGTGCCCGTACGCGTTCGCGTGCCCGTCCTGCCATGCGGGCCCCGGCCGGCGCTGCGTGCGGCCCTCCGGGCACGACTGCACCATCCATGAGCCGCGCGTGCTGATCGCCGATGCGCTCGCCCTGCGCGATTACCGCGAGCACGTCGAAAGCCGGATGACGGCAACGGAGATCCGCCGCTGGCAAGCGCGCGTCGCTGACGTTGCCCCGCCGGCCAACGCCGCCCGGCGCGCCGCCTGACCGAGCCGCACCGGCACCGGCTTGCGCGCCTGCAGGCGCCGTGCTCTGGACGCGGCCTGGCGACGGGCCGCTCAGAGCGACAGCGACCGGCCCACTGGCCGCGAGCGCTCCACACATCCTGATGTCCCGACGGACGGCCCCGACGGGGCCGCGGAAAGGAGCCCGATGAGCACTCTTGAGAATGAGAAGAACACGGATGAACCGTCGCCGCGGCGGCTGTATGTCTACTGGAGCCGGGCCGGGCGAGCACCCGCGCCCGGTGAGGCGGTGACCCTCGAGGATGGACGCACAGGCGTCCTCGACACCGCGAAGGCGTCAGACGGCGCTGTTGAGAAGCGCAAGCTGACCGTGCTGCTCGACGAGCAGCGCACGGTGACCTCCGAGGGGGTGCCGCAATGATCTTCCGCGAATTTCAGGGCCGTGTCTGTGCGGGGCTCGCGTGGCTCGCCGAAGAGTTCACGAGCGCCAACGACGATTGGGCGTCGCTTGCGTTCCTCGAGGACAACGCCGGCCGGCTGACAGTCGTCCCGCTGGGGGCGGCGGCGGGACAGCCCGAGGTGCTCGTAGCGCTGAGCAGACACGAGCGGGCACGCAAGCTCGCGACGTCCGCCCCTGGCTGGGTCTGCGGCGTGCACGCCGAGGCGACGACCGCCAGTTCCGCCAGCACGCGGCCGTATACCGATGGGCTGACGCTGCCGGCCGACGGGCTCGAGGTGCTCTGGGTGGTCGTCCTTGACGAGGAGCGCACCGAGTCGTGGATCGCCCCGATCGCCCGCGACCAGTCCGGCCCGCCAAGGCTCGGAGAGTGGGTGTGCACCGGCGAGCCAGCCGGCCCGCTGGTGGACCCGCTGAAGCAGGCCTTGCGTTGACGCCCAATGGCTCGGGCGCCACGCCGCCGTCCCGCGGCGCGCCGACCAGCGACCGCCCCGTGTCCGGCGAGCCCGGGCAGGCGCCGCGCGGTCGGCCACCAACCCTCACACAAGGAGACCCCGTGTTTCAACTGCACTTCACACCCAACCTGCGCCGGTGGCTGACAGCCGGCGAGCGCTCGCGCGCTTCAGCGCGCGCCAGCTCGAGCAGCGCCGTGCTCGAGCCGATCAGACTCGACCGCCTCGGCCCCGACCTGAGCAGCCCGCCAGCCGATGATCACGCCTCGAGCTTCGTCTACCAGGGCAGCCGACCGCCGATGGCTGCCGCGGACTGGCGTGCACTCGGCTACAGCGAGACCGAAGCGACGCGGCTGATGAAGACGTGCGTGCCTGCGGCCACCCGAGTGAGCGTCGTGGTGCTGAGCTCAGACGGGGTGGCGCCATTGGCGCACTACCCGTTTCACAGCCCGACCGGCTTCGAGTGGGGGTTCTCGGGGTCCGGACCGGCGGACCTGGCGCGCTGCATCCTGCTGCACCACCTCGGGGTGACGCCAAGCTCCCGCGGGGAGTTCTACCCGCCCGCCCCTGACGAGCTGCCCGTCCGCTACCAGGCGTTCAAGTCCGAGGTGATCGCGAGGCTGGCGCCCGACGAGCCGTGGGCGCTGAGCAGCCAGCAGATTTCGACGTGGATCGAGGCGCACAGATGAGCAGCCTGGTCCACCGGCTCGCCGCCGGGCGCCTCGTGCAGGGACTACGCCCTGCCCCTCGTCGCTGCTGAGCCCCTCACACGAGCGAGATGCGTCCCCGCAAGGGTCGCGAACCCCCGGCCATCGCCCAACTTCCGACCGAGCTAACGGCCCGCTCGGAACATAGGTGCGCCTGTTCTGACAAGCACTTCAATGAAGGGAAAGTGAAGCATGAGTAACACCACTGACACCCGCACCCGGCGCGCCCGCGGCGCGCCGTCATCGCCGATTTTCCCGGTGGCAGATCTAGCCGCCGCCAGGCCGTTCCTGATCGCCCCGTTCGCCGCTGAGACGATCGGGTTCCTCGCACGCAGGCCGTCGCCGAACGCCTCGTGGGCAAGCGTGTTCGCGTTCATCACACTCTGGGATGAGGAGGCGCGGTTGGATCTCACGGTCGGGCCCGAGAACTGGAAGCTGGGCGAGCCAACCGTGCTCGACGCCAGCCACGTGTGGCGCTACCTGACCGTGTTTGGAGTGACCCAGACCGATGTCGGGCAGGGTCGCGACCGCGTCAACCAGTCAACCAACGCCGCGAAGCGTTGCGCGCTGCATTTCGGTATCGGGCGCTACCTGAAGCACGTCCGGCCCGTCCGGCTGGGGCTGGGCGACGGACCCGACAAGCTGCCGGTGAACGGCAAGGGCAGCCCGTACATCCCTGACCGCCTGCTGCCAGGGCTGCGAGGCGGCTACGAGCGCGAGGTCCAGAGACTGAGCCACATTTTCGGGCCCGTGCTCGTTCACCCGCCCGGCGCCTGGGCTCCGCCCACAGCAGCCACGCCGAGCCCCGACGCCACCGGCGCACGCTCCACATCGGTGACCGTGAGCGCGAACTCGCACGGCGTGCGGGTGCGCGACGCCGCAGCGCTGCGCGGGATGAACGTCGCGCAGCTCGCGAACCTCATCCTCGCCGCCGCCGACCGTCCACCACAGCCACCCCGAGAGGCGGCCGCGCTGCTCGAGCGGCTGCTGGCGCGAATCCCCCAGGACGTCGCCGAGCGAGTGCTGGCGACGCTCGGTCTAGAGCCGAGCGCGGCGGCGGCGCCCGCGCCCCAGCCGCGGGGAGCTGCGCCGCCGGCCGCGGGATCCGACGAGCCGCCGCAGGCCCGGGAAGGCGCTGTCGGCCCGACGGGCACCGTGAGCGTCGACTTCGCTCAGCTCGGACCGGACCCCGACTCGCTGGCGGCCTGAAGATGACCGCCAGCACGCCGCGTAGCGCCCTCAGTGCTCTGGCCGCCCGTAACGGGCTGAGCCAGCACACCCTGACGCTGATCAAGGACGCCACGCTGCCGAATCTCGCGCCGGGGCAGCGGCTCACCGACGCGCAGATCGGGATCGTCCACGAGGCAGTTGAGGTGTGCCTGCTGAGCGGGCTCACCGAGGAGCAGATCCCGCAGGTGGTCAAGGAGCACCGCGACCGCGCCCCGGAAGACTGGGAGGCAAGCTTCTGGCGCCAGCGGCTCGCGTTGGCTAACGAGAACGCAAACCGGCAATCGCCGAGCGAGCAGCCACCCGCTGGCGCTGAGCCGCTGCCGCTGGTGGCCGAGCGCCCGCCGGTCGGACCGATCGGACCCGAGCCACCACGGCCGCGTCCCGCGCGTCGTGCGCCGGTTTCGGCGATCCCCCCGCAGCCGCCGAGCGAGGTTCGCTCCGGCGCGCGCGACCCCCACAGCCCGCTCGCGGCCTAGCGCCGCCGGGCCCTACCGCGGCGGCTCTGCCCGCCCGGAAAAGGAGAACCCATGAGCACCATCACGGTGGCTCCCGGCGACGTCGCCGCGGAGCTCGCTTCACGCATCGCAATTCCGAAACAGCTGCCGCCCAACTACAAGGGCCGGCCGCTGCGGCACCTCAGCCACTCCGCGGTCACGCGGTACCGGCTTTGCCCGGAGGATTTCCGCCGCTCCTACATTTGCGGGGAATGGGGTCCGCCGTCGGGCGAACAGTTCGTCGGTAACCGCGTCGACGACGCGATCACCGGCTACTACGACCGCATGCTGCACGGCGAGACGCTCGAGCTCGAACAGCTGAAGGACCTGTTCAACGACATTTGGAAACAGCAGGTTGCGTACGAGCGCGAACGCAACGCTGGAGTGCAGTGGCCGGCCGATCTTGGCGCCGAGAAAGCGCACAAGATCGGACTGCAGGCTGTCGAGCTGACCCTCTCAGAGCTCGTGCCGCGGCTCGGTCGCCCGCTCGCGGTCCAGCGGAAATTCGAGCTGAAGATCGACCCGTCGCTGGACTGGACGATCGTCGGCACAGTCGACCTTGACACCGTGCGCGAGCAGACAGTGTTCGTCACCGAGACCGGCGAGCCCTACAGCGAGATCCAGGACCAGGGAGAGTCCGAGCCGACCATCGAGTTTCCCTACCTGGAAGCGCCAGCAGAGTTCCGCCCGCCCGTCAAGCGCGGACGCTCATTGCTTGACGGCGGCGAGGCGATCGACGCCTACCACCGCGAATGGGAGGCCTACCAGTCAAAGCTGGCCCAGTGGCAGGCTGCCGGTGAAGACCCGCAGGCGGGCGAACCCAAAGAGCCCAAGCCGCTGCCTGCGGTGCGCGTGCCCACCAGCGTCGTGGCCGCCGACAAGCTGCGCCGCGAGGTGGTCGGTATCACCGACTACAAGGTCAAGACGACGCTGCTGGGAGACAGCTCCGCGGCGCAGGACCCGCAGGCCACTCTCTACCTGGCCGAGCGCTGGCTCACTGGGCAGCGAGCGTTTGACTTCCGGTTCGCCCAGGTCGGCAAGCCCAAGGAGGGCAAGCGGGTGAACATGAGCACTTCGCTGGTGGCAACCACCCGCTGCGAGGCGGACATGCGCGGGGCATTCATCCGCTTTGCGCAGACCGCCAGCGACATCCACGCGAAGTACAACCAGCTCGGTCCGGACCGTCCCTGGGGTTACGCGACGCAGGAGTGGAAGTGCGGTTACTGCCCCCACGGTCCGAACGGAACCGACACCTGCCCGTTTGCAATGAGAGGCAGATGAGCCCAACGCGCCCGCCCGTCGCACGATCGCGCGGCGCACACCACGCCGCCAGTCACCCGGCTGGCGACCTGCGGTTGTAGGCCGTCCGGCGCGCGTGTCGCGCCAGCTACCCAGCCCGCCGAGAACGCTAGTCGTTCGGTCCGCGCGCTCTGCCTGGTCGAGCGCGGCTTTGTAGCGCCACCAGCGCGCAGCTCAGTCTGGCGCACCCGCCAACGGGCGGCGCGCGCTTATTCCTACCGCCGTGTCTGACCGGGCCGCGTACACGCGCGGGCTGGGCCGGACGCGCACGCAACCAGAAAGGTGAACCATGCGACCCCAGCCTGAAACCACCATCCGCCGCGTCGGCCTGCAGGCCACCGCGGAGATTTACCTCAAGAATGTCGCCGTCGACGCTGACGGGTTCGTTCTCGACTACGAGATCGCGTTCCTGCCCGACGACGTCGACCCGGCCGAGATCAGGCGCGTCACCCGCGACGCGATCAATTTCGACCAGCCAGAGCGCATCCGCGTCTACGACGATCAGGACCGCTATCTCGCCCGACACCCCGGAACGCCCGATACAACGCCGCCAGCGCGCCGCCTGGCGTCCGCGATCAGGCAAGCAGCCGGCCGCTTCGCGGGCCGCGCGACACCGCGCCGCGGCGCCAG
>ODAK010002822.1_pt1 | contig 18183 bp, 15 predicted proteins | sample 1539591 | NCBI WGS metagenome assembly ODAK01 (sample SAMEA3539303, study PRJEB22396) | soil metagenome | biome: tundra; feature: field; material: soil | place: USA | collected 2010-05 | depth 0.15 m | reverse complement strand
CGATGTCGCGTTGCGGCCGAACTTCGCGTCCGCCGACGTAAGGCGGCTGCGCGATCTCCGACTGGTGGGTTTCCTGACTGCCCGTGATCGCCCCGGGTCGGTTGCCTCGAAGGTGTTCTATCGCAACGTGTTCCCGGCGGGCCATCCATTCCATGGTGAAATCGTCGGCGACTCCGCCAGCGTCGCGACGTTCGATTCAGCTGCGGTCCGGCGCCTCTGGAGCAGCGCCATCGATCCGCATCGGGCCACCTTCATTGTCACCGGAGACGTCACACTCGCTGAAGCGCGGGCCTGGGTCACCAAGCACTTCGGTAATTGGATCGCGCCCGTAAATCCGCCCACGAAGCCTGCGGTCGCGACGATTGCTGCCCCGCCCCACCCATCCACGCGCGTTGTCCTCGTGGACAAGCCCGGCGCCGCTCAATCGGTTATCTGGATCGGCGCACCGGGCGCCAGCCGCACCTCGCCTGATTACCCGGCGATCGAGTTGATGAACACCATTCTCGGCGGTTCATTCTCGTCGCGGCTGAACGACTTCCTGCGCGAACAACTCGGCTATACCTATGGCGCCAATTCCCGATTCGAATGGTCGCCGGTTCCAGGCGCGTTCATCGCGAGCGCCCAGGTCCGGACGAACGTCACCGACTCGTCCCTTGCCGTGTTTTTTCGCGAATTCAAGCGCATCCAGACCGAGCCCATAACCGCGACCGAGCTCGAGCGCGGCAAGGCCTATATCGTCCTCGGCGCGCTCGACAACTACGAGACCGCCGGACAGGTCGCCGGCGCGATCAGCAGTAGCGTGATGTTCGGTCGCCCGCTCGCGGCCATTTCGCGGGAATACGCCAAGATCGAGCTCCTCACGACCGCCGAGGTCCAGCGGGCCGCCCATGACTATTTCGACCCCGCAAGGATGACTGTCGTGGTTGTCGGCGACCTCGCCAAGATCCGCGCCGGAATCGAGAAACTCAACCTCGGTCCGGTCGAGGTGCAAACGTATTAGGTGAACGCGTGAAAGGTGAAAGGTGAAGTTGACTGGTCCTCGTCCTGGGCGAGGCCGAAGGACCCCCGGACTCGACGGCCTTCTGCCTTCCGTTTCACGTTTCACCTTTCACGTCTTACGTTTTCCGTCATGACCCTGTTGCACACCAAGCGCATCTACTCCGGCCGCATCGTATCGCTCGATCTCGACACGGTCCGCTATCCCAATGGCACCGTCGGCGAACTCGAGATGTTGCGGCATCCCGGTGCGTCCGCAGTGGTGCCGTTTCTCGACGACCCGTGCGACGCTGATCCCCGGGTACTCCTCATCCGCCAGTTTCGTCATGCCACCGGGGATTTTCTCTGGGAAATCCCTGCCGGCCGCCGCGACGGAGATGAAGCGGCCGCAGCGACCGCCGCTCGTGAACTGCGGGAGGAGACCGGTTACACGTGCACCGGCATGGCCAAGCTCACCTCGATCTGGACGACGCCGGGGTTTACCGACGAGGTCATCCATCTCTTCATGGCGACGGACCTGTCGCCCGGAACCACCGCCCTCGAGGCCGACGAAGTCCTCGACGTGCACCCGCTGCGCTGGTCCGAAGCGCGCGCCATGATCCGGCGCGGCGAGATCGTCGACGCCAAGACGCTCGTTGCCTTGTTGTACGTCGAAGTGGAGGTAAGAGGTAAGACGTAAAAAGGGGGCGCCGGTGTTATTTGCTCTCCCCTCTCGCCCCTCGCCTCTCCCGTCCTACCTCTCACGTCTCACCGGTTTCCTGTAGTTTTGAGCCATGCCGCGTCTCCCGCTCAGCCGCCTCCCCCAGTCGCTCAAGGCTGCCGCCCCGGCACCGGCGTATTACATCTACGGCGGCGAAGGCATTCTCAAGGATGAGGCCCTCACGCTGATTCTCGATCGCGCCCTCGAACCTGGTACCCGTGATTTCAATCTCGATACGTTCTCGGCGCAGCAACTTGACCCCGCTGAATTGCCCGCGGCCTGCGCCACGCTTCCGATGATGGCTGAACGCCGCGTGGTGGTCCTGCGTGACATCGAGGTGTGGAAGCGGAAGAGCAAGGCGAAGTTGCCCGCGGTGCAGTACCTCGACCGGCCGATGACCGAGACCGTGCTGGTGATGGTGCAGGGCAACGGTGACGACCCGGATGACGACCTCGCTTCGCGCTGCAGCAGCATTGAGTGCGTCGCGCCCACCGGCGATCAACTCGAAGCGTGGCTGGATGATCGGCTCGCCGCTCACGGCGTCGCCGTCGTGCCGGCGGCACGCGAGCATCTGATCCGGGCGACCGGTGGCGACCTCGGAGTCCTTACGGCTGAGGTGCAGAAGCTCAGCGGACTCCAGGTCGACGGGCCCCTCGACGCGGATACGGTCGGCGCCCTGGTCGGCATCCGGTTTGGCGAGACCGCCGACGACTGGCGTGACGCAGTCCTCCGGGACGACACGGGGCGGGCATTGATGCTCGTCCCCCGGCTGCTCGAATCGCCCGGCGTGTCGGGCGTCAAGCTGGTCACCGCACTTGGCACGTCTCTCCTGGCATTGCGCTGGGCTCGTGCGACCGCGGAGCGGCACCGGATTCGTGACGCTGTACTCGCAACCCGGATCAAGACCGAGCTGCTGTTCACGGCGCGGCCAAGTGTGGGCAGCTATGATCCCGCAGCGAAGTTGTTGGCCCAGGTTGTCGGTCGCTGGCCGCTGCCGCGGCTGCAGGCGGCGGCGGCGGCGGCCCTCGACGCCGACATCGCCCTCAAGAGCACCACGATTTCGGATGAAGCCGGCATCCTGACCGATCTCGTGCTGGTGCTCGGCGCCTCGCGCGTGAAACAGGCCGCGTGAGTTCCGCTCGATTTCACAACTGCCTCGCCGGCGCCGCCCTCGCGCTGGCAACGTTGTCGACCGCAACCGCTCCGGCTGCCGCCCAACTTTCGCTCGCGCCCACCGCGCCAAGATTCCAGGAGGTCGCTCGACTTGCGCAGGATGGCTACGGCGATTCCGCCCGCAGGATGATCACCCGCATCCTCAGCAAAACCGAGAGCACCGACCCCAGCTTTGCCGAGGCGCTGTACACTGCGGGCGCCGTCGCGAATACCGGCCAGGACACCCGCACCTGGTTCAAGCGTGTGGTGGTGGAGTATCCCTCATCGCCGTGGGCTGACAAGGCTCAGTTGCGCCTGGCGGAACTGTCCTATGGCGAGGGTCAGATGGATGACGTGGTCACCCGGGTCACCCGCCTGTTCACCGATCATCCGAGCTCGCCTGTGATTGCCACGGCGGCGCTGTGGGGCGCCCGCGCCGCCTTCGAATACCAGAAGCTTCAGCTGGCGTGCGATTGGCTGACGCGCGGGATCGCCGCGGTTGGCGATGATCTCGAACTCCGGAACCAGCTGCAGTTCGCGCGGCAGCGCTGCAACGTCGGGAACGGCGTCCAGCTCGCCCCGGTCGTACCCGAGTCGCTGCGTGCCGGACCACCATCTCGGCCCGCGCCCGACACCACCGCGCGGCCTGGTGCGCCGCCGGCGCCGACGAAGCCGATGGCCGGCAACGTCGCGTCTCCTTGGCGCATCCAGGTCGCGGCGATCAGCGACAAGGCTGTCATCCGGCGCCTGACACAGCAGATCCAGGCCGCCCGCTTGAAGACGTACATCGTGCCGGGGCCGAAGGGGCTCACCAAGGTCCAGGCCGGTCCGTTCGCGTCGCGAGCCGCGGCTGTCGCGCAGTTGGCCCGGCTGAAGGCCACTGTCGGTGGTTCGCCGTTCGTCACGCGGGCGCCGTGATACTTCCGCCCAGCTTACCTCCCGCCTCGCACGTCTTAGTATTGTCGGGTGTCCGAATCCGTCTCTCCGCTCCTCGCTCAATATCGCGAAATCAAGGCGCGCCACACCAACGCCATCCTGTTCTTTCGCATGGGCGATTTCTACGAGATGTTCTACGAGGACGCCCACACCGCCGCGCGCGCGCTGAATATCACGCTCACGTCGCGCGGCGACGGCGTGCCGCTCGCCGGCGTGCCGGTGAAGGCCGCCGCCGGCTACTTGCGTCAGTTCATCGCGCAAGGATTTCGCGTCGCCATCTGCGAGCAGATCGAGGATCCGCGCGCGGCCAAGGGCATTGTCAAGCGTGCCGTGGTCGAAACCGTAACTCCTGGCGCGTTCCTCGACGAGGACTGGACGCCGGGTTCGCGCAATAACTGGCTGGTCGCACTCCTGCCGCAGGCTGCCTCCGTCGGGCTCGCCGCGATTGACCTTTCAACCGGCGAGTTCATCCTGGAAGCCGTTCCGCTCGACGGTCTTTCCGAGGCGCTGAGCCGGCTGTCGCCCGCCGAAGTCGTGCTGCCGGACGACGCCAACGTGCCGCTCGACGACGGCGTCATGCGCACCGGTCGTGAGCGATGGGAGTTCGATGTCGACCTGGCCACCGACGAGCTGACCCGACGCCTGCAGATCGCGTCGCTCGACGGTCTTGGGCTGGCCCCGGAGGATGGCCCGTGCATCGGTGCCGCCGGAGCCCTGCTTCGGTACATCCTCGAACTCCAACCCCAGGGCCTGCCGCACCTCGGCCGCCCGTACCTGCGACGCAGCGATGAACTCTGCTGGCTGGACGAGATGACCCGGCGCAATCTCGAGCTGGTGGAGCCGTTGCGGGCGGGCGCCAAGGGCGTCACGCTCCTCGAAACACTCGACCGCACCATCACGCCGATGGGCGCGCGCTTGTTGCGGCAGTGGATCGTTTCTCCGCTGCGCACACCGGAGCGCATCAATGCCAGACTCGACGCGGTGCATGTGATGGTCGAGGCTGGCCGCATGCGCGCCGATCTGCGCGCCGCCCTGGAGGGCGTGCGCGACATCGAACGGCTTGCCGCCCGCGCCGCGGCCGGTCGCGCCAATCCGCGCGAGATGGGTGCGCTGCGCGATTCATTCCTCCGCCTGCCCCAGGTTCAGGCGGCGCTCGAGGATCTCGCCGCACGCCTGGTGTCGTCGGTTCCCGGCGCGGCGGCGGCGGCGCTTCTCGCCCACGCCGCCAGTCATTTCGACCCGCTCGCCGACCTGGCCGCAGACCTCGAACGCTCGTTGGTTTCGCGCCCGCCCATCGCGCTCGCCGACGGCGACGTCATTGCCCCCGGGTACGATGCGGCCCTCGACGAGTTGCGCGACCTGCGTGACAACGGCAAGCAGGCCCTGGCCGGAATCCAGCAGCGCGAGCGCGCGCGGACCGGAATCCAGTCGCTCAAGGTCGGCTACAACAAGGTCTTCGGTTATTACCTCGAAGTGACCCACAGTAACACGGCGGCGGTGCCTGCGGACTACGAACGTCGGCAGACGTTGAGCAACGCGGAACGGTACGTGACGCCCGAGCTGAAGGACCATGAGGCTCGGGTCCTCGGGACGGAAGCCGAGATCGCTGACCGCGAGGGCGCGCTGTTCGGTGCCCTGCGAGAGCGCGTCGGCCGCGAGATCGCACGCATCCAGGAGACATCCCGCCTGCTGGCGCGCCTCGACGTGCTGGCGTCGTTTGCCGACGTTGCCGTAAGCCAGCACTACGTCCGGCCGGAAGTCCACACCGGATACGCGCTGACGCTCACGGCGTCGCGCCACCCGGTCATCGAGCGGATGATGCCGCGCGAGCGCTTCGTTCCCAATGACGTGCACTTCGACGAGAACGCGCGGCTCCTGCTCCTCACCGGGCCGAACATGGCCGGCAAGAGCACGATCCTGCGGCAGATCGGACTCTGTGTCCTGCTGGCGCAGATCGGCTGCTTCGTGCCCGCCGCGCGAGCGAGCATTGGCGTCGTCGATCGACTGTTTACCCGCGTGGGCGCGAGCGACAACCTGGCGCGCGGCCAGTCGACGTTCATGGTGGAAATGAGCGAGACCAGCGCGATCCTGCACAATGCCAGCCGAAGCTCGCTGGTGCTGCTTGATGAGATCGGCAGGGGCACCAGCACCTACGACGGCGTCGCGATCGCATGGGCCGTGAGCGAGCATTTGCACGACCAGGTCGGCTGCCGCACGATGTTCGCGACCCATTACCACGAACTGATGCAGCTCCCCGAAAAACTCGCGCACGCGCGCAACCTCAACGTCGCCGTCCGTGAAACCGCGGGCAGCATCGTGTTCCTGCATCGCCTGGAGCCGGGTGGAACGGACCGCTCCTATGGCATCCACGTAGCGGAGCTCGCCGGCCTGCCGCCGGCCGTGGTACAGCGCGCTCGCGATGTCCTCGGTACCCTCGAAACCGGCCATCGTGTCGTCCCTGGCGCGCCGCCGTCCGAGGCCGACCCGTCGCAGCCATCGCTCTTTGACCCCGAGCGAGCCGCGGAGCGCAGCGGCGAGGGGCCAAGACCCGGGAGCGCCGACCTGACCGAGAGCGATAAGCGAGCCGTTGCCCTCTCCGTGCACCTCCGCGGCCTGAACCCCGACACCATGACGCCGATCCAGGCGTTGCAGGAGCTCGCGCGCATTCGCGACGAATTGGAGTCGGCCGGGCCGGACTGACGATTACCTTTTTCCCGTGCGCTCGTCCGCTCCGCTCTGCGCCGTTCTCGCCGTCGCCACCGCTTGTCAGCGCGGCGCAAAGCACGGCGTCGAGCTGACCCCTGCGGTACTCATCTCCGGTGAGGCTACGATTCCCTATCCGCCGGACCTCTACTCCCGGCGGATCGAAGGCGAAGTGATGCTCTATCTCGTAATCGATTCCGCAGGTTCGTTGGTACGGGATTCCACTCGGATCGTGAAGTCGAGCGGCCAGGCGGCATTCGACGCCGCGGCACTCGAAGCGGCGTCGATCCTGCGCTTTGCCCCGGCCCACCGCGGTACGGTACCGATCACCGCGCCGATACAGATTCCGATCCGGTTCATCCTGCCGGACTCCCTCAAGAACGCCCGAGACCACAAGTGACGCCGCAAAATCTTCGCCCGTATGACTCGGTGCTCGCGACTATCGGCTGGACGCCGCTCATTCGGCTTGCTCGACTCGGTCGCGGCATCCGCACGCCGCTCTACGGCAAGGCCGAGTATGCCAATCCGGGCGGTTCCGTCAAGGATCGCATCGGCCTGGCCATCATCGAAGGCGCGGAACGATCCGGCGAACTCAAGCCCGGTGGGGTGATCGTCGAAGGCACCAGCGGCAATACCGGCGTTGGGCTCGCGATCGCCGCGGCCATCAAGGGCTACCGCTGCATCTTCACGATGCCCGACAAGATGAGCCAGGAGAAGGTCCGGCTGCTGAAGGCCTACGGTGCCGAAGTCATGATCACGCCCACCGCCGTGCCACCGGATCATCCCGAGCACTACGTGATGAAGGCGAAGCAGATTGCCCACGACACGCCGGGCGCGATCCTCGCCAACCAGTTCTACAACCAGCTCAATCCGGAAGCGCACTATGCCACCACCGGACCCGAGATCTGGGAACAGACCGACGGCAAGGTGACCCACCTCGTAGCCGGCGCCGGAACCGGCGGGACCATCAGCGGTGCCGGAAAGTTTCTCAAGGAAAAGAACCCGGCGGTCAAGGTGATCGCCGGCGATCCTGTCGGGTCCCTCTACGCCGGTTATCACCGCACCCATGAACTCGGCCACGACGGTGCTCCCTACAAAGTCGAAGGTATCGGCGGTGACAAGGTGCCCACGACCCTGTGGTGGGACGTGATCGACGAATTCCGCACCGTGAGCGACCGGGACGCGATGGCGCTTGCCCGCCGGCTGGCACGTGAGGAAGGCATTCTCGCAGGGGGGTCCACCGGGGTGAATCTGTTCGTGGCGCTTGAGCTCGCCCGCGCCGTCAACGACCCGGATGCCTGCGTCGTCACCATCCTCGCCGATACGGGCGAGCGCTATCTCTCCAAGGTGTTCAACGACGCGTGGTTGCAGGAAAATCAGCTGCTCGATGCGCCGCGCCCCACTGTCGCTGACCTGCTCAAGCGGCGGCAGGGCGATGCACCGCCGCTGGTGCAGGTTGCTCCATCGGCTCAGGTGCGCCAGGCGCTCAACCTGATGAGCACCTTCGGGGTTTCCCAGATCCCGGTGATCGAGGGGGACAATTGCATCGGATCGCTCGTCGAAAACTCGCTCATGACCGCTGCCCTCGAGCAACCAACGCTGCTCGATCGTGCGGTGCGGGACATAATGGAACCGGCATTTCCGGTCGTCGACGCCAGCCTGACACTCGACCGCCTGGCCCCGATGCTCACACGGGAGACGCCGGCGGCCTTGGTGGCGGAGCATGGCAAGCTGGTGGGCATCGTATCGCGGTATGACGTGTTGCAGCTGATGATCGGCCGGTAGGTGCGCAGCATGCTGCGCACCTGCCGCAACGCCACCATCTTACCGCCATGAACATCTGCGTCCTCACCGGCGGCTCCTCGTCCGAACGCGACGTCGCCTTCGCATCGGCGACCCAGGTCGTGGCCGCCCTCCGGGGCAGGGGCCATCAGGTGACCGTCGCCGACACGGCCAGCGGTGTGCTCGACCACGCCGCCGAGGCCCGGCTGCTGGTCGCCAGCGTGCGGACCGGGCCGCCGCCGACTGCCGCTGTCGACGAGCTGATCGCCCAGGAACGTGCCGTGCTCCTTGGGGGCCTGCTCACCGACCCCGCAATCCGCGACGCCGACGTGGTGTTTCTCGGGCTTCACGGCGGGCGGGGAGAGGATGGCACCATCCAGAACCTGCTCGAAATGGCCGGCGTTTGTTATACGGGTGCAGGTCCGGTCGCGAGTGGCGTCGCCTTGGACAAGGATCTGGCGAAGCGATTGTTCCTTGGCGCCGGAGTACTGACCGCGGCCTGGCTCATGGCTCCCGTCACCGCTGACGTGGTCGATCTGGATCTCGACTGGCCGGTGGTGGTAAAACCTTCACGGGAGGGATCCACCGTAGGATTGACCGTCGTGCACGATGCATCAGGTCTTGCGGCGGCGATTGCCGAAGCGGCCCGCTACGATGACGAGATCATGGTCGAAGCCTTTGTCCCGGGTCGGGAGTTGACCGTCGGTATTCTCGGTGACCTGCCGCTCGCTGTTGGCGAAATTATCCCGCGCCACGAGCTGTTCGACTATGAGTGCAAGTACACCCCGGGCATGTGCCGGGAGATCTTTCCGGCAGAAATCCCGGCGCTACTGGTCGAGCAAGCCCAGGAAATCGCCCTCCGGGCTCATCGGGCCCTCAAATTGCGAGGATATTCGCGGGTCGATTTTCGCTTGACTGACGGGGACGAACTGTTCTGTTTGGAAGTGAACACACTCCCCGGCATGACGGCGACCTCCCTGATGCCGCAATCGGCCGCCGCGATGGGGATCGACTTCGGGACGCTGTGTGAGAGGATATGCGAGCTGGCATTGGAGGATTAATGATCGTGGGTCACCTGCCTCAGGACAAATCGAGGATCGGCACGCCGTGACGGACTCGGCGTCGTCTCGCCTCACAACCTGGGTTGGCCGCCTGCTGGCGATCAACGCAGTCGTGCTGCTGTTGCAGGAGACCATCTTCACCTCGGACCATCTGACCGAGTTGCTGAGCTTCAGCTCGTCCGTTGCGCTGCAGCGCCCGTGGACCTTCATCACCTACATGTTCATCCATGGCGGCGTTCTGCATCTCGCCGCCAACTCGCTTGCGCTTTTCGTTTTGGGGCCCACTGTCGAGCGCCGCCTTGGCGGTCCGGCGTTCATTGTCTACTACATGTATTGCGGCATCGGAGCCGCAGTTTTTTCGTTGTTGCTGCACTCGATCAACCTTGGCGCCGATCCGTTCGTCGGTGCATCGGGGGCCATTCTCGGCGTCGCCTACGCCTTTTCCCGCATCGCGCCCGACGCGGAACTGATGGTCTTCCCGATTCCGGTGCCGATCCGGGCGCGCTGGTTGATTCTGCTGCTGGCGGCGTTTGACGTCGTTGGCCTGTTCTTCCTCAACGATGGCATCGCACACGGCGCCCACTTGGGCGGCCTGCTCTCCGGCGCGCTCTACTTCGTGCTTCGCGGCATCGCGCGCCCGGCCGATCCCATGCCGCTCTCGTCGCCACGCCCCCGGATCCCGGTCGCGGCGCGGGGAGGCGGCGGCAGTCAGCAGCCGGTGATCACAGCGCGTCCAGAACCCACCGCGCCGCAACCATCGCGTGAGTCGCAGCACCATCGCGGAGAAGAAACCGCCGAGATCGACCGCGTGCTCGACAAGATCAGCGCCACCGGCATTGGTTCGCTTACCGCCGAGGAGCGCCGCTTCCTCGACGCCATGGCTCGGCGCCGCCAGCACCCCGCCTGAACGTGGACGTCATTCTGATCGCCGGGTAGCGATCGTCCCGTGATCCTCGATCTTGTCTCTCCGTGGCGCACTGCGGTCGAGGCCGCCGAGCCCGCGCACGCACAAAGCACCTTTCGCAGCCGCCATTCCGCATTATTCGAAACCCTTCGCCGCCAGCGCGCCCCCCTAGCAGACAGCCTTCCGCTGGCGACGGACACCGACGAATTGCAACGACTGGCGCGGGGCGCCGCCGATCCGGACGGCCTGCAAGGCCTGCGCGACGCGCTCGGCCATGCAGCGCGACTTGGCGCCGATGGCTGCGCCTGCGTCATACTGCTGGCCGGCGACGGCACCGGCGAGGCGGCAGAATCCCTGCCGTGGCCAAATGGCGAAGCCGTGATCTTTCTCGACCGTACCCCTGATACCCGCACCCTCATCGCTGCAGTTGGGCGCAGTGTGGCCGCGCTGACGCGGTGGCGGGCGGTTGATTCACACAGTCCGGTCCGCCGTTGGCGGGAGGTACCCTGGGACCGCTGGCAGGCCTCCCGCGACCTTCCCCTCGGCGAGTGGATCTACACCGCGGGGCTCGGCGCACACCTCGCCCAGGCGTTGCTGCCCGAACTCCGGCCCCACCAGCTACTCGGGATGAGCCAGGCCGCGTTCACTCGCCTTCGTCAACGGGAGAAGGTCTACGACGCCCTGCTCGCGGCGGACCTTGATCGGAGCGGGCTCGGGCTGGTGCTGCGCTGGCTTACGCCGGCCGCACCGGCCGGGGCGCGCACTGTCGCCGGGGTCGTGCTCCCGCCACTGGCTGGACACTACCTGGCGTGGCGCATGCTCGCTGGGCGAATAGAACGGGTTGGACTGCGCGAGGCGATCCGGATGGCGGCGTGAGAAGCGCGAACGGGCGCCAGCAGCTAGGAGCGGAAAGCGGATGCATTGCCGCACGCGCCTTTACGCGAGCGAGCGGGCTTCACAACCGGAGCGGCTCCCAGCCCCCCGCTTCTAGCCCCCAACCACGAATGTCTTGTGTGTCCCATCACAGATCGGCCACGTCGCCGACATGCCGCAGCCACACAGAGAAATCCGCCGCAAGTCCTTGCGTTCGGCGGGTAGCGGGACCGCGTTGCCGTCAATGTCGACGATCGTCCAGTCGCCGTCGATGCGATAGGGGCCACGCGATGGGCTCGTCGCTCGGACGGTGACCAGGGTGTGCAGATGTTCGTCTGACATTGGGACGATCTCGCAGTCACGGTAATGGGCGAAAGCCGTGAACCGTCAGAGGCGATTCGTGCTGCCGTCCGTTTCACGTTTCACGTTTCACGCCTTCTTTCTTTCGGCCGCGCCCGGTGCCGACAGCTTCCCCTGCATCTGCATCCGCTCCTTCACCACCAGCCATTGCTGCGGAATCGACGCCAGGTTCTGCACCGCGTAGTACAGATTCAGGCCGGCGGCAAACCGTGCAAAGAACACCAGCATCATCGCCGGCATCATCCAGGTCATCATCTTGGTCTGCGGGTTCGGCGGCAGCCCCATCTGTCCGATCTTCGAGACCGCGAACATCGAGCCGGCCATCAGGATCGGGATCAGGTACAGCGGATCGGCGCGCGCGAGATCCGGCATCCAGAGAAACGAAACGCCCCGCACCTCGATGGTGTACGCCAGCACGAAGAACACCGCCACCAGCACCGGATACGGCAGCAGCATCGGCCAGCAGCCGCCAAATGGATTGACCTGGTGTTGCTTGTAGAGCTTGAAGGTCTCCTGCTGCAGCAACTGCGGATTGTCCTTGTACTTCGCCTGCAGCGCGGTCAACTCCGGCTGCACCGCCTGCATTCGCGCCATCGATCGCATCGCGATCCGGCTCAGCGGCCACAACAGGACGCGCACCAGCAGCCCGAACATCACGATCACCAGCCCGTACCCCAGGCCGAGCGCCGTGTGCATCCAGACGAAGATGGTTCGAATGACGACCGCGATCGGCCGGATGATCGGCCGCAGCCATGCCCATCCATAGGGATTCACATCGTCAAAATCCCGCCCCATGTGGCTGAGCCGGTCGTACTCCATCGGCCCGAGATAGAGCGACCACTGAAACGCGCCGTCGGCCGGGACAGCAAGCGAGGCGGCCACCTGCGCCCGAATCGGACGTGACGCGGTGTCCGCCGCGAAGGCCTGCACGCCGCCGATCTTCCCCTTGACGCCCTGGCTCGCGGACGAGTCGTACGCAAACAGTCCGGCGACGAAGTACTTCGACTTCACTGCCACCCATTCAAATGGGCCGCTCATCGTCGTGACCTGTCTGGGCTTGAAGCGGCTGAACAGGGTGACGCTGGTCTTCTCGAACTTGGTCACCACGCCGCTCTGGCCCCAATTATCCGCCATGATGGCTTCGGTGGCGCGAAACCCGTTGCCGAGTCCAATCAGCAGCGTACCACCGGCCGGCCCAAGACCGGTCACGCGTCCGGTCACGTTGACCCGATAGTCCGCCGGAGAAAACCTGTAGGCGAGGTCGACGCGGTACGTCCCGGACTCCCCGCGGAGGCTCAGTGTCGCCGGTCCGGTGGTTGTGTTGAGGGAGTCCGCGCTGGCGGTGAACGCGATCTGGTCGAATCGGAGCGTGTCGCCGCCGGCGATCACTGTCCCGTCAAGCAGGCCCTCGCCCGGAGGCAGCAGCTCGAGCGTGTCGCGATGATCGCCCACAGCCAGCGAACGATAGTGCAGAAAGCGGCTCGAAATGATCCGGCCGCCGCGCGTCGATATGCCGAAGCGGTAGAGCTTCGAGCGTACCACCACGGTGTCTTCGTGCACCAGCGAACCCGACGCCGAATCCGGACGCGCCGTGCCATCGGGCACCGAAACGACCGGCGCTGCAGCAACCGGCGGCGAGAGCGTGTCCCGCTTGGCCGCCGCGACGAGTGACGGCGGCGCCTGGCGCTTAAGGATGAACGTCGGCACGAACGCGATCACCATGATCAACGCCAGCGCCGCGAGCAGTCGACGATCGTTCACCGCGCGCCCGCGGGTTCAGGGAACCGGGTCATAACCGCCTGGATGCCAAGGGTGACAGCGTGCCACTCGCCGGATCGCCAACCAGCCGCCGCGGATCGCGCCATGACGCTGGACGGCCTCGAGCGCGTACTGCGAACAGGAGGGCGCGAAGCGGCACGCCGGGGGCAGTGCCGGCGAAATGAAGCGTTGGTAGCCCCGAATGACGAGGGCGAGCACCCGGGCGACCGATCCGGATGCTCGAGCATCCGCGTGGTGGGCGCCACCCATTCCATCACCGACCTGACGCCTCGCACCAGGTCACGAGGTCGGTGCGCAGGAGGTCGAAGGACGCCGCGTAGGTTTCCTGGCGAGTGCGAAGGACGACGTCCCACCCTGGCAGTCGCGCCTGGAGGTCGCGCCGCCATAGTTCCTTCAGCCGGCGCCGGAGCCGATTGCGCGCGATCGCAGTCTGCTGGTACTTGGGCACCACCAATCCTAGGCGCGGATGACCCGCGTCATTACTCATCCAGAATATGTCGAGGTGGGCCCGGTGGGAACGACGTCCGGTCATGAGCACGCGGCGAACTTGAGTGGCGTGACCCAATCGGCGCGAGCGCGCAAAGCGCTCGTCGCCGATCAGATGCGTGCGTGCTTCGAGCCGAGGGAAACCGTCAACCGCTTCCGCCCCTTCTTCCGGCGGCGCGAGAGCACGGCCCGGCCCCAACGATCGGACATGCGCAACCGGAACCCGTGCTTGGCGATCCGGCGCTTGTTTCGCGGGCGATACGTCGGCATCATCGCGGTTTACTCCTTCCAGTAGAGCCGGAGAACCTACCCGCCCGAGTGCCGGAAAATCAAGGTTTGACTTTTCCACATACGGACCGTAGAATCGGCCTCCCTAAAACACGCCGCCCTACACTGTACTAGAAGACAATCGATACGATGCCCCTGTCAGCCAAAGATCTCTGGAAGCGTGTGCTCGAGGGCGCCAAGCGCGATATCCCCGAGCCCATGATCCAGACCTGGCTGTCCAGCAACGAAGCAATCTCCTATGAAAGCGGCACGCTGGTCGTCACCACGCCGGACGACTTTGCCAAGCGCTGGAACGAAGAGAAGTACGGCTCCGCTCTCACCGCCGTCGCCACGGAAGCGGCCGGCGAGCCCGTCGCAGTTGCGTTCCGTGTCGCCGCCGACCGGCAGAAGCGGCCCCAGATGGACCTGTTTGTTCCGCAGGTCGCCAGCGAGACATCCGCAGCGCCGCAGGCCCCGGTGAATCCCAGCGCCCAGCCGCTCAACGAGCGCTACAGCTTCAATACGTTCGTCATCGGCAAGTCCAATGAACTCGCCGCCGCGGCCGCGCACGCCGTCGCCGAGGCGCCCGGCAAGCAATACAATCCGTTCTTCATCTACGGCCCGACCGGGCTGGGGAAGACCCACCTCATGCAGGCCATCGCGCACGAGGTGGTCTTCAAGGCGCCCGGGACACGGGTGCTCTACATCGGTGCCGAGCAGTTCATCAACGAAGTGATCGAGGGCATCCACGGCCGCACCATGCCTGATCTCCGCAAGCGCTATCGGGCCGACGTGGACCTGTTCCTGGTGGACGACGTGCACTTCCTCGAGGGCAAGGAAGCCACGCAGGAAGAGTTCTTCCACACGTTCAATGCGCTGTACGAAACTGGCAAGCAGATCGTCCTGACTTCGGACCGCGCCCCCAAGGAGATTCCCGGGCTCGAGGCCCGTCTGGTGTCACGCTTCGAGTGGGGCATGGTTGCGGACGTCAAGCAACCAGACCTGGAGCACCGGATCGCCATCCTGCGCAAGAAGCAGGAGCAGGACCACCTCGAAACCACGATTCCGGACGATGTTCTGCGCTTCATGGCGGAGAATGTCCGCTCCAACGTGCGTGAGCTCGAAGGATGCATCATCAAGCTGCTGCTCTATGCGTCACTTCGGCACCGCGAGATCTCCATCGATCTGGCGCGCGAGGCGCTGGCTGACAGGATCCGCCCTGGCGACGACGGCGACGCCAAGTCACGGACACTGCCCACCATCGAAAAAGTCCAGGAAGTCGTCGCGCGTCGCTGGGGCGTCACGCCGGAGGGACTGCGTTCCAAGGCGCGCATCAAGACGCTGACCGTGCCGCGCCAGATCGCGATGTTCCTCGCGCGCGAGCTATTGCAGATGCAGTTGGTCGAGATCGGTCAGGCCTTCGGCGGTCGCGACCACTCGACCGTGATTCACAGCGTCGACAAGGTGCAGACCCAGTTGGGCCGCGACCGGCAGTTCCGTGAACGCGTAGAATCGGCCCGGGCAGAGTTGTTGACAGTGTAGTACACAGTGTGCAATGCAGCATCGTGGATGACGTTGGCGAGTGCGGATTTGCGTGGGGAAGTCACCTGACGTTCCCCATGCTCCACGGTGACTCCACGCGAGCCGAAGTATCGTAGCACGGTACGCGGATGCCGTTTAGGGAATGGGTCCACATTTCCCAGCCCTCTACTGCTACTACTAGAGTCTTAATTAGTGAGAAACAGTAGTTTTTCTGGCAACCCGGGGAAGCCGATGAAGTTCACCATAACGCGAGAGCAACTCCAGGAAGGATTGACCGCCGTCGCGGCGGCTGTTCCAACCAAGACCACGCTGCCCGTGCTCGCCAATATCCTCCTCGAAGCAACCAAGGACGGATTGCGGCTTTCGGGGACCGATCTGGATATCGCGGTGGTTACCACAGTTCCCGCTGCGGTCGATCAGGAAGGCGCCATCACGCTACCGGCTCGCAAGCTGGTGGAGCTGGTTCGCGAGTTGCCGAGCGCGGGCATCCGCATGACTACCCAGGGAGAGCAGCGCGTCACCATCGAGTGCGGGCGGTCCAAGTTCAAGCTTCTTGGACTGCCCCGCGAGGAATTTCCGAGCTTTCCGCAGGTCGCCTTTGATGGGTCGTCGAAGACCACTGCACGCGAGCTGCAGAAGCTGATCGCGCATGTCGCTTTTGCCGCGAGCACGGAGGAGAGCCGGCCGGTGCTCAACGGCGTCCTGTGGCAACTGCTTCCTGATCGGATGCGGATGGTGGCCACGAATGGGCACCGGCTCGCCAAGATGGAAATCCCGATGCAGAGCACCGTCGCCCAGCAGGCAGAGTTGATCGTGCCACCCAAGGCGCTCGAGCAATTCCGCAAACTCTTCGGTCCGGACGATGAGATCGAAATTGGCCGGTCTGACAATCACCTGGGTTTCCGGTCGGCGACGACCCAGGTCTTCACGCGGCTGATCGAGGGACCCTACCCGAATTACGAGCAGGTAATCCCGCGGGAGAACGACAAGGTTGCCACGGTCGAGAAGGCGTCGTTGATGTCCGCGTTGCGCCGCATGAGCATCGTGGCGAGCGACCAGACGCATCGTATCCGCATGGCCTTCGGTGATGGCTCGTGCCGGCTCTCCGTGACCACACCAGACCTCGGCGAGGCCCAGGAGGAGATCACGGTCTCCTACGAAGGCGAGGCGCTTGATATCGGCTTCAACGCGAATTACCTGCTCGAGGTGTTGAAGTACATGCCGACCGACGAGGTCCGGCTCACGTTCAAGGCGCCGGAGCGGGCGGCGACCGTCGAACCGGTCGGCTGGGACGACCCGGCAGCATACCTCACCCTCGTGATGCCGTTGCGGCTGCTGGACTGAAGACCGACGCCGATGATCCGAACGGAATATCTATAGGTGTAGCTTGGACAACCACTCTACGGGTTGTCAGTCGGACTGATCAGGCGAAGCCGGAAGAAAACGAACGCTAGTGCGAGCATAACACATCGTTGGCACCACCTGTTTGGTGGTTGGGATGCTGATCAGCATGGCGACCGAATCATCGAGCTCTGCGCTACTGACGCGGCCATCCTGAGTAACGTAGTATGTTCCAATACGCCGGCCTTGCGACGTCATCGTCAGCTTGTGTCCACCCTGCGACCCGTTGCCCAGCTGCTCGAAATCCTCCCGCATCCGCACCGCCAGCACCCGTCCGCCCGGTCGCTCGCTGAACGAACCCGAGGACCACGCCACGGTTCGCCTTTCATTGGCATTGAACACGTTGACGCGGACCGCGCCACTGGCGGAATCGGTCCACGTCATTCGCGCGCGAATCCCGCCCGCCGGGAGTCTGGGCAGCAAGTTCCGCACGACCGTGGTCAGTTCGGCGGCCAGATCCCCGCCTGAGGTCAGTCGCAGGGCATTGACGCGCGCGTCGTCGGCGCGGCCGGCCCAGGTGGCGCCGAGCGGGGTGACGGAATCGTTGGCATTCCGGGGCCGGAACGTCAGCGAATCCAGCCGGAGTGTGACTTTCCCATCGCCATCCATGACCAGCGTAATACCGGCACGGCGGTCAAAGCGTTGTAATTGCTGGTCGCCCGACGGCAAGGTGAGAACGATCGAGTCGTCGCGTTGAACGAGCACCGTCGCGCGCCAACCACCGCGCAGGCTGATTCCGCCTGTCATTCCGGCCGTTCCTGTCGTCGGGGCCGGCTCGGAAGCGGGCGGCTGGCCGGCGCATCCTGCCAGAAACATCGCAATCAGGAGCCGGTTCGCAATCGGCATCACACTTGGTGCTGACGGCGCGACGCGTGGCGTTTTCATGCGTAGTACAACGTTGCTCAAGCCCACGTCAACACAGGAGTGCCGTGAATCGTGAAACGGCGGGCGAGGGTCCTTACGGCACCGGCGTCAGCGTCAGCGAACCGGTCGTCTTCCCGGGAATCGGGCTGGCAAGGCGCGGTGCCGTGATGCTCATTTCGTTGGAGGTCTCGATCGCTGCGCGCCGGGCGAGTCCGATTGGTGGAATCACCACGCGCTCCTTGCTTTCCCCGGTCAGCGTCATGACCTGACCCGAGCCATCTTCCGTCTTGGTTCGCGACATCGACGAGCCTTCAAGTACCAGCGCATCGCCTTCGGTCGCGAGCACCTTCCACGACGCGATCACTTGGCCGGTTACG
>ODAK010002821.1_pt1 | contig 18185 bp, 16 predicted proteins | sample 1539591 | NCBI WGS metagenome assembly ODAK01 (sample SAMEA3539303, study PRJEB22396) | soil metagenome | biome: tundra; feature: field; material: soil | place: USA | collected 2010-05 | depth 0.15 m | reverse complement strand
TCAAGTGAGCCATGGGCAACGTGCGCGTCCAGTAAGAATAATCCTGATGCCAGGCGACAACCCCTCCATGTTTTGCCGGTTTGCAAAATAGCTGGTCGTGCCAGAAACGTACCGGCCCATGCAGCAACTGCGACATCGCCATTACAATCGCAGGATTCCACAGAATGTCGTGAAATCCGGGCTCCGCTCTCCAGGCACCCAGTGCATGAAAGAGCGCGGTATTGGAGTTTGTAGATTCATTCGAGTGATACTCGTAAAACAGATGATGGGCCGGATGCGATTCTTTCATCAATCCTGAAAGTTCCGATCGCAGTGATTCAATCTGTTCATCGTTCAAGACCTTTATACCCGCGACAAATCCCTGACGATCAAAATCAGCGACCTGTTGGTCGGTAAGCCGGTATTGCTCCCACTCCTCCGCATTCCGCGGCCAGGTGACAAATTCACTTACGGGAGCATGGAATTCTGACAAGTCTTGCACCATTAGCGACTCCTTGACTTTCGTGGTTACGGATTTTCTTTGCGTCGGGCATTGTCGGGGAAAGGGGAAGGTGCCCGTGAATTTACTCAACTATGAATCCGCCGAAGCAGAGCTGTCAAGGTGCGAATCGATTTAAACGTAGGAAACAGGCCCGCCTATACCAGGCGGTGGGTCTGGCTCCTTCCAGCCTTGCAGCGCCTCACGCGATCATGGCGTGCTGGGATGGAATGCCTTTGCCTGAAATGGTGAGGCGGGCAAACCTGCGCCATTGTATAGATTGCAGTCGGGATTGGCGGCCCAGCCATATCTCACATACACCGGCTCTTTGACCGAGTCGGCGGAGACAACCACCGTCTCCCCCATGATCTGCGCGTGCGCAGGGGCATATTTTTCATCGGCACCCGCTACCGCAAAACCTCTCAGCTCCCCATTCTTGGCTGTCAAATCCGAACCCGCCTGATCGAATCGGATGCGAAGCGAAGCGCCGTCCACCGTCACCTGGCTAAACAATGGCCCGGAATACTCGATTGATTCTCCATAAGCGACTGCGCGAGCCGCCAGCGACAACCGAAGGGCAACATCCTGCTTATTGTTGGGATGAATGTTAACGGGATCGCCGATGTCGATGGTTACCGCCATGCCCGTATTCTTCAAAACAAGCGCTTGACGCTGCGCATCGCGAACCTCCGGCCACAGTTCGCCTGCATCCCAGTTTGCGATCTGCACGAACAGGAATGGAAAATCGCCCTCTGCCCACTGGTTTCTCCAGTCCTGAATCATTGCCCGGAAGAGCCGCGCATAAAGATACCCGGAGTCTGCCCCGGCATTCGATTCGCCTTGGTACCAGATCACACCCTTGATGGCAAACGGAGTAAGCGGTGCAATCATGGAGTTATAAACACCTGCCGGCTTCCATGATGCAGGATCGGGATGCCATGGCGGAGCCGCAATGGGCTTGCCCGCAGCCTTCGCGCTGTCGAAATCCGCTTGCTCTTTCTTCTCATGTAGAACAAGTGTGGATTGTCCGTCCATAAGTCTTGCGCGGCGTGCAAAAACCGGCATCAGTGAGGCATCGGACGAGAGCGCCTCCAGGCTTGTCCATGCTTCTGCTGGAGTTCCACCCCAGCTAACATCGATAACTCCGATCGGCACATGTTCGTGTTGTTGGACGTCCCTGGCAAAGAAATAGCCCACTGCGGAAAAAGTGCCAACGCTTGCAGGCGTGCACTCGCTCCACGCATGCCGGATGATGACATCGTCCATTGGAGAGTCGGACGACCCCTCGTGAAGGTCGAGCAGGCGGATGCGCGGATACTTGGCCGCAGCGATCTCTTCACTTCTGTTTTTGACTCCTGATTCCCCATCCCATCCCGCCACGGGAAACTCCATATTCGACTGCCCTGAAGCAATCCATATATCTCCGGCAAGCACATCTTCGAGAGCAATCCTGTTTGTGCCTTGCACCTCCATTTCAAACGGCCCACCGGCGTTCCCCGGGCCCAGGTATAAGCTCCATCTTCCCAGTTCATCCGCCGCCGTCTTCTTGGACTCGCCGCGAAAAGTAACCGTGACGGCCTCGTCCGGCGAAGCAAATCCCCAGACATGCACGGGCATGTCCCTCTGAACCACCATATGGTCCGCAAAGATGGCCGGCAGGCGCACCTCGGCGTGACCTGTGCCGACTGAAAAGAAAAGAAGGCACGCTACAGATGCAAGTGGAAACTGCCTGAGATTGCGTATGAATGACAGCTCTGTCATAACCTCACTTGTCCAAATTCTTTTGAAGTGGTTGCTTTTAACTCGCGGACATTCCGTCCTCAAAAAAGCATCTTGTGATTATGCGACGGACACGCTGACTCCCCGGTTCGAAAACCGCGCCCGGTTACTTGCGAAGGTAATGATCCGTCCCGCTGAGCCAGTCGGCGCGGGGCGGACAAAAGATGTCAAGGTCCACGGTATCTTCAAGGGCGATTGCGCTATGCGGAACTTGGGATGGGATAACTAAAACCTCGCCGCCGCGGACGATGATTTCCTGGCCCTGAATCTGGAATTTCAATGCCCCTTCCAGCACATAAGTGATCTGCTCGTTGTCATGGCTGTGAAGTGGAACACTGCAACCCGAGCGCAGAATGATCCTTGCCAGCATGCTGCGCTCGCCGGTTACAAGTTGTCGATCCAGCAACGGATTCACTTGTTCCACGGGAAAGTCCTTGAGACGGACATATTGAAAAGTCGGGGAGTTCTGTGCTGTTTCAGGCGTGCTCATAAATTCCAATCCTCTCTTGCGCATTCGCGTAATCCTGCTTAATCAGGCGGACTGATGGACAAAGCGCGCTCACTTGCCGGAACAAACAAGCAAAGAGATGTCCGCTATATCTTCTTCGATCGTGTCGCCTTTTCCATCGGGAGGCCAGTGTCATAATCCAGTTCGCGTGGCAGGTAACCGTCACTCTCTCGTTGCCTGGTCATGCCTGCATTGGCCCAGTCCTCCGAGAACTCAGTACGCCAAGGTCTGTGTCCCCAATAGTAGCCGCGGAATGGATCGCGCGAAGTATTCATCCAATCAAGCAGCTTATCATGCAGACGATTCCGGATCTCGGCCTGTGCCGGCGAGTCAATAAGATTGTGCATTTCGCCAGGATCTGATTGCAGGTCGTAGAGTTCGTCGCTGGTCATCAAATGAATCGAAAGCTTGTATCTTCCGTCGCAGATGCACCTGATCGGCTGGTATCCGCCGAAGCCGTCGTGATCCACCTCGTAGCGGCCCCACTCCATGCACACCTCGCTCCGGGTAGGTGCATTGACATTCCGGAAAGCCTCAAGAATACTTCCCCCTTCGAGAGTGTGCGGCACCTCGAATCCGAAAAACTCCATCAGAGTTCCGGCAACATCGATGTGGGAAACCAGGTTCGTGTTCACCGAATTTGCCGGTGTATGACCAGGCCATCTCACGATGAAGGGGATGCGCGTGATCTCGTCGTACATCGCCGGTCCCTTATCAGCCAGGTGATGCGAATTAAGAAATACCCCATGATCAGCGGTGAAGATCACCAGTGCATTTGGTGCATTCTTCTGTATAACATCGAGCAGGCGCCCAATCTCCGCGTCGATGTATGTATGCGATCCAAAAAACTGCTTCGCCGCAATTGGCTTTGGCTTTTCGCCCACGCGTTTCCCTGCCCAGATACCTTGCTCCACCGGCTTAGTTGTAAGGGTGTCCTCTACGTTTCCGTCGAGTGGAAACCGGAAATCCTCATACATATCCGAATACTCTTTGGGACAGAGGCATGGTCCATGCGGTTCGTCATAACATACGCATAACAGAAAGTTCTGACCCTTGTGATCGACCAGGTAATCGATGGCCTTGTTAGTGACCCGGTGCCCGAAGCACATTTCGGCCGGCCAGCCTGGATTCTCGCCAGTCTTGGAATCACGTGATCGTACGCGGTCCTCCTGTGAAAGCTCCATCAGATAGTCGCGCATGTCATACCAGTAAGCAGAATCCCACCCGCTTGGCGCTCGACCGGTATCGAAGTAGTCGACGCCATCCAGGTGCCACTTGCCCATCAGTGCCGTCTGGATAAATCGATCGTGCAGGCGTTGACCTATCGTATGAACGGTTTCGCCCAAAGGCATACTGTTTCCCCAAACGCCGTTCGTGTGAGGATAAAGCCCGGTCCAGAGCGCCGCGCGAGCAGGTGAGCAAACAGGCTGGCAGTTATAGGCACGTTCGAACCGCATCCCTTCGGCCGCGAGGCGATCGAGGTTAGGAGTCTTCAGGCCAGTCTGACGATAGCAATTGAGCATGTCGCGACGAACGGATTCTCCAAGGATGAAAACAACCTGACGCGCTTCGACGCCGCCTGCAACCGCTCCAGCCGGGACCGCGGAAAGTGCGGTGGCTGCGGTGGCGGACTTGAGGAATTCTCTGCGCTTCATAAGAGCCTGTTCACCGGAAAACCGTCAACTGAATGCGATGCCAACCGTGCATACAATGTTACGGCTGACGTTCGATAGAACTTCATGGCCACCTGCAACAGATTGTAGCGCTCCCACAGATACTCAGCCTGCTCCCAGGTCTTGACCTTGTTCGGTATGTACCTGCGACACACTTCACGAGCCTTGTCCGGAACACGCCGCTCAAGCGCCATCCGGTCACCCTTTCGCTGGAGTTCGGAAGCCTCTGGTAGTTGCAAATCCACTTTTACTCTGCCGTGGTGCGTGAGTCAACGGGAAATCGATTGAATCCTCTTTTCCCGCGTCGCCTTTTGCCCGACTCCAGCGGTAGGATCTTAGTATCCGTGCAACAGAGGGTTCTTAGCCACTTTGGGAAGCGACCCCAAAGAAGCTGCTCGTTTTGCCTCAAATTAGTAACCTCGCGAGCGCAATATATGAGTTAGGATGATTGGTAGCATGATGGTTAAGCCAATGACCAAGCTGCGGCCCCGGCCGCGGCGGCTGACGCTGAACGATGTGGCCAAAGCCAGCGGGTTCTCGCCCTCGACAGTGTCCATTGTCCTCAACGACGCTCCGCTGTCGCAGAACGTGGCCGCTACAACCAAACTCAAAATCCGCGAGATTGCTGAACACCTCGGGTATCGTCCCGACGTATTTGCCCGCTCCTTGCGCAGCCGGAAGACTCAAACCATTGGCGTTCTGGTCATCGATCTAACCGACCCTTACTGTACGCTGATCCTACAGGGAATCGAACGCAGGCTGATGCAATCGTCTTACCTCCCGATCATCATGGATGCGCACAATGAGCCTCTGCAGGTAGAGCGCTACGTAGACATGATGCTCGAGCGTCGGGTCGAAGGCCTGGTGACAGTGGCTAACTGGCTGCTGTTCGATGTTTCATTGTTGGAAAACATAAGCGACCATCGCTTGCCGACGGTGGTAGTCGGGCGGGATCTTGAATCGCCGACCATCAATTCCGTTATTGTGGACAACGAAGCTGGCGGATACGCCGCAATGGAACATCTTTATGAACTTGGGCATCGCGATATCGCGTTTGTTTGTGGTCCGCGCCAGCTCATTGATGGCCGCCTGCGATGGAAGGGAATCCGGACCTTTGCTCAAAAGGCGAAACTCCGCCTCAATCGGGCCTTGATCCAGAGCCTTCCATATGTTTCCTATGCAGCTTCGAGTTTCGATGCCAGCCACAAACTTACCAATGAGTATCTTGAATCGGGCGAACCCTTCACTGCACTCCTCGCATTCGATGACATCTGCGCATACGGCGCGATCCGGGCGTTATTCGAAGCCGGCCTGCGGGTCCCGGACGATTGCTCCGTGGTTGGCTTCGATGATATTCCAACGTCGTCGCTTATCTCGCCTGGGCTCACGACGATTCGTCAGCCGATGCTTGAGATGGGCGAGTACGCGGCAGACTGTATTCTCAAATCGCTGAACTCCAGCGACGATGAGCGCGACGGGTTCTTTGGCCAGAGCAAAATAATGCCGGCCGAACTCCTGGTTCGCGGATCGACGGCGAAGAGAAGGACAATACAAACCCCGTAGCACAACCCAATGCCAGAAACAGTTAGATATGCGTGGCGAAGGACTCAGCGCCCCTCGCGCGCCGGGGCTCTCGTGTCCTCTTCTGAGATTTCATTGGGCTTGACTCCGAATCCGACTTGGTATTAAATCGTTTTAGCCGCCTTCCATACCAGTTGATGATGCCCCGGGACAAGGGGCGGGGGGCCCAGCCCAGTGAATAGCGACGGCGACAATCTGGCAGGCATATGCGCTGCCCAAGAGCAGGTGGGCAAATGACGGGACGCGAACGGGTTATGTCTTTGATCAGTGGTCGCCCGGTGGACCACTTGCCGCTTATGCCAATAACAATGATGTTTGCCGCTCGCTTCATAGGCGAGAAATACGGAGCCTATTCCCACGATTACAGGCTGCTGGCGGAGGCGCAGATGCGCACGGCGGAGGCCTTCGGGTTCGATCAAGTCTCGGTCATTTGCGATAGCGCAGAAGCAGCTGATTGCGGTGCACGCTTTGTGTTCTTTGACGACCAGCCTTCTGCGATAGACGGACAGAATGCGCGTCTGGCTGACAAGTCGGATTTGGCCGCCCTGAAGATGCCGATTCCCACAGAGGCCCCGGAAATGCTGAACCGCCTTCGCGCTGTCACTTTGATGCATTCTCGCGTTGGGAACGAAAAACTGGTCGAGGGCTGGCTTGAGGGCCCCTTGGCCGCCGCCGCAGATCTGCGCGGGATCAACACTTTGATGCTCGACTTCTACGATGATCCGGACTTTGTCATCGACCTTTTTGAGTTTGTTCTTGAAGTGGCCATCCGGTTTGGCAAGTCGCAGATTGAAGCGGGCGCCGAATTGATCGGTGTAGGCGATTCGGCAGCGTCCCTCGTGGGGCCGGCAATTTATCGCGAGTTTGTATGGCCGTTTGAGAAGCGGCTTGTTGACGCCCTGCACGCAGCCGGCGGCAAGGTACGCCTGCACATCTGCGGAAATACGCATCGTATTCTTGAAGACATTGGACGGTTGGATTGTGACATCGTGGACATCGACTCTGCGGTGCCGCTGCCTTTGGCGCGCGAGAAGATAGGGCCGAAAGCAGTGCTGTTGGGAAACATAGACCCTGTAAGGGACCTGTACAGCGGTTCTCCGGAGACCATTGCCGCGTCCCTTTCTGAATGTCACCGCCAGGCAGGTTCACGCTACATCGTTGCCGCAGGTTGCGAGGTGCCGCGCGACACACCGGCGGAAAACATAGACGCTATGAGGCACTACGCAGCCGCGCACTAGGCCGCTGGGATAACCCTTTCTCTGGCGCTTGACGGTTTCCGGGCCAAGGGTATTAAATCGTTTAGATATCCAGTCACGCGGTTGAAAGTGTGCAAAGGGAAGAGCATGTTCGCTTATGCCCCTGTGATCGCCGCGCGACCACTACAATCGAGGTGAAAGCGGATGATGACGCCACTGAAGATCATAAAGACAATCGCTCTGAGTGCGACAATTCTGGCTGTATTGAGCTGCGGTGTTGGAAAAGCACAGAAGGCAGACACCTCACAGCACGATAGCTACGCCGCAAATGATCGACAACCTGATCCACGCTTGAAAGCAGACATTCTGCTGGTCGTTGCCCATCCTGACGACGAAGTTCTGGCCACTTCCTATCTGGCGCGTGAAATTTACGACGAGCACAAGAGTGTTGCGATCGTCTATGCGACGCGCGGCGACGGCGGAAGCAGTGAAATCGGCCCGGAACATGGCTTGTCGCTCGGGAGCATCCGCGAGATCGAGGGACGCCAGGCAGCTGCATCTTTGGGCATCGCGAATGTGTGGTTTCTAACTGGCCGCGATACGCTCAGCCAGAATGTCCTCAATTCGCTGGAGCACTGGGACCACGGTGCCTGTCTCGGCCAGTTGGTCCGGCTCATTCGATTAACCAGACCGTCGGTAATCATCACTTTCCTGCCGGTCTTCGCGACTGGAGAGAACCACGCCGATCATCAGGCAGCGGGGGTGCTGGCAACGGAAGCATTCGATCTGGCCGGGGACCCAAGCGTTTTTTCTGAGCAGATTTCTCCAGCCAGTTACTCGGAAAGGGATTTGGATCGAACCGAGGGGCTTCAGCCTTGGCAACCGGAAAAGATCTATTACTTTAATACACCCACTCACGATGACATTTTTGCCGGGCGCGGCCCGCAGTACCCTGCGAAAGGTACCTCTCCCTCCCGCCATGTGACCTACGGCATGCTTGCTGCCGAAGCACTGGCTCATCACCGGACTCAAGGTGGCGATCATGTTACGCGCGCAATAGAAAACCACACCCTGGACAATTCGCAGGATTCCTACGTGCAATTGGCAACGATGCCGGTCCAGCTTTTCTTTGGACGGTCCTTGGTTCCTTCAGGTGTTACCGACGATGTCTTCGCCGGCGTTGTGCCCGGCGGAATCCCCTTTCAGCAGCCTGCCAGGTCTCCTGCGCTACAGGATTCAAACCCTGCCATCAAGATCGGCGATCCATGGAACTTCTACCAGGTGTTCTTGAAGGCGCATGGAATCGGACATCTGGCCAATGTTGTTACTCCGGAAATTACGGTCAAGGTTGGCAGAGTCCTGTCGATTCCGCTGATTATCGACAATCCTTTCGATACAACAATCAAAGTCGATTTATCAGTGCAGGCGCCGAGCGGATGGAAGGTGACACCCACGGCTGCGGTCTCCATCGATCCGCACTCCCGGTATTTCATTCGGGTTCAAGCCTCAGCTCCGGAAACTTTATTGCCTGGCTGGCAGAACTTCAACGTCTCCGCTAAGTCAGGTAATCAAACCATTGGTACTGTACCGATTCGCGTGGAACTCTCCTCCGGCTGGGTCGCACCCCAATAGGATTGCGCGGTCTCGGTAACGCGAAAATCATCAACTGAGGCAAATATGAATCGTCGTTTATTCGTAACAATGGCTACGGGGACAATTGCAATGGGGACTGCGCTCGGCCGGAGCAGGGCCGAAGCCCTCGCCGGGATTCTAGGTGGGACTACCGCGGAAGATAGTGACCTGATTGCGCGCTGGCAGAAAATGGATGCCGCAATGCGTGGCTGGTGGGACGGCGATCTGATGCGGGCTGACGAAGAGGGGATCATCCGCGACGCCACTCCCGCGCCGCCTACCCAAGCGAACAAAGACAATCCGGCGTCGAATCGCACGCTGAAAACACTTATTTTCCTGCCGTTCCCATATAGCTCCGGCGGCGGATCGGTGGCTTCCTTTCCTGAAATCTATGGATGGGACATTTACTTCATCAACCTGGGCCTCATTGCTCACGATCGATTGGATATCGCGCGATGGAATATCCTCGACCAACTCACGATGATCGACCGCTTTGGGAAGGTTCTGAATTCCAATCGGACTTGGAACACGGGCCGCGGCCAGCCTCCGCTGCTTGCGTGGAACGTCGAGAACTATCTGGCGGCAAAGCAGGATGATGAACTCGCGATGCGCGCCTATCCAAGTCTGGAGAAGGAGTATACCGACTACTGGAATGGCCCTGGTCACATAACCCCGATCGGGCTTTCCACCTGCCGGGATATGGATCCAAAGGACGGTCTAACCGAAGAGCAGGACGCCGAGTGCGAGGCCGGACTCGACTTCACTCCAATCTTCGGCGGCGACGTGCGGCGTTGTGTTCCGCTGCACATCAATACTGCCCTCGTGCGTTATGCGCAGGTAATGGGGAAACTGGCTGAGCGTTTCGGCTGGAAGGGAAAAGCGGCGGCCTGGCAGAAGAAGGCCGACGAGCGGGCCGCGCTAATCAACAAATACTGCTGGGATGAGCAGGAGGGTTTCTATTTCGAATATGACTATGTCAGCGGCAAGCGATTGCCCTACTATTCACTCCTCGGATTCTGGCCGTTGTGGACAGGCATCGCGTCGAAAGAGCAGGCCCGGCGTGTCGTCGAGCACCTGAAGATGTTCGACCGGCCGTACGGTCTTACATTCACGGATCGGTCGTATCCAGGCGTACATCCGGAATTCAAGAATATCGAATGGGCCTATCCGGAAGCTTGGCCACAGCAGCATGTTGCCGTTGCCCAGGCCCTCAAACGCTATGGTTATCATCAACGTGCGCGTGACGTCAGCCGGCGCTTTATGGCCAATGTAATTACCACCTGGGAGAAGACCGGGCTCACGTGGGAGCGCTACGATGCCGTCGTCGGCGGTCACAATGTTCCGGTCGAACGCAATCCTGCGCAGCCTCTCCACGGGTTCACTTCGGCGTCGGCAGTTGTGGTGGGACGGATAGCTTTTAGCTGATCTCTGCCCGTAACATCAGGGATGTGCGTAGTTACAGAGTGCTTCCATGTTTTCCATCGGGGTAGTGCGTGGCACCTCGCAACCGGCGGACAGTATGTAGTTCTTTCCACTTGCTCGTTGGCATTCGGCTGCCGCGCGCTGAACGTCATCGGCAGTCCCCTGTTCCATAACTGCCACTGTCGCGATGTTACCGAGAATGATAGGATCGGGCCCCATCTTTTCCCGTGCCAGTTGCAGCGAAACCTGGGAGTCGAAATCGAGGATGTCGTAGCCGATGCTGGCGCGCGCCTCACATATCTTCGAAGTATTTCCGCATATGTGAGAACGGGTCTTTAGCCCCATGCCGCGTAGCTCTGCTACCAGTTTTTTATGGTGAGGAAGAATAACATTCTCAAAGATGGGGCGGCCGATCAGCGATGCGGCCGCATCTCCCACACCCATCAAATCGACTCCCGCATCCCGTTGAGAACGAGCGAATACAATCGCCACCTCCGTCACGAATGCCAATAATTCCTCAACGAATGGCGGATCGTCATAGAAATCGAGCATCAGAGTGTTGATGCCTCGCAGGTTGGCGGCCATGGCACACGGACCTTCGACCCATCCCTCGACGATCTTTTCCGAGCCGATTCTTTCTTTCAAGAGAGCCGCAGCCTGCACACGATCCAGCATCCTTCCGCCACTCGTGGGGTCAGGGATTTTCAATCTAGAAAGATTGGACTTATCCGCAAGGAGCGCGTCGGTTTCCACGAAAGCTGGTGGCTGGTCATCAAAGAACCGCACCTTCGCTCCCAGGTCCCCTGCTTCCCGTGCCGGGTCTGAGATACACGACACGAAATCGAGATCGAACCGTTCAGCAGTGCGTAGTTGAGCCTCCACCAGAACCCGGTAATCGGTAGCATAGTCAAGATACTTTCTGCCGATCAGGTCTGCCGCAAACATCATGGTAATCGGCATCAAAGGAACACGGTCAACCGGGCGTCCATCGATAAGTGCAAAAACGCGATCGTGGCTATTCATAACTGCGGGACCTGCTTTCAACCAGTCTGTTAAAGGTGTCTTCGAAGCGTCAGAATACGAGCAACGTAGCGGTCAGCGCGATACAACGACAGGCCATACTCCACAGGCATTCCATTCGCATCGCACGCAATCCTTCGACTGCTCAAGAGTGGAAACCCGACGTCGACCTTGAGCAGGTGCGCTTCTTCGTGTCCGGCTTTGACCGCGCCAATTCGCTCCTCGCCGCGATCGATTCTGTAGCCGTAGACATTTTCGATGGCCGCATAAAGCGAACCTGTCGTCCAATCCAGCGCCTCAAGATTTGGAAAGTGGGCAGCCGGAACATGAGCAGTTTCGAGTGCCAGCGGCCCCTCTTGCACGGACCGAAGACGGGTCATTCGATACACTTCATCCCCAGCGTCTAGCTGCAAAGCGCCCGCAATTTCCTTATTCGCCGCTATTCGCGCAATGCCAAGGAGCCGAGTGGATGACACAAGTCCGCGGCTTTTGATTTCTTCCGAAAAGCTCCACAAATCTTGAACATTCCAAGGCACATTGCCGGCTCCGACCACGGGCCGCTTGCCTCTTGAAGTTAACAGCAGTCCTTCGGAGCGGAGTCTTTCAAATGCCCGTTTGACCGGTAGTACACTTATCCCCAGTAATTGCGCCAACTCGCGCTGCGACCAGATTGTCTGGCCCTGACGCAAATCGTTTGACTGAATTCCTGCTCGTAGCTGACTGACAATCTGCTCGTAATATGGCACATTACTCGCTCGGTCGAGTTTGATAGCAAGATCCAACTCTGCCGTTACTATTTCTGGGGTCATCGTTCTAGCTCCAGATCCGAAATTCGAAATTCAGTCACGCCGTTAGCGCGCAAAAATATACAGTTTAAAGTCACGGGTAATCTGCTCGGGTTACTCATGATATGTGGTTTCTCATGAATAATATATCATAGTATACCAGGTATCGCTAAATCGAAAGCCTAACCTTCGTCAATGAAGGGCGTTCCTTCTATCGCTGATTAGTGCAGCCAGCGCAACCCGATCGACTTGAGGGGCGGCAAAGGCAGAACAATGAAGCCCTCGCGCCAATGTCCCTCCTCACGACGGGGCGGGTTGCCCACTATGCGTGCGCCGCCCGTGTTGCGCTCTTCGAGAGCCAAGCCGGCAATGCCGCCCACAATGGCCTGTAGCTGATCGTGGTTCGGCGGCCTGTTCACTGTGAACGGGATCAGGCTGCGCAATGCGCCAAAGGCCTCCGCCAGGTCGCTTACCTTGGCCCGACGTTTCGCGGGCAGCGGCTTTAGCCCCAGCGACTTCCAGGCTGCGTACGGATAAATCTCGACAAGCACGCGCCCGGCCGGGGAACCGGGTTGGCCCACCGCGTCCAACCGCCGCCAGCCGCGCCGGCAAAGCGCATCGTAAACATCCATGCAGAATTCGGCGAAAGGCCTGTAAGTGAGCGGTTTCACGATGCCGGGAAGGCCGGTTTTGGCAGGCGTGTTCAGTTGCCGCTCGCTCACTCGCGCGTGTTCCAAGCCGTTCGAATGCGACTTCCAGGCCTGTGGCCCGTCCAGCATGAGCGTGCGTACGCCGCGCACGCCGCAAAGGTGGTTCAGCCGCCCGGCAAGGATGTCTGCATCAACCGGGCCTGCATCATTCCAGGGAATGATTTCGCAGGTGATGGGGCAGGCGGCGGTTTCGTCTCCTTTAGACGGATTGAACAGCGGCTTCAGCGCCAGCTCTCGGCTTATGTCATTGCCGTGGACAGACTGCGCGCGTTCCAAGAGCACAACGCCCAGGTCAGACCAGCGCCGGGTTGCAAGATCGACAGAGAGAACGGCCATCGCCCTAACACTACTTCTCCAGCGTCTCGCCGACAACGCGAGATGGCTGCGAAGCCTACGCAAGCTATCCTCATTTGAAAAAGAAAACCGATCGGGAACCGGAAAGCCGAGCGAATCGGTCTATGCTAGACTCCCTACCGATATGCATACCCGACTTTCTGCGTTGTCAATTCTTCTGCTGTCCACTTGTCTTCAAACCGCCGTGCTTTCCGCGCAACCCGCCGCCGCGCCGCACCTCGAAAAGAAAGGCGCTGCCATCCAACTCATCGTGGACGGCAAGCCCTTCCTCATTCTGGGCGGCGAACTGCACAACTCATCCTCGTCGAGCCTGGAGTATATGAAGCCCCTGTGGCCCAAGTTAGCCGCGATGGGCCTGAACACGGTCATCACGCCTCTGAGTTGGGAACTGATTGAGCCCAAAGAAGGCAGCTACGACTTCACGCTCGTCGATGGCCTGCTCGCCCAGGCGCGACCCGCGCATGAGCGCATTGTTTTCCTGTGGCTCGCCTCGTGGAAGAACGGCATGTCGAGCTACGCGCCTGTATGGGTCAAGCAGGACACACGCCGCTTCCCGCGCGTCGTGGAGCGTGGCAACGAGGTGGAGGTCCTGAGCCCGCAGGCCGCGGCAACCCAGGAGGCGGACGCCCGCGCCTATGCCGCCCTGATGCAGCACTTGAAGGAAGTAGATGGCGAGCAGCACACCGTATTGATGATGCAGGTGGAGAATGAGGTCGGCGTTCTGGGCGATTCGCGCGACCACTCCGCGGCGGCCAACAAGGCCTTTGCCTCTGCCGTTCCGGCGGAATTGACCGCCTATCTGAAGGCGCACCGGGACACGCTTTATCCCGACCTGCGTGCGCTTTGGGATGAGAACGGCGACAAGGCGGCTGGTTCATGGGCGGGGGTCTTTGGCGACACATCGAGAGCCGACGAGGTTTTTATGGCGTGGCATTATGCGCGCTTCATTCAGGCTGTCACCGCCCGGGGCAAAGCCGCCTACAACCTCCCCATGTACGTGAATACCTGGCTCGCGGGCGATGACTCGCAGCCGGGCGACTATCCCAGCGGGTGCCCGGAGCCGCGCGTTGTGGACGTGTGGAAGGCGGCAGGGCAGGCCATCGATTTCTATGCGCCCGACCTTTACGCCCCGAACTTTGTCGAGTGGTCCCGCCGCTACCATCGCGACGGCAACCCGCTCTTCATGCCCGAGGCCAGGGGCGGCGCGGTCGGTGCCGCGAATGTTTTTTACGCGCTAGGCGAGGAAGCAGGCTTCGGGTTTTCGCCTTTCGCCATTGAAGACGACACAGACCCCAAGGCCGACCTTCCAGCCAGCTACAGTGTGCTGGCCAGTCTTGCGCCTATGATTGCAGAACTCCAAAGCGCCGGCGCTATCCATGGCTTCGTGCTGGATAAGTCAAGGCCCGCGGCCGAGTTCGTCATGAACGGCTACACGGTCCACGTATCCCTGGATGAGATATTCGGCGAACACGCCGACTCCGGTTATGGGCTCATCATGGCCACAGGCCCGAACGAATTTACCGGCGCCGGCAAAGGGTTCCGGGTAACGTTTGCGCCGCGCTCGCCGGCCGCCAAGCAGGTTGGAATCGCCGCGGTGGACGAGGGCACATTTGCGGACGGCAAATGGGTTCCCGGCCGCCGTTTGAATGGCGACGAGAACGACCAGGGAAAGAACTGGCGCTTCGACCGGCCGCAAGTAAAGGTCGAAAAGGTCACGCTTTACCGGTTTGAATAGGGAAGCAGCCGCAGTTTGGCGGGATTCGAACCATGCGCTATACTGATTGAAGCCTCAAGAGGGCAGGGGAACCCCTGTCTCACGGGCAATAACGTCTGAGCGATTGAATCTGAATTCAACCCGCTGCAGCGGACAAAGAGAAGACAATGCCCAAGTTGAAGACCCATACGGGCGCGAAAAAGCGCTTCAGCAAGACTGGAACCGGCAAGATCAAGCGGCACCAGACCAAGACGCGCCATATCCTTACGTCGAAATCGCCAAAAGTGAAACGGAAATTGGGGAAAACCCTGATGGTTTCAGACGGCGATTACGCCAAGGTCGCGCGCATGATTCCCTACGCCTGATCGATGAGCCCTCCTCCCGAAAACGGGAAGGCGATTCAGGGCCCCAGCGAACGCGTTGCGCGGGCCCCCGGACGGGCCGGAGAGTTTCCGGACCAGCCGAGAGATCAAGGCTTGAAAGAGCGAGTGAAGAGGTTTACCGCCCGTCCCAGATGGGCCTCCTGCCTCCAGCCGCGATGACAACGAACGCAAAATGGAGAACACCCAATGCCCCGCGTAAAACGTAGTACCAAGCGGAGTGACCGCCGCAAAAAGATTCTCGAGCGCGCAAGCGGTTATTTCCTTACCAAATCCAAGCTCTACCAGGCAGCCCAGGAGGCCGTCGAGCGCGGCCTGAAGTTTGCCTACACCGGCCGCAAGCAGAAAAAGCGCCAGTTCCGCTCGCTGTGGATCGTGCGTATCTCGGCCGCAGCCAAGCTGAACCAAACCAGCTACTCGCAGTTCATCAACGGCCTCAAGAAGGCCGGCATTGAACTGGATCGCAAGATTCTGGCCGATATCGCCGTGCATGACGCAGCAGGCTTCACCAAGCTGGTGGAGCAGGCCAAGGCCGCTCTGGGCGCCGAGACCAAGGCCGCCTAAACCAATTTTCGTTGCAAGTTCGAACGGCCCGGGGTCTGGCTCCGGGCCGTTTCGCGTTTGGCCAGATTCGGGACTATCGCCCCGCACGGTAGTTTATCCTGCTCTTTACGCATGATGAACGAAACCATTCCCAATCTGACGGCATTTGATGAAGCCGCGCTGGACGAAGCTTTCGCTGCGCTGGAGCGACAGGCGCGTGAGGCTGCCGCTGCGCTGAGTGGCGAGGCGGACGTCGAGGCCTTTCGGCTGCAGTGGCTTGGCCGCAAGCAGGGCCTGCTCAGCGAGGTCTCCGGCCGCTGGCTCAAAGCTGCTCCGCCGGAGGCCAAGAAGCTGCTTGGCCTCCGCTTCAACGCCTTGAAAAAAGTGGTAGAGGACCTGTTGGACGAGGCCCTGGGCGCCGGCCCCAGCGATGCCGCGCTGGCCGCCGAAGCCATCGACATCACGCTGCCCGGCACACAACGGCTCACCGGCGCCGAACATCCCATTACGCGCACGCTCAATGAGATCGTCCAGGTTTTCGCCGCGCTAGGGTACTCGGTCGGCGTAGGGCCGGAGGTCGAAACCGACTTCTACAACTTCGAAAGCATGAATTTTCCTCCCGGCCACCCGGCGCGGGACACCCAGGACACGCTGGTCGTCGCCAACCAGGACCGACGGCCCCAGCGCGACCGTCTGCTGCTGCGTACGCACACCTCGCCGGTGCAGATGCGGACCATGGAACTGCAGCCGCCCCCGGTGCGCATCGTCATCCCCGGCAAAGTGCATCGCAACGACGCGGCAGACGCAACGCACTCGCCCATCTTTCATCAAGTGGAAGGCCTCTGCGTAGACACCAACATCACCTTCAGCGATCTCAAGGGTACGCTCGATCACGCCATGAAAGCCCTGTTCGGATCGGCCGTGAAGACGCGCTTCTTCCCATCATTTTTCCCTTTCACCGAGCCCTCGGCCGACGTGCAGATCAGTTGCATCTTTTGTGGCGGAAAGGGTTGCCGCAAATGCAAGCAGTCGGGTTGGATCGAACTGCTCGGCTGCGGCATGGTGGACCCGGCGGTCTTTGCCTTCGCTGCTGAAAAGCAGCCCGCCTACGACCCCAAGAAGATCTCCGGCTTCGCCTTCGGCATGGGCGTCGAGCGCATCGCCATGATGAAGTATGGCATCAGCGAGATCGGGCAGTTCTACGCGGGGGACATGCGGTTCCTGGGGCAGTTTGTTTAGCAGGCCGGCGCGCTTCGCGCGATGGCAGGTTGGCAGGTTGGCAATATGAGCAGGACGCGGCATTATCGCGATTTGATTGCATGGCAGAAGTCCATGGAACTCGCGCGGTTGATTTATGCGCGGACAGAAGAGTTTCCAAAGTCGGAGACGTTCGGCCTGCGAATGCAACTTCGCCGATCGGCCGTGGGCGTGGCCAGTCATATCGCCGAAGCACACGGACGTCTGAACGATATCGAAATGCGGAAGGGGCTCGGCACGGCCCGGGGAGCCATCAACGAATTGCAGACTCAAACCGAGTTGGCAGCCAGCCTGGGCTTTTTTGACACCACAACCAGCGAAGAGCTTCTCGACTTGGGCACTCGCGTAGCCAAGCTTATCAACGGTCTATTGGGCGTGCTTGAGTCGGACATCGAACCATCTGGGACACGCGAACCCGCCAACTCGCCATCGCGCGAAGCGCGCCAACTTGCGAAGAGAGAACCTTAATCGATGAAGATACTGACAAAATGGCTTCGATCATATCTCCAGGAATTGAACGTCGACGACTCTCAACTCGCCGAAGACTTGACCCTGCGCGGCATTGCCGTCGAGGGCATATATGACCTCGACGGCAACGGATCGCTCTACGAGATGGACATCACCACCAACCGAGTGGACGCCATGAATCACTACGGCGTGGCGCGCGAGGCGGCAGCAATTTATGGCGTCGCTCTCAAGCCGCTCGATTTCCCGCTTCCTGAAGCCCGGCCCGCCGCCAAGCCCTTCTCCGTGCAAATCGAGGCCCAAGACGCGTGCGGACGCTTTACTGCGCGTGTGCTTCGCGACATCAAGATCGCCGACTCGCGCGATTGGTTTCCCGACGCTGAAGTTGCCACCTACTTCAAGCTCCTCGAGCAGAAGCAAATCTCAAACGCCGTCGACGCCACCAACTTCGCCTGGCTTGCGATGGGCCAGCCCACGCACGTTTTTGACCTGGACAAACTCGAGGGCGGCATCGTGGTTCGCCGCGCAACGAAAGGCGAGAAACTCAAGACCCTGGACGGCGTGGAGCGCACACTCGACCCCGAGGACCTGGTGGTCGCCGATCACGCCAAGGCTGTTGGCCTGGCGGGAGTGATGGGCGGCTGGGACACAATGATCACCGCGACCACCACCAATGTCCTCGTTGAAG
>ODAK010002820.1_pt1 | contig 18195 bp, 15 predicted proteins | sample 1539591 | NCBI WGS metagenome assembly ODAK01 (sample SAMEA3539303, study PRJEB22396) | soil metagenome | biome: tundra; feature: field; material: soil | place: USA | collected 2010-05 | depth 0.15 m | reverse complement strand
GCACGGGCTTATCGGACTTCAATACATCGGAATCAAAATTAGCGTCGGTAACTTCGACGGTGGCGTTGCTTGCCATTCATCCTCCAGAGTTCTCAGTTCCGCGCCAGGGTGGACCATCTGGTCTCCTTGGGGCGGGACTTCTATCCTAGCACTGTTGATTGGATGCTCGGCAAGGGCGGAAGTCGCAGGAGCTGCCGGGAGTGGGGATGCGGGGACGGAGCGCCGTAGAATGGTGGTCTTCGATGGTGGTTTTGGATCGTGGTCTTAGATCAATGACAAGCGATCTCGATAATCTCCGGGTGGTGCTCGTGGCAACGCGGAATCCGCTGAACATTGGCGCAGCCGCGCGGGCCATGAGTAATTTTGGGGTCCGGCGATTGCGCGTGGTGAATCCCTACGAGGTGGCGTTTCGAGAGGCGCGATCGGCGGTGGGCGCGTCGGGGCTACTGGCGAAGGCGGAACAGTACGAGAGCGTGGCCGAGGCAGTCGCGGACTGCAAGTTGGTGGTCGGCACGACCGTGGCCGGGGCCCGGCGGGATTTGCAGCATCGGTTGCAGCGACTGGAAGAGGGCGCGCGGGCGATCAAGCGGCAGTTGAAGACAGGACCGGTGGCATTGCTCTTCGGTTCGGAAAGATACGGGCTATCGAATCAGGAACTGAGCCACTGCCATTGGGTGATGCGGATTCCGACGCGAGAAGAGCACGGTTCGATGAATCTGGGGCAGGCGGTGGCGGTCTGCCTGTACGAACTGGTGCGAGGGCGCAAGACCGCGCCAGCAAAGACTGCGCGGGGTAAAAAAGAGAAGACTCCAGCGAAGTCAGGAGAAATTGAGCGGCTGACGCAACAACTGTTTCAGGTTCTGGACACCAGCGGATACGTGAAGCCACGAGCAGCGGCGGCGACGGAGGAGAATTTGCGGCGCATGCTCCGGCGCATGCAACTGGACGCTAGTGATACGGTGCTGTGGCTGGGAATACTGCGGCAGATCGCGTGGAAACTGCGCGCGAACAAAAAGGACGACAAATAAGGATGCCACGGTTGGCGTGACGTCGCTTGCCGGAACAACTTGGTTGGACCGCCTGTTGCGATCGGCTCACCGAGATCGGCTTATCGATCCTACGATCACTGTGCCCAGAACCAGCAAGCTCAGCAGAGAAATCACTCCCAGCGATATAACGCAGTAGATGCACCATACGCCCAGCACGGCGGACTCGATGTGGGCGAGATAGAGCGCAAAGCCCAGGCCCCCAAGCGCGGCCACCAACGTTACCCGGTAAGCTTTCACGAGGGCGAGGGCGCCGAGCAGCAGATATCCGGCGATGCCGATCACGGCCACGGGAACTCCGAAGAGCAAGGCGTACGGACTGTGGTTCACGATGCCGCAGTCCCAGCGTTCATTGATGCTGCAAGGTGAAGTGTCGGTACGGTAATGCTCGCGCAACGCGAGTGAAGAAGCGGCGATACCGGCGACCGCGAGCACAATCAGCACCCATCTCATGCAGGACTCCCATGCCAATGTAAATGAAGTTGCATTCCTGAAATAGATATTATCTACGATTTCGGCGAATCAATATTGCCCAATCAATCGTGGTAGCGCTGCTCGCCGGCCGGTATCGCGACGCCGAGACGGTTCTGCGCCGGAGGCAACGGGCACGTCGCGTAGGCGGTGAAGGCGCAGGGCGGGTTCTCCAGTCGATTGAAATCGAGCCAGACTTCACCGGGCTGGATTACGCCATGGTCGGGAAGTTCGGTATACAGAAAGCGCCCCGCACCGTACGTCGTAGTTTTGCTGGTGGCGTCGCGAAGAATAAAGAACAGATCGGTTGATTTCGGATCTTCAAGCACCGGCTCAAGCCGAAGAACTTGTCCATCGAGAGTGAATTCGGCGACGCCCGGCGCGGGAAGATGGGTCGTGGTGCCGAGGACGGTTGGGATGTCGAGCGTCTTGGGAGGGTTGTACGGGATCCAGCGGGCGTGAACGCGGTAGGCGGCATTCGGCGCATACCAGCGCAATCCGTGAAAACCGACGCGGGTGGGGGCTTGCAGATCCTTGATCCGCAGGGCGTATTGGTCGTCTCGATGGATCACGATGATGGTGAGCGTGCCGATCGTCAGCTTCGAAGGTTTGTCGGCATCGTCGGCAACGAGAGCCTGCTCCTTCGCGGGTTGACCATCGACCAGCAGGTCCTTCGGGAAACCCTCGGCCGGAGGCAGCAAGCGCAGCGCACCTTTCTCAAGGCGCACAACCGCGATGTGCGCTGGCCCCTTTCCCGCGATCTGAACGCGGCTGTCTTCAGCGGACCCGAAGCTATTGTCGCCTTCTTTCAGCCACCCGAGGGCGATCAAAGAAAGCCAGCCTTCGGGAGCCTGGAGGTTGGTTGCCCGCTGAGCGCGCCAGTCGAGCAAATCGCGCTGCCATGAACCTTGATCGTCGGAACCGGCGACGAGCGACTGCGAAAGCATCGCCACCAGAACGAACGCTGCGGCCAGCAGGAATTTTCTTTTCATTTGCAGGTCTCCCTTTTCTCGGGTCAGCAATTTCTCCGGTGCTAATCACCAGAGACTGCCGGACGCCAGACAGATCAGCGATTTCCTTACACCAGATAATGCTGCGCCTGCCTGTCGGCCGCAGCTGCTCCATGCTGCCGACAATGAGTTACCTGCAGACGCTCGCCGGCTGGTGGAGAGCCGGGCGTCTCCGCCCGTCCCTCCACCGTAGGACTCATCACGCGGTCACGCTACTCGAGGAGACGCCAGCGCAAACGTGCAGTCACTTGACCGAAGTCCCGGTTATCCTCGGTGTGGATGCCAGGTCCGGCGGCGGGCCGACGTTGTCGGGCAGCTTGCCGTTCAGAGATTCGAGGAACTGCAGCAAATCATCACGCTCGTCAAAGGTGAGGAAATCGAGCGCATGGATTTCCTTGTCCAGGTGATCGTTCATATTGCCGCCGCCAATGTAATGCGCGAGGGCATCTTTCACCGTGGGAAAGCTCCCATCATGCATGAAGGGCGCGCGATGCGCCAAATTGCGCAGGGTCGGTGTTTTGAAGCAACCCATGTCCTCATCTTTCTTGGTTTGGCTGAAGCGGCCGACATCATTCAGATTGCCGCGCGTATCCGCCCCGATGCCGAGGTTGTGGAACTTGTTGTCGGTGAAGAGCGCACTGGTCTGGCCAATGGTGTGGCATACCTCGCAGTTGGCCTTCTTCGGGTTCATGAAGAGCTTCAGGCCGCGTTGCGCCGCCGGGGAAAGCGCCTTCTTGTCATGTCCATAGTAAAAGCGGTCAAAGGGCGAATCGCCTGCGAGCACAGTGCGCTCGAACGAAGCAATGGATTTCGCGACAAGGTCGATGTTGATCTGGTCCGTACCCCAGGCTTTCTTAAAGAGCTCAAGGTATTTAGGGTCCGCCTGGACGCGCTTCACAACTCCGTCGAGCGAGTGTGCCATTTCGACCGGATTGGCCATGGGTCCCTTGGCCTGCTCCTCGAGGCTCGGGGCACGGCCATCCCAGAATTGCAGGGCGTTGTAGGCGGAATTGATTACTGTGGGCGAGTGGCGAGTGCCTGTTTTTTTGCCGACGCCGATCGAGACCTGGTGTTCATCGGAAAAAGCAAACTGCGGCGCATGGCAGGACGCACAGGAGATCGTGCCATCCACGGAGAGCTGCGGGTCGTAGTAAAGCCGGCGACCGAGAGCAATGGTGTCTTCGCTCGGAGGATTATCCGCCGGAATCGGTACAGGAGGGAGGCCAAGAGGAGCCTTGATCTGAATGGTCTTGCCCACCGGCAGAACCGGGCCACCCGCAGACGACTGGGCGCTCACCCGCAAACTGAAATTCGCAGCAATCACCACAGATAGAACAAGCAACAAACCGAGTAAGTACAACTTCCCGCTGTTTTTCATCGGAACACACCTCCGGCAAGTCTGGAGGCTAACGCTTCCAGCCAGTTCAATTCAGTGACGGAGAACACAAGGTTCTGGTCGTTTTCCGTTGAAGAATACAGGTTCGAGTACACCTCGAACCTGAATACGCGATTACCAGGAATTTAGCTCTTCATGCTCTCGCATTCATACGTAATCGAACAGTGTCATGAAACCGAAATCCATGTGCAGTTGCTGGTGGCAGTGGAATAGCGTCAGCCCTGGGTTGTCGGCGATAAAGTCGATTTCGGCCTCCTGGTAGCCGCCCAGCATGACTACATCTTTGAGGATTCCGGCAGTGGACTTTCCCGCCATCTTCGTAAGCTCAAAACTATGCCGATGAAGATGGATGGGATGGATATCATCGCTGGCGTTGCGCATACGAATTCGGTAGCGCCTTCCTTGCTTCAAATGAAACGAGGCTGGCATTGGCTGTCTGCTCATCGGATAGGCCATTCCGTTGATCGTCCATCGGTTGAAGCCCTCTTCGGCGGCATTGTCCTTCGCAAAGATCATTTCGAGCGTGTCGTCCGGCGGCTCAGCAGTCGCACCGGGCTTGGCGAAGAGCGCGTAGTTCCAGCGATAGGGCGGCGGGGCAATCCATTGTGCTTTGCCCTTGGCCCCTGCGTATTCGACAACGGTTCCCATGCCGTGGCGACGATCGTCATCCGCTAGATCGCCCATGATCCAGACGCCAGGGTGTTTCATTTCAACGATGGCTGAGACACGCTCCGCAGTGCCCAGCCAGAGCACCGGAACCGTCGCTGGATTGGGCACAGGATTTCCGTCCAACGCCACGACATGGAAGAAATGGCCGGGCAACGCAAGACTGCGAATCTCGGTCGCGCTTCCATTGAGAATATGAAACAGGACTCGTTCGCCGCGCTTGACGCGGATCGGCTCTCCGTGGCCGAGCATGCGTCCGTTGATCGTGAAGGACGCATAACCGACTTCATAGCCATGCGGCATACCCTTGGCAAGCGAGGCTTTCATGGCAGACTCGCCTTGTTCTTCGAGTGCCTTGACCTTAGTTGGCAAGGCCAGGAAATTCTGGGGCATGTCTCCACCGCGGCTGAAAGTGGGCTCAAACTCCTTGAGCACAAGAAACACTTCGCGATCGTATCTACCCGGCTCGTGCCTGGGCTCGATGTACACGGGCCCAACTTCGCCGCTGTATTGCCCAGCGGCCAGGTTTGCGCCCGCGCGGTTATGCGTGTGATAAAAGCGGAAGCCCGCCGGCCTGGGTGTGAACACGATCCGCCGCTTGCCCTGCGCGGGAATGAAAGGCGTACCTTCCTCGGACGCTCCGTCTACGTCGACCGGTATCATTTGACCGTGCCAATGCAATTGCTCCGGCGTGTCTGTGTCGTTGTACACGTCGACTGTCACCTGCTGGCCTTCCTTAAAACGAAGGAGAGGCCCCGGGAATTGCCCGTTGTATGTAGTTGTCGAAATGATCCGGTTAGGCGCGATCTCGAGGGGAGACGTTTTGATGTGCAGCGTGTAGTCGGACTCCGACGGGGCAGCAGGTGAGTCGCTGCCCTGCGGCAGTTTGTCGGATTCGGCAACGACATTGCCGGACGAGAGCAAGGCCGCTCCGGCTGTTAGGCCCGCTGCTTTTAGAAACCGGCGCCTGGATTCTGACAATTCCTTCATCGAACCTCCTTGACAGAACGGCCTTAAGTGATCCCTCTTGCTGCGACGGGGCCGACAATAATCATCGCTTCAGGCGTGCTTGGCAAGCGTGGCATCAAGAGACCAGTTCCCGCCACCGAGTGAGATGAGAAACACCAGGCAGCAAAACATGGCGAAATCGGTGCGGGCGTCGCTGACCATGTACCAGAAACCCTGGCTTGCGCGAAACAACTCCGGAACCTTTGTAGTCGCAATCGCGGTTGTGATCACAATCAGCAGCGGAATGGACACGAGTCTCGTCCACAGTCCCAGCAGTAGCAGGAGTCCGCACAGAACCTCAAAGGTACCGACAAAATGGGCCGTGAAGTATGGATGCGGAAATCCGATTCTTGTGAAGCGAACCACTCCCATGTTGGGGTCGATGTACTTCAGAATGCCCTGTGTAAAGAAGATCAGCCCCACCGCAATACGAATCAGCAGTATGCTGCGTGGGCCTTCTGTGGGTCTGAGGAGGAACTGAAGGATTGTGTTCATCGGAGGATAACCTCAAAATAGCGCGCTCTTCGCCCTAGGGTGATGAATTGCCGGCCGCAGCCTGCAACAAAATGGTCAACGGCGCAACGTGTTCAGGTTTTACATAACGGTTCACCAGAAAGCGCTTCCCGTCTTTGGCCACGTCATAAGTAAAAACGTCGGTGCTGGAGATCGGGGCGCGGCCGCGAATCTGGAACAGAGGCGCAGGCGGACCGGTCACGAACGAGCTCGCGCCGTTGACCGACACTGCCGTCAACATGCCGTTGGGTGCGATGTAGAAGATTTCTCCACCGTCTCCGCGCCACCGCGGCTCGGTACCGCCCCCGCGCGAAACTTGCCATTTTCCCGCGGCACCGGGGAAGGATGTCACGTAAATCTCCCAATTGCCGGACTCACCGGAGGCATAGGCCACCCATTTTCCATCAGGAGAAATCTGTCCGTTCGACTCGCTGCCCTTGCTGGTCAGAAACCGGGTAGGCTCTCCGCCGGCAACGGGCAGCAATTCCAGATGGGCGCCTAGCGAAGTCTGACGTGTGCACAGAATCTGCTGGTCGTCCAACGACCAGGAGTTGGGAACAATGTCGTCCATGGAGGAAACGGGGATGGTGAATCTCTTCTTCTCGCGCTCCAGGCCAGTCGCGGGCTTTAAGTACAGACTCGCGCCGTCGGCGTCCCCGAGGCGGTAGGCCAGCACCTTCCCATCTCGCGACCAAACACCCACCACTTCTTCCGCCGGGTCAAAAGTGAACCGCGAGTTACCCGCTCCGGTTGTGCTTTCGATCCAGATATCGACGTTGTTCGCCTTCTCGTCACTGATATCGAGCGCGACACGGCTGCCGTCGGGCGAAAGCGTGGGGTTATCCATGATCGCGGGATCGCCGATGCGGCCCAGTTCCTTGCCTGACCGGTCCATCCAGGTAAGCGCGGACTCCGCCGCCCCGATGCTGGTGTTGTAGATCAAGGTTCCATTCTGCGCGACAGCAAAAGCCGACCAGTAAGTGGAGGGCTGAAACCCGATGGCATTCGCGACCACGGTCGCGCTGCCCGACACAGTGGCGGCGGATGCGTCGAAAGCAATGCTGACCAACTGCCTTTGCTCATCCGCATAAAACAAGTTGTGGGCATCGTAGCCAAAACTCGAATGGCAGAGGGCAACCCGTTTTCTCTCCTTGCCCTCGAGAGAACTGACGTAGATGCCGCTGGAGCGGTCATCCTTGAGGTTTCCGAAATTACCGGCCCAGAATAAGAAATGGTTGCCGTCGGGAAGAAAAAGGGGCCAGCGGTGGGATTGATCGTCCGCGGTCCTGATGCCCTGTGTGACCGGAGCCATCCCCGTCCCATCGGCATTGATGCGTTGGATCGGACTATTGGCGTCAGGAGAATAGATGATTACACCCTTGCTTCCCCAACTGCCGCCGCGTGCGGCCAAAGCGCTGGCGAGCACCTGCGGCGTGCCGCCTGAGATTGCCATCTTCTGCAGTTTGCCGTTGGCGAAAAACGCGACGTAGGCGCCATCAGGCGACCAGAAGGGATAACTTGCGCCTTGGGTGCCGGGCAGAAGCGTGACGTTAGGCGAGCCGACGTGCTGCACGTAGAGCATGGGCAAGGCCGAGTTTTCTTCCGGCGATACAAACGCCAGCGTGGAACCGTCGTGCGAGAGCGCCATGTGGCTCACGCTCATTTCTTCCGGAACCGCCATGGCGAACTGCATGCGAGTGGTTGCCGCGGGACGCCGCGCCACGAACCACGTCACTCCGGCGACGGCCGCCAGCGCCAGCGCGACGGAGAGCCCGCGCAGGAGCGGAACTCGACGCGGCGCTGCCGTGGCGCGCGCAAAACCGCTCGTCTCGGTTCCGGAGAGCGCGCTCAACGCGAAAGATAAATCTCGCGCCGACTGGAAGCGTTGTTCCGGGTTCTTCTCCAGGCAGCGGCGCACAATGCGCTCGAGCGCGGGAGAGACCAGACGACTGTGATCGGACAACTCCGGCGGGTCGTCCTTCAAAACCGCAGTCATGGTTTCGGCGGCAGTCTCGCGGCGGAAGGCGCGCACACCGGAGAGCATTTCGTAGAGCACGGCGCCGAACGCGAAGATGTCGGTGTGAGGATCGGCTGCCTCGCCGCGTACCTGCTCCGGCGCCATGTAGCTCGCCGTGCCCATGACGACGCCCGCCGCCGTGTGCGAACTGGCGAGCGTGACTTCGTCCGGCTCCGTTCCCGCCTTCTGCGCCAGCTTCGCCAATCCAAAATCCAGAATCTTGATGCGCCCGTCTTTCGTAATGAAAATATTTTCGGGTTTCAGGTCGCGGTGGACGATCCCCTTTTCATGCGCTGCCGCCAGTCCGTGCGCGATCTGCACTCCATACTCGATCGTCTTGCGCTGGGGCAGGGCGCCGCGATCGAGCACCGCGCGCAGGCTCTCGCCCTCCAGCAACTCGGAGACCAGAAACGGTGAGCCATTGTTCTGACCCTCGTTGTGCTGACCCTCGCTGTGCGTGCCAATGTCAAACACAGCGAGAATATTGGGATGGTTCAGCGCAGCCACCGCCCGAGCCTCCTGCTCGAAGCGACGCAGGCGGTCGGCATCGCGGGCGAAAGACTCGGGAAGAATCTTTAAGGCGACATCGCGCCCGAGGCGCGTGTCCCTCGCGCGATAAACTTCGCCCATCCCCCCAGCGCCTAGCGGAGCGAGGATTTCGTAGGGCCCGAGTTTTGTGCCAGAGGTGAGCGCCATCCGTGCGCGCCATTATAGCGGAAGCTTTTGCAAAGCAGCGCCGGTGCCGCTGCGGTGGAGAATCGGGGCGGAGCATTCTTGAGGCAGTATCTCGAAAAATATGCAGGTTCTCTCAAGTGCGGCACTCCCCGGTTTTGGCGGTTACATTCAAGCCACTATCTGTTCTTTCAACTCCGCCAGAACCCGCTCCACCACGCCGCACGTTCTCACCAACGCCGCAGGAAGCGCGCTGGCCACACGCTCGGAAAGCCCCAACTCCGTGCGCACCCGCTCCGGTTCAACCCCGATCAGAAAAACCCTCTCGGGCAGTTCGTCCAGCAATCGAGCAGCCGCCAGCAGTTCTCCCGCATTCCCCTCGTGCGCGGTCGTGGACCGCGTTACCCCACAGCCCAGCACCTCCTCCCCTTCCAGAACCGACACAGCTCCGGCGTCTCTCCCGCCCGCAAACGCATCCAGAATGATCAGCGCCTCGCGTCCCCCCAGATAGCCGAGCAATGCCATCCCCTGCGTACCGCCATCGATGCACTCCACGGCCGGCACACCGGCATACAGCCCCTGCACTTTCCGCAACAGCGCCGGCCCCACGCCATCGTCGCCAAGCAGAATATTCCCCAAGCCCAGCACCAGCACCGGAGGCACGAGTTGATCGCGGGTCTGCATAGTTTCTATGTCAGTAGTTAGCAAATAGCATTTAGCACTCAGCATTCAGCTTTAACATCGCGCCGAACCGCACCGGCGAAACGCTGAATGCTGAGTGCTGTCCTACTCTTCCTTGAAGTCCCCTTTCTGATAGAACTTGTACCCGGAAATAATCGACGTGATCAGCCCGTTGCCATACTGCGTCGAGTCATACAGGATGATGTACACGTGCAGAATTGCAAACACCACAAAGCCCCAGGCAAACGCGTGATGCCACATGTGCGTCTGAAACGATCCGCCCAGCAGCGGCAGCACCCAGCCGAATACGCGATTCAGGAAGCCCCCCGGGTTGCTCTCCGAATACATCGCCATGCCCGTGAAGATCTGGCACCACCCCAGGAAGATGACAAACAAGGTGTAGGCCACGCCGCCCAGCGAATTGTGTCCTAGGTGTCCGTGTCCTCGCTCGAGCCGCAGATAATCGGTGCCTTGCCGGAACAAATCCTTCCACCACTCCGGTCTCCAGACATACGGGAAGCCCGACCGCGAATATGCGTTGCCCATCCAGAACCAGTAGATCCGTAGCAGGAAACTGACCGTGAAAATCATCGCCGCGGCGAAGTGAATCTGCCGCACGCGTCCCATTACGAAGTGACGCACGGGTTCTCCGCTCGGAGCCAGCAGCGGATGCGAGATATACAGCCCGGTCAGAAACAGCACAATCAGGCACGCGGCATTCACCCAGTGCGTGATCCGCACCGGCAACTGCCACACATACTCCCGGCGAAAATAATCCTCCGGGTGCAGCTCCATTTCGCGCGGATCAAACTCGTGAACGGAACTCGCCATAGGTTCCTCCTGACTTTGCCCCTAACTAGCGCACCTTGATTTCCGCCAGCTTCTCTCCATTCGGCCCGAACACATGCGAAGCGCAAGCCAGGCAGGGATCGAAGGAATGAATCGTGCGGAGGATTTCGAGTGGACGCTTGGGGTCCGCCATCGGCGTATTCAGCAGCGCCGACTCGTACGCCCCATGCTGGCCCTTGCTGTCCTTCGGCGACGCATTCCACGTCGAGGGCACGACGATTTGATAGTTCTCGATCTTCCTGTCCTTGATGTGAATCCAGTGAGCCAGCGCGCCTCGCGGCGCCTCGGTGAAGCCATAGCCCTTGGCTTCCGCCGGCCAACTGGAAGGCTCCCAGCGCGATGTGTCCGCCGTCGCCGAGTCTCCAGCCTTCAGATTCGCGATCAACTTGTCGTACTCCGCCATCAGCCAGTGCACGCACAGCTTCGTCTCAAGTCCGCGGGCCGCGGTTCGGCCAAGCGTCGAGAACAACGCCGTGGCCGGCACTTTCAGCGCGCCCAGCGCCTCGGTCACCACATCCTTATATTCTGTATTGCCGCTGGCAAAGCCGATCAGCATGCGCGACAGAGGTCCCACTTCCACCGCGTTCCCCTTCCAGCGCGGCGACTTCAGCCACGAATACTTCGCGTTCTCATCCAATTGCTTGTATGGCGGCTTCGGACCGCTGTACTTGGGAACCGTCACGCCATCCCAGGGATGGAGCGCGCCCTTACCCTCGGGATACTCATACCAGGAGTGCGCCACTTCTTCCTGCACCTGACCCGCGTCGGTCAAATCGAGCGGCAGCACCTCGCTGAGGTTCTTGTTCAGGATGACCCCGCGCGGCATGCGGAACTGGCTCACGTCGCCAATGCCATTCTGCGGAATGTCGCCGTAGGCCATGTAGTTCCCGAGCCCGCCGCCGATCGCCGCCCAGTCCGTATAGAACGACGCCACCGCCAGCAGGTCGGGAATGTACATGTTCTCGACTACCTGCATCGCGTCCTGGATCAGCCCTTTCACGTAGTTCAGCCGCTCCATGTTGATGGCGTTGTCGCCTTGCATCGAGATCGCCGACGCCATCCCGCCCACCAGGTAATTCGGGTGCGGGTTCTTCCCGCCGAAGATGGTGTGGATCTTGATGATCTCCTTCTGCCACTTCAGCGCTTCCAGATAATGAGCCACCGCCATCAGGTTCGCTTCCGGCGGCAGTTTGTACGCCGGATGCCCCCAGTAAGCGTTCTGGAAGATGCCCAACTGCCCCGAGTCCACAAACTTCTTGAGCGTGCCGGCGAGGTCCTTGAAGTACCCAGTGCTGGCGATCGGCCACGAGGGCGACACCTTCTGCGCTAACGCCGACGTCGCCGCCGGGTCCGCCTTCAGTGCCGAAACAATGTCCACCCAGTCGAGCGCGTGCAAATGGTAGAAGTGGATCACGTGGTCCTGTACATACTGCGTCAGGAACATGATGTTGCGAATGACGTCGGCGTTCGGCGGCACTTTGACGTTCAGCGCGTTCTCCACCGCCCGCACCGAGGCGAGCGCATGCACCGTGGTGCACACGCCGCAGATGCGCTCGCAGAACGCCCAGGCATCGCGTGGATCGCGGCCCTTCAGGATCACCTCCAGGCCGCGCCACATGGTTCCGGAAGACATGGCGTCTTTAATCACGCCGCGCTCGTCGAGCATCGCTTCAACCCGCAGGTGGCCCTCGATGCGAGTGACGGGATCAACCACGACTCGAGTCGCCATGCCTCACCTTCCTTCCTTTTCCGGAGCTTTTTCTTTGTGCGTCGCGCGCCGCGCCACCGACGAGATAAAGTGCAGTCCAACGCCGACCGCCGCCGCTCCCGCCGCCACTGTTCCGATCTCGTTCGGCGTGGACTCAATGCCCGGCACCGGAATCGACGTCAGCCGCTCGTAGAACGGGCCATTGTCCCAGAAGTTGTCCTCGCTGCATCCGATGCATCCGTGCCCCGAGCCAATCGGAAACGACACGCCGTTGTTCCACTTGAACGTCGGACACGAGTTGTAGGTGGTCGGTCCGCGGCAGCCCATCTTGTACAGGCACCAGCCCTTCTTCGCTCCATCGTCATCCCAGGTCTCGACAAACTGCCCCGCATCGAAGAACGGCCGCCGGTAGCACTTGTCGTGGATGCGCTGCCCGTAGAACATCTTCGGACGTCCGTAGCTATCTAGCTCCGGCAGAGCACCGAACGTGAGAATGTAAGTGAGGACGCCGGTCATCACTTCCGCAATCGGCGGACATCCCGGCACATTCACGATCGCTTTGTGCGAAATCAATTGACGCACCGGCTTCGCGCCGGTCGGATTCGGCCTGGCCGCTTGCACACATCCATTCGACGCGCACGAACCCCAGGCAATCACCGCCTTCGCGTTCTCGGCCGTTTCTTGCAGGATGCTCAGGAAGGTCTCCCCGCCCACCGTGCAGTACACGCCACCATCGGCCGTCGGAGCGTTCCCCTCTACCGCCAACACGTACTGGCCGGCATACTCCTTCATGATGCGTTTGCGGATCTCTTCCACCTGGAAGCCCGCCGCTGCCTGCAGGGTGTCGTCGTAGTCGAGCGAGATCATGTTCAGCACGACGTCCTGCGCGATCGGGTGCGACGAGCGGATGAACGACTCGCTGCAGCACGTGCACTCCAGGCCATGCAGCCAAATCACCGGCAGACGGGGCTTGGTCTCCAGTGCCTCCACAATTTGCGGAACCACCGTCGCTTCCAGTCCCAGGGCCGCCGCCATCATCGTGCAGAACTTCACAAACCGGCGGCGATCAATCCCATGCTCTCGCAGGACATCGTAAGTAGTGGTTTTACGCAGGAGACTTTCCATAGATTGCCTCAATCGAATCGAAGATGCACACCCGGGCCGACGGCCCGGAATGTTAGTACAGTCTTCCGCAGGAAACTGTGATTCTGGTCACCTGCCGATGTGAGCAGGTGCCAGAAGTGTTTGCGTTTGCGCCCTGCAGTGGGTCCGTGCAGATGCGCCGTGGCGTGGGCAACGTGGGTGTGCGGTGGATCACAGTGTTGCGACTTTCCGCCGGGGTACAATGCCCGCCTGATCGTCCTGATCCCAAGGCTGATCTCGCAGGGAGGCTTTGTGTCGGATCCACTCTTCGGAGCGATGCTCCAAAGCATCATCGACGGCGCGCCGGATAAGGCCGCGGAATTGGCGCAGCAGGCGCTGGCCAACGGCGTCGATCCGCTCGAAGCGGTGAACCGGGGATTTGCTGTGGGGATCAAGTTCGCCGGCGAGCAATTCGGCTGCGGCGAGATGTTTCTGCCCGATCTGCTCGCGTCGGCCGAGGCCATGAAGGCGGCCCTCAAGATCCTTGAACCGGAGATGCTGAAGCGCGGCTCCAAGCGTAAGGCTCGGGGCAAAATCGTCCTCGGCACCGCCAGAGGCGATATTCACGACATTGGCAAGAACCTGGTCGCCACCATCCTTTCCGCCAGCGGATTCCAGATCTTCGACCTAGGTACGAGCGTGACCCCCGAGCAATTCGTCGCCAAGGCCAAAGAAGTCGATGCCGACATCGTCGGCGTCTCCGCTTTGCTGACGACGACCATGGCCGGCCAGAAAGCCGTGATCGAAGCGCTCGATCGGAATGGTTTGCGGCCACGGGTAAAAGCGATCATTGGCGGCGCCGCGGTCACCTCGAAGTGGGCTGCTGAAATCGGCGCCGACGGCTACTCTCGCAATGCCATCGATGCCCTGGAACTGGCAAAGAATCTGATGGGCAAAGTGACGGCAAAGATATGAACAAAAAAATGATTCCGACAAACGACATCACTGCACACCGTTTGGTGGTTGCTAGGCAATGTGCGGCTGCCCGAAGACAACCGAGTTTAGAATCAGTGAACGGAAGATGGAAGCTTTGAAACCGAGGTGCGAACCGGCGACCGAAACCCGGTCAGGGGGTAACACTCTGGAAGTGAAGAAAGTCCGGACGGTGTTGAGGTTCACGGTTACCGGAATAGTGTGCGGTCTCGTGATGGGTTGCTTGCTTTCACTCGGGTCGGGCAACTATTACGTTATCCTGGCTGTCACGTTACTCGTGACGCTAGTAGGGGTCATCCTTGGTATCGTCCATCGGAACGATCCCTGACCGGTGGTGCGTTTCCGACCATTGCACTGACTATAAAGGCCTAGTGTGACTGTCCGTGAACGCTGTCGATCCGGTTCGTGGGAAGGATGAGCTAGCAAAGATATGAACAAGAGAACAGCCCTAGCATGAGACCCAGAATTCAATTGCTCAGTCCTGAACTTATCGGCCGCATTCTGCGCGAAGCGTTCGAGCTGATGATGAACCCTGGAGTTCGCGTGGGCTCGGCGGTGGTCGAGCTATTGCGTTCGGCGGGAGTTGAGGTCGAAGTTGAGGTCGGAGTTGCGGTCGGCGTTGCGTCAAACGACAGAGTGGCGCGTATCCCGGAGTCCCTGGTGCGACAGTGCCTGGCATCGGTTCCGCGGGACTTCTACCTGTACAACCGCCAGGGAGAGAAAGCCGTTCATTACGGCGGCGACGACGTGCATTTCGATCCCGGTTCCTGCTGCGTGCAGATGCTCGATCCCGAGACGCTGGAAGCGCGGCCGTCCGAGACCCGCGACCTGGTGCGCATCGTCCAGGTCACGGAGACGCTGCCACAGTTCGCCGCGCAATCCACCGCCGTAATTTGCAGCGATGCCGTCGTGAGTAACGGTAACGAAGCCCCTAGCGCGATCGGCGATCTCTATCGCCTGTTCGTCGTGCTGCAGCATTCCGACAAGCCCGTGGTGACCGGATCGTTCTCCGCGGCCGGCCTGCAAGGCATGATCGACCTGCTCGCCGCCGACAGCGGCAGTCCAGACAAGTTGCGTCAGGAACCGCGGGCAGTTTTTGATGTGTGTCCCTCCCCGCCGTTGAACTGGTCGGAGTTCGGATCGCACAACCTGCTCGATCTGGCTCGCGCCGGTGTGCCCGCGGAAATCGTCTCCATGCCACTGGCCGGCGGTACCGCGCCCGTGACGCTGGCAGGTTCCGTGACGCAGCATGCTGCCGAAGTGCTGGCTGGCATCACGCTGCATCAACTCGCTGGAGCGGGCTCACCCATAGTCTGGGGCGGCGCTCCCGCCATCTTCGACATGCGTACCGGAGGCGCGCCCATGGGCGCGGTGGAAACTGCCATGCTGAACATGGCGTGCGCCGAAGTCGGCAAGCATCTGGGCCTGCCGACACACGGCTACCTGGTCGCGACCGATTCGAAGTTTGTGGATGCCCAGGCCGGCGCGGAGAGTGCCCGCTCGGCGATGCTCGGAGCGCTCGCGGGCATCAACATGATCTCGGGAGCGGGTATGCTCGAATCTCTCGCCTGTTTCAGCGTCGAAAAGCTGGTCATTGATGCCGAGTCGATTGCCTCGGCGCAGCGGCTGGCACGAGGCATTGAAGTCCGCGGCCGCGGCGAGAGCCTGGCCACCGCCATGTTCGCGCAAACCGGGCTCTCCGGAGAATTTCTCAAGCTGAAGGAAACGCGCGCGCTTTTTCGGCAGGAGCAGCATCTCCCCTCGCCGGTCATTGATCGCAGCGCGCGCGGCTCGGAGCCAGCGAGCGACGTCTTCAGGCGCGCCCGTACCCGAGTCGACGAACTGGTGAGCAAGTATCAGAAGCCATCTCTTCCCGAAGACGTGCTGCGGAAGTTTCAAGCAATCGTCGACCGCGAAGCCGACAGAGCAGGCGCGGCCGCAGCCCTCCCCGGTAACTGAAAACAAACAGGTTCCAAGGCTTAAAAATTTCAAGCTTTCGAAAACCAAATCCCCCTGAAAGCGCCTGCGCTGCTCGCGGGGAGGGGGCGTCTTCCGCTCCGCCTGGTCCGTACGTCACTCCTACCTGTGACCTAGACACAACTGTCGCGTGACCCGGCGCACAGCGATCTGGCCACACATTCCTGTATCTACAAAGGGCAGCACATTTTATGAATGCCTTCAAAGATGCAGGACACCTGTTTCGGCTAGCCGCTGTTTTCGTCGTCGGCATCCTGGTGTTTCTGGGGATGCGTGCTTTTCTTGTGCCGAAGAGTTTCGGCCAGTATGGACACTATCGCGGAAATGCCATGGCCGAGGCCGCCGCCCGTCCGGTGAACTACGCCGGCCACCAGGCCTGCGAAGACTGCCATGCGGACGTCCTGGGAAAAAAGAAGAGCGGCAAGCATGTGCACGTCAACTGCGAGGCGTGCCACGGACCATTAGCGAAACACGTCGATGACCCGGGCTCGGTCCAGCCCGCCAAACTCGACACGGCCGTGCTGTGCGTCCGCTGTCACGAGGCCAACATCGCCAAGCCGAAAGGATTCCCGCAAGTCGCTTCCGCCGATCACTCCACCGGGCTCCCCTGCGACACCTGCCACCAGCCGCACAGCCCGGCCATCACTGCCGGAGAGACGACCGGAGGGACGAAATGAACCTTACCCGGCGCCACATGCTGCTTCTGTTGCCGGCGGCGGCTGTCGCATGGCAACACGTCCTTGCCGGGACCCCGGAGTTGTCCCCCAACTACACCATGAGCCAGCATTGGTGGGGCATGCTGATTGACCTAACAAAATGCATCGGCTGCGGGAATTGCGTCCGCGCCTGCCAGGCCGAGAACGACGTGTCGGACGGATACTTCCGTACCTGGGTGGAACGCTACCACGTGACGGACTACGACATTGAAAATCCCCACGTGGACTCGCCCGACGGCGGCAAGAAGGGATTTCCTCCGGCCAGGGAAGAGGGAGGAAAGAACTTCTTCGTGCCCAAGCTGTGCAACCATTGTGCGGATTCACCTTGCACGCAGGTTTGCCCGGTGGGCGCAACGTTTATCAGCCCCGATGGCGTCGTACTGGTGGACCCGAAGTACTGCCTCGGCTGCCGTTACTGCGTGCAGGCCTGCCCTTACGGTTGCCGCTTCATCAACCCGAAGAGTAATACCGCCGAGAAATGCACTCTGTGCTATCACCGGATCACGAAAGGCCTGACCACCGCATGCTGCGAATCATGCCCGACCGGCGCGCGCCAGTTGGCGGACTTGAAGAATCCCAACGACCCGATTCACGAATTCCTGAAGACCCATAGCGTTCAGGTCTTGAAACCCTACATGGCGACCCATGCCAAGGTCTTTTACAACGGCCTGGATGGTTCGGTGCGATGAGGTTCGGTGCGATAAAGCTCGGTGCGATAAGGAGACCGTTGACCGTTTATGCCTGGCGTTGAAGGCTTCATGTATCCGAACGAAGTAGAGCTCCAGTGGAGCGTACTGATCGTGCTGTATCCGTTCCTCACGGGGCTGGTGGCCGGCGCATTTATTCTGGCGTCCCTGGAGCGTGTCTTCCAGGTGCAGGCGGTAAAACCCACCTACCGGCTGGCGTTGCTGACGGCCCTGGCCTTCCTGCTGGTGGCGCCGCTGCCCCTGCAACTGCACCTTGGACACCCGGAACGGTCGTACGAGATGTACCTGACGCCGCACCGGACGTCCGCGATGGCCATGTTCGGGTTTGTCTACATGTGGTATCTGATGGCTGTCCTGGTGTTCGAGATCTGGCTTGACTACCGGCGCGACATCGTGGTGCTGTCCCAATCCACCACGGGCTGGAAGCGCTTGATCTACCGGATGATGACCCTGGGCTCAAGCAACATCAGTAAGCACGCACTTGAGGTGGATGAACGAGTGGGCTGGGTGGTTACCCTCATCGGCATCCCTTCCGCCTTCCTCCTGCACGGTTACGTCGGGTTCATCTTTGGCTCAATCAAGGCGAACCCGTGGTGGTCGTCGCCGCTCATGCCCGTGGTGTTTATCTTCTCCGCCATGGTGTCGGGGATCGCCGCCGTGATGCTGCTCTACATGCTGATGA
>ODAK010002819.1_pt1 | contig 18196 bp, 16 predicted proteins | sample 1539591 | NCBI WGS metagenome assembly ODAK01 (sample SAMEA3539303, study PRJEB22396) | soil metagenome | biome: tundra; feature: field; material: soil | place: USA | collected 2010-05 | depth 0.15 m | reverse complement strand
GTCGGTGTCGGGCCCCTTGGCCCGACACCGTATAGCCACAGGGCGCTCCCCCCCCAGGCCAGACGGGGGAAAGCCTGGGCCCGCCCCGGGGGGAGTCGTTGGTGCCGCCGACCCCTATCGTGGGTTGATACCCGACGACCACACCGAACCTGCCCCCGGCTCTGGGGCGCCGGCACCTGCCCTCGACCTGCCGAGACGGCGGGTGCTCATCATCATCGGGGCGCTGCTTCTCGGCATGTTCCTGGCTGCGCTGGACCAGACCATCGTCTCGACGGCGCTGCCGACGATCGTCGGCGATCTGCACGGGGCGTCGCACCTCACCTGGGTCGTGACGGCCTACCTGTTGGCTTCCACGGTGTCGACGCCGTTGTGGGGAAAGCTCGGCGACCAGTACGGCCGCAAGACGTTCTTCCAGAGCGCGATCGTGATCTTCCTGGTGGGCTCGGCGCTGTCGGGGTTCAGCCACTCGATGATCGAGCTCATCGCCTTCCGGGCCATCCAAGGCCTCGGGGGTGGTGGGCTCATGATCGGTGCCCAGGCCATCGTCGGCGACATCGTCTCGCCGCGCGAGCGGGGCCGGTACATGGGCCTGTTCGGAGCCGTGTTCGGTGTCGCCACCGTCCTCGGTCCGCTCCTCGGCGGCTTCTTCGTCGAGTACCTCTCGTGGCGTTGGGTCTTTTACATCAATATCCCGATCGGAGTCATCGCGCTCTTCGTCACTGCCGCGCAGCTCCCGGGAAAGCTCCAGCGTCTCCATCACATCATCGACTATCTGGGCACGATCCTCCTGACCCTGGCGACCACGGCGTTGGTGCTGTTCACCAGTCTGGGTGGGACCACCTACCGGTGGGGGTCGGCGCCGATCATCGCCATGGCCGCGGCCGGGGTGGTGTTGACGGTCTTGTTCCTGGTGGTCGAGCGACGCGCCGCCGAGCCGGTCATCCCTCTCGCACTGTTCACCAACCGCGTCTTCTCGGCTGCCAGCGCGGTGGGTTTCGTCATGGGGTTCGCCATGTTCGGCGCGCTGACTTTCCTCCCCATCTTCTTCCAAGACGCCCGGGGGCTCAGCCCGCCCGCGTCGGGGCTGCGGCTGCTCCCGTTGATGGGCGGCCTGCTCCTGGCCTCGACCGGCGCGGGGCAGTTGGTCAGTCGCTGGGGCCGCTACAAGGTGTTCCCCGTGGTGGGCACGTTTCTCATGATCGTGGGCCTGTCGTTGATGTCGCGTATCGGCCTGCACACCGGCGCGTGGGTCATCGCCGGCTACCTGTTCGTGTTCGGCGTCGGATTGGGACTGGTCATGCAGGTCCTGGTGGTCGCCGTGCAGAACGCCGTGCCCTACGAGCAGCTCGGCACGGCCACTTCGGGGGCGACGTTCTTCCGCATGATCGGCGGTTCGTTCGGTACGGCGGTGTTCGGGGCCATCTTCGCCAACCTCCTGGCCACCAACGTGGTGCACGCGTTGAAACTGAAAGCGATCCCACCGGGTCTCGGCAGCGCACTCAGTGGAGCCGATCCGACATCGCTCAGCCGGTTGCCACCGGCCGTGCACGCCGGCGTCGTGGCGGGGATGGTGCACACCATCCAGACCGTGTTCCTGATCGGGGTCCCCATCTGCGTGGTGGCGTTCGCATTGTCGTGGCTGCTTCCTGACATCGAGTTGCGCAAGACGGTCCGCAATGCCGACCCGGGGAAGGAGCTCGGTATGCACGAGTCGCGGACCTCCCTCCAGGAGATCCAGTTGTCATTGGAGCGATTCGCCCTGCGCGAGAACCGGGCCGAGCTCTACACCACGTTGGCGTCACGGGCCGGGCTGGAGTTGGACCCTCGACCGTGCTGGCTGCTCTACCGCTTCGCCGATCGGCCCGACTGCACGCTCGAGAGCGTGGCGGCGCGGTTGAAGGTCGACCCCGAGCGCATCGAGGTGGGCATCGACGCGCTGGTGGAGAAGGGTTTCGTCGAACCCGCACAAGGCCCCGGTCCATGTGAGTTCGCGCTCACCGCGCAGGGCCATGACGCCATTGACCGGCTCAAAGTGGCACGGCGGGCGGGGTTGACCGAGCTGCTCGAGGGCTGGGATCCCGAGGCCCACCCCGAGATCGGTGTCATGGTGCGGCGCTTGGCGCACGAGTTGCTGGCCGATGACGAGAAGCTGCTCGCCGATGCCACCGGGAGCGCCCCCAGCCCGGTCGGGGCCTGAGCCCGAAAGGGTCTACTTCGAGCCGCGTCGGGTGAGAGCGCGGCGGGTCGTGACGACGACCGCCAGCGGCCACAGGGACTGGGCGCCGGCCGCGGCGCGCTCGGCGAGTCCCCGCTGGCCGCCGTGGAGCTCGGCCGCGAACCACACGACGAGACCGAGGAGCGCGCCTGAGGCTCCCACCGATACCCAACCTCTGAGGAGGGGAGCGCCACTGGCGCGGTCCGCGCTCAGCGCGGGCCATCCGCCGAGGGCGATGAAGGCGACGGTGGCGGCGAAGGTGTGGGCCACGGAGTTGCCCTGAGCAGGTTGAGGAAACGCGGCGACGAGCACGGTGGCGGCGCCCCCCATCCCCAGGACCACCCGAGCGCGAATGCGGACCGGTCGTAGGCCCGCAGCGGTGATCACGTGACAGGCGCCCAACCCGGCCAGCGCCGATGTCATGACCCAGCGATCGGTGGCCCCGAGCGCGGCGAGGGCGCTGATGGTGTCGCGTATCGGGTCGTACCCCGACGGTTGCCGTGTCCCGGCGAGCGTGAACCCGCCGATGAGAAGCACCGGTGCGGCGCCGGCCGACGCAAGAGCCCACCACGGGATGCGTCGCACCCCCCGATCCTATGGCTTGTCGAGAGCCACGAACGTCGGGGTCAACCGGCGCAACCCTGATCGGAACAGCGACGTTCGATCACGGAATCCTCACAGTGCGGCCCCACACTGCTCCTTGTCATCATCCATCTTGCGTAGGAGCTCACATGAAGAAGATGTTCGCCACCGTCACCGTCGGTGTTGTCCTCTCAGGATTGGCCGGTGTGGGACTGAGCGCGGGGCTGGCCTCGCCCGCCGGAGCGGCCACCCCGCCAGCAGTAGCTACTGCTCCCGCCTCCCCGTCGACTGCGAATCATCCGTTGCGGGCGTGGCTGCGAGCGCACCGCAAGGCCGTTGCCCGCCAGACCGTGGCGATCAGCGCCAAGACCATCGGGATCTCGCCCAAGACCCTCGTGGGTGCGCTGCACTCAGGGCAGTCGATCGCCGAGGTCGCGTCGTCGAAGAGCGTCGACGTTCAGAGCGTTGTGAACGCTCTTGTGCACGCCGGTGACACACAGGTCGGCCGTGCGGTCGACAACCACAAGCTGACCCAGGCCCAAGGAGCCAAGATCGAAGCGGCTCTTCCCCGGGCGGTCACCAAGCTCGTGAATCACACCTTCGGGCAACACAGCACCAGCTGATCCACCACGACGCCGGCGGCGCCGGTTCTTCGGAGCCGGCGCCGCTGCGGGCACGTGAAGGGCGGGGGCCGACAGACGTCGGTACGTCGGGGGACAGGTGTTCGAGGCTCGGCGGAGGCGGACAGCATGTGGCCCCGACCCCTGATCGGGTCCAGGCGTCAGGCGGCTCCTCAGGTGGAGAAGAGCCGCTCGATGTGGCCCGAGATCACCGGCCACACCGCGCCGGTGGGGTCGATCAACCCCCGGTGGCTCACGCCCGCCACGACGGCGTGGATCTCCGAGACTCAGCGCGCGTCAGGGCGCCGAGAACCGGGCTGCCCCGTAGGGCACCAGCGAGTCGGAGGTGTCGTCGATGATGCCGGCTGCCACCAGAGCGGCCGAGTACGGACCGAGGAGAAGACCGTTGGCGCCGTGACCCGTGCAGAGATGCACGTTGGCCATGCCCGGCAACGGGCCCAGCAGGGGCCGGTCGTCCTCGGTGGTGGGGCGGAGTCCGACCCGGACCTCGGACAACGTCGCGTTGGTCAGCCCCGGTGCGATGGCCACGCACTCGCGCAGCAGATCGCGGACCCCGCCCACGGTGGGCCTGACGTCGAACCCGGCTTCGGGCTCGAAGGTGCCGCCGCAGGCGACGCGCCCGCCCGGCCACGGCACCAGGTAGAAGTTCAAGATGGGCTGGACGATCGGCCACCGGCCGGTCTCGGCGGCGACGGTACCCGATTCGTCGGCGTCGGGGAGGACGACGTGGACGATCTGACCCTTGGTGGGTATGACCGGGAGCGGCGCGCCGAACCATCCCGTGGAGCGACCCGACCAGGCTCCGCCGGCCAGCACCAGCGCGCCACAATTCACGACGTCATCAACGCTGTGCACCGCCGTGACGCGATCTCCGCGGCGATCGACCCCGATCACCTCCATCGACACCGACCTGACGCCACGCCGCTCCGAAGCAACACGAACGGCGCGACTCAGAGCCCGACCGTCGGCGCGGGCCGCCGATGGGCTGTGCAGGGCGCGCCACAGCCGGCCCAGAGGAGGGAACATGGCACGGGCCGAGTCGGTGGGTATCTCGGCGATGTCGGGGCTACGGGCTCCGACCACCGCCAGGACTTCGCTGAACCAGGGGTCTTCGTGCTCGGCAAGCGCCACGACGAGCGAGCCGCATGGGGCGAAGGCGTCTGGCCCCGCTTCGGCTCCGTCCTCGGCCACCCGGGTCACGAGTGCCCGGAGGTGCTGCGCCGCGGTGATGCCGAAATCGAACCATTGGCGATCCGGTTCGTGGAACGTCTCGGGCGAGATGATCCCGGCTCCGGCGTCCGACGCCCGTCCCGGGAGCGAGGCGTCGATGAGCGCTACCGATGCGCCCCCACAAGCCAATTCGTAGGCGACCGACGCGCCAACCAGGCCACCGCCGACCACGGCGACGTCGACCGAAGCGAGTGCATTCACGACGTCACGAGCCCCGTGCTCAGCTGATCAACGTGTGACGCGGCCGCAGGACGCAGAATTCGTTTCCCTCGGGGTCGGCGAGGACCACCCACGACACGTCGGGGCCCTGGCCGACGTCGGTGTGCACGGCGCCGAGGCGCAGTACCCGGTCGACTTCTGCGTCGAAGTCGTCGGGATCCAGGTCGATGTGCAGGCGGTTCTTCGTCGTCTTCGCCTCGGGAACGCGCAAGAAGCACAGTCCGGGGTACGAGCGATCGTCGGCGCCGACGATGGCTCCTTCCTCGTCTTCCTCCAGGATGTCGTGTTCGAGGACCGCGGCCCAGAAGCGGGCCAAGCTGGCGGGGTCAGAGGCGTCGATGACGAGGTGGTAGAGGCGCAGGGACATCGGCCCGAGCGTAAGGCGAGAACCGACGCCCGGCCACGACGCCCGGCCACGACGCCCGGCCACGACCCCCGAGACCCCCACGGTCCGAGGACCCACGCCCCGAGGAACGTCGCGTTACGACGCGGCGGGCTCGGCGCTGTGCTCGGACTGGTTCACCCACGCCGAGTACATCTCGGCGTAGCGACCCTGGCGGGCCACGAGCTCGGCGTGCGGCCCGGCTTCGACGATCCGGCCGTTGTCGACGACCACGATGCGGTCCGCCTTCATGGCAGTGGACAGGCGATGCGCGATGAGCACCGCTGTGCGCGCTTCGAGCAGGACGTCGAGAGCCGCCTCGATCCGGGTCTCTGACTGGAGGTCGAGATTGGATGTGGCCTCGTCCAGGACGAGGACGCGGGGATGGGCCAGAAAGGCCCGGCCCAGGGCGATGAGCTGGCGCTCGCCTGATGACAGGGATTGGCCCCGCTCGTGGACGACGGTGTCGACGCCCTCGGGCATCCGCTCGACGAGCTCGCTCAGCCCCACCGCCCGTACCGCCTCGGCCACCTCGGCGTCCGACGCCGAAGGCCGGGCGAAGGCCAGGTTGTCGCGAATGGTGCCGGCGAAGAGGAACGGCTCTTGGGGCACCACGCCGAGCTGGCGCCGCAGCGAGTCGAGCGTGACGCCTTCGATGTCATGGCCGTCGATGCGCACATGGCCGACCGTGGGGTCGTAGAAGCGGGTGATGAGCTTCGCCAGGGTGGACTTGCCGGCCCCGGTGGGGCCCACGAACGCCACCGTCTCGCCGGGCGCGATGCGCAAGTCGACGTCGCGGAGCACGGGCACGTCGGGGTCATAGCCGAAGCTCACGTTGTCGAAGACGATCTCCCCCTCGATGAGCGGCAGCTCGACGGCGTCAGGTGCCTCGGAGACCGTGGGCTCCGACGAGAGCAAAGTACGGAGCTTGAAGACCGAGGCCTGGCCCTGTTGGAAGCTGTTGTATTGCTGCACGAGAAGCTGGATGGGGGCGAAGAAACGGTTCAGGTACAAGAAGAAGGCGATCAACGCTCCGGGCGAGAGGGAGTGGTGCACCACCATCTCCCCTCCGATCCCCAGCAGGGCGGCCTGTCCGAGCCACCCCACCAGCTGGGTGCCCGGGCCGTAGACGGCGTTGATCTGGGCGGTGTAGATGTTGGCGTCGCGGTACTCGCCCACGACGTTGCGGTGATGGAGGATGTTGAAACGCTGGCGGTTGTGGGCCGTGACGACCCGCACGCCGTGCAGGCTCTCGGACAGATCCGCCATGACGTTGGCGATCCCGTCGCGCACGCGGTCGTATCCCCGCTCCGACGCCACGCGGAACCATAGCGACATGATGACCAGGGCGGGAACCACCAGGAGCACGGTAATGAAGGCGAGGGACACGTTGGTGGTGAAGAGGATGACTGTGATGACGATCATGGTGAGGCCCTGGATGGCGAACTGGGCCAGCCCGTCTTGGAGCAGCTGCTGGAGGTTCTCGATGTCGCTGGTCATCCGGGTCATGACCACACCGGCCTTCTCGGCGGTGAAGAAGTCGAGCGAAAGTCGCTGCAGATGGGAGAAGACCTTGACCCGGAGGTCGTTCATCACACCCGCTGCCAACCGGCCAGTGACCTTCACCAAGGCCCGCTGGGTGACAGAGGTGAAGGCCACGAAGGCGAGATAGATGGCGGCGATGATCAGCACGACGCTCAGATGACGGTGACCTTTGGTCATGCCCTTGTCCACGGCCAGTTGGGTCAGCTTGGGCCCGGCTTGGAGGGCCACGCTCGTGACGATCACGAGGATGGTGGAGATCACGAGCATGTGCGGGTACTCGAGGAGCAGGCCCCGCAGGCTCAGTTGCCGCCTCTCCTTGGCACTTTGGTGCTGGGAGAAGTCGACGTCGGGCTCACCGTGATCGGGCTCCTCGGCCAGCAGCGCGTCGACCCCGTCTTGGAGCTCGGACGGGATCCCTCCGAAGGGCAGTCCGGGCGCGGCGGGCGCGCCGGGACGTCCTCCGCCACCGAACATGGGTCCGCCACCCCAACCCCCGAAGCCCATCAGTGTCCCTCCGGCCCGTGCACGGAACCGGAGCCGGCGTCGCCGCTGTTCCCGTTGGCCGACCCCAGCGTGACCTCGGCGTCGGGGTCCACCTGGGCCAGGACCTCCGCGTACCTCGGGGTGGTCTCGAGCAACTCGGCGTGGGTGCCATCGGCGATGATGCGCCCGTCCTCCAAGAGGACGACGCGGTCGGCCAGGCTTATCGTCGACAGCCGATGCGCCACGATCAGTGTCGTGCGCCCCTCCATGAGGACGCGCAGCGCGTCGTGGATCTGCTGCTCCACCTGTACGTCGATGGCGCTGGTGGCGTCGTCGAGGACCAAGATGGGTGGGTTGACGAGCAGGGTGCGGGCGATGGTGATGCGCTGGCGTTGGCCCCCGGACAAGGTGTAGCCGCGCTCACCCACCACGGTGTTGTAACCCTCGGGCAGCTCCTCGATAAAGCCATGGGCCCCCGCCGCGCTCGCCGCGGCTTCGACATCGGCGATGTCGGCGTCGGGGCGTCCGTAGGCGATGTTGTCCCGGATCGACACCGAGAACAGAAAGGCGTCGTCGAGGACCACACCGACGTTCGCTCGCAGGCTCTCGATGGTCAGGTCCCGGACGTCGTGGCCGTCGATGGTGAAGGTGCCCTCGGTAACGTCGTAGAAACGCGGGATGAGCCGAGCCACGCTGGACTTGCCCGAGCCCGTCCGCCCCACCAGGGCCACGGTCTCGCCCGGGCGCAAGTGGAGGTCGAGGTCGCGGAGCACCATGGGGAGATCGGGCCCGTAGGAGAACCCCACCTTCTCGAATCGCACGTCGCCGGTGCAGTCGACGAGGTCGATCGCACCGGGCCGGTCGACGATGGTGGGCTCCTCGTCGAGGATCTCGTAGATGCGCTCGGCCGACGCTGCGGCACGCTGGCCCATCATGATGATCATGCCCAGCATCATGAACGGCGCCTGGAGCATGAGGAGATAGGCGTTGAAGGCCAGGATCGCGCCCAGGCCGAGAGTCCTGTGGATCACCATGTAGCCACCGAAGGCGAGCACCAGCGCCAGGCCCACTTGGGGCAGGTTTTGCACTGCCGGTGTCCAGCGGGCGCGCAGGTCGGCGTCTTTGACGTACCCCCACTGCACCTTGTCGGCCGCTTTGGCGAGGGTGCGGAGTTGTTCCTTCTCCTGTGCGAACGATCGCACCACCCGGACGCCGTTGACGTTCTCGTCGACGATGGTGGCCACATCCGCCAGCCGGGCCTGGATGAGCCACGACACGGGGAACATCCCCTTACGCATGCGATGCCCCACGATGAACACGAAGGGCATGGTGATCATGGCTACGAATGCAAGGGGGACGTTGATCGAGAGCATGAAGCCGAAGGCGACCAGCGCGCTGCTGCACTGCACCAGGATCATCGGCGCGAAGGTCATGTACATCTGCACCGACCGGATGTCCGAGTTGGCACGAGAGATGAGCTGTCCCGATTGCACGCGGTCGTAGAACGGGAACGACATTCGTGTCAGGTGCTCGTAGATCATGGTGCGCAGGTCGTATTCGATCTCATACGCGCTCTGGAAGAGAAACAGGCGCGACACATACCCAGACAGCCCGCCGGCCAGCCCGAGGCCGAGGATCCACCACACGTAGAAGTGCAGCGGCACGGTGTGGCGCAGCACCGAGTTGTCGATGGCGTGGTTCAAGAGGTTGGGGATCTGCAGCTGCAACACCAGGCCGACGAACGACAGGACCAGGGCCGTGATGAAGATGACCCGGTGAGCTCGCAGGATTGGCATGGCCCGGCGCAACCACGTCTTGGTCGTGTCCGGGTCGACCGTGGCACGCGGCGCGGGGTATCGGGCCGTCTCGGCGCCGTGCAGAGCCGAGGGGGTCGATCTCGGCGAGGAGTCCGCCCGGTGATCGACGTGGGGCGCACTCATGCCCGGGCCTCGCGCGCCGAGTGGTAGGCGCGCATGGCGCTGCGCCACAGGACCAGGCTGTCGAGGGCCTGGTCGCTGAGCGCGGGGTCGTCGAGGCTTCCGGCGATGTCGGTGAGACGTGCGTCGACGGCGACATTGGCTTTGGCCAGGAGGCGCTGGCCCTTGGTGGTGAGGGTGTGGGTCACCCGGCGCTTGTCGTGGTCCCCAGGGGTGCGCTGGACCAATCCCCGGATCTCGAGCCCGTCGACCACGGCGGTGACCGTCGGGCGCCGCACGGTCAGACGATCGGCGAGCGCCGAGGGGATCGAGACGCCCTCGGCGAGGAGACCCAGCACCCGGTATTGGGGCAGGGACAATTCGACGCCGGTCAGCGCCAGTTCCACCTGTTTGGAGAGCCACGCCGCGGCACGACCGAATGATCCGGGCTCGTGCGCGGCGGCAGCGACCCCGCTTTTCCGGTCCTCGGACGGCATCGGCATATCGTTAGATTATCTAACGAGAGCGCCCACCCGGCCGGTCGACGGGCGGATCCGCCCCGGCCATTCGCGTTCTGGGACAGCGCCGAAGCGGAGGCCTTCATGGATCGGAATCGGGACCTGTCCGGCTCGGCGGGAACGGCCAGGGCGTCGAGAACCGATCCCCCCGCCCGCCGCAAGGACTGGCTCTGACACGAGCCCACCGGTGGTTGGGAATGCCCAGGCGGGCCCCCCGGGACGGTCCCTGGGCAAACGGGCCTGGCGTCCGGTACCGTCTGCCCAGGTAGACGCTGGTAAAGCGCGCTATTGGCGTGCCGGGGGGTACGACCATGTTCCACATCGTGCGGTCCATGCGGGTAGCGGCCCGGGCCGACATCATCGGGCGCCACCGCGGGCCTCGCGTCGTGTTGGCGGCCGCCATCGTGGCGGGAACGGTGCTCGCCACCTCCTCGATCCAGAGCGCCGCCTTCGCCTCGGGCATTTGGTCCGCCCCCACCCTGGTGGACTCGGGCGCAGTCCCCACCTCGGTGTCGTGCCCGACGGTCAAATTCTGCATCGCCGTCGACAACAGCGGCAACGCCGTCATCCACAAGCGCAACAACACGTGGGAGGCGCCCAATCCCATCGACGTCGGTGATGGCGGACTGTCCTCGGTGTCGTGTGCGACCACGCTCTTCTGTATGGCCGTCGACGGGGTCGGGAACGAGAAGCGCTATGCGTACGGGACGTGGTTCCACGCCGTGTCCATCGACCCCGGTGTCGCGCTGGACTCTTTGTCGTGTGTGAAGAACACGCTCTGTGTGGCGGTGGACGGCAGCGGGAACGCGCTCGTCTATGACGGCACCGCGTGGACATCTCCCGTCGACATCGACCCAGGGAACTCCCTCACGTCGGTGTCGTGCCCGAAGGTGAGCTTCTGCGCCGTCATCGACGACGGTGCCAACGCCCTCACCTACAACGGCACCAGTTGGTCGAGCCCGGTGAGCATCGACTCCGGGAACACGTTGGAGTCGGTCTCGTGCGCCTCACCCATTCTGTGCGCGGCAGTGGACGACAACGGCAACGCCGTCACCTACAACGGCACGAGCTGGACCAGCCCGACGAACGTCGACGGCGCCCATTCACTCGACTCGGTATCGTGTGCGGCCGCGGGTCTGTGTGTGGCCGTCGATGACAGTGGGAATGCCCTGAGCTATGACGGCACAAGTTGGTCGGGAGCGACCAGCATCGATTCCAGCAATGCCCTCGCGTCGGTGTCTTGTCCGACCGCGAACTTCTGCGCGGCAGTCGACTCCGTCGGCAACGCCCTCACCTTCCCGCCTCCCCTCGTCATCACGACGACGTCACTTCCGGCGGGGATTCACGGCCACTTTTACTCGACAACGCTGGCGGGCACCGGCGGCAATCCGCCCTACAAGTGGTTCGCGACGCTGCCGAGGAGTCTGCGTATCAACCGGACGACGGGTGTGATCTCGGGCACGCCGAGACGCGCTAGCCACTTCGTCGTCACCGTGACGCTGCTGGATCAGAAGATCAGGATCCCCGGTCGGTCCGCCACACAGAATCGCGCCGTGGCGAGCCTGATGCTCACGATCTCCTGACGCTGTTCGACGCGTTCACGCGCTCTCTGCGTGCGTCGTGAGGCTGTCGATCATGGAACGGATGGCCCCGATCGACTGGAAGGTGGCCTTGCGCAACATGGTGTCGGGCACCTCGACGTCGAAGGCGTCCTCGAGTGCCAGCATCACGTTGACGCTGGCGTGGGACGTGAGACCGACGCGATAGAGATCAGCGTCGTCGTCGAGCTGAGCGACGTCAGCCGACAGGCGTCCGTGCTGGGCCAGAATCGACCTGATCAACTCGTCCATCATTCGCACACCTCCCGGTGCTCTTTGTCATCGGTGCATGTCGTCTCCACCTTGAACGGCTCCGGCACCACTGGGAGCCTTTGCCGACGGGCCGTCTTTCGGGGCTGAATTACCTGGTCAGAGGGCTCAAGGCGCGCCCGGCGAACCAGGCTCAGTGTCAGCGGTGTCTCATGACCCGGTCAGATACAAGAAGCCGTATCCTTCGTCGCGCACCGACACCCCCGCGTCCTCGAGGGCGACGTCCCAGTCGCCGATGACCTCGGTGTCGGCCAGTTCCATGCCGTGGTCGGCGACGAGCACAAAGGCCGTGTCGTCCCAGGCGCCGGACCGCCCGACGGCATCGAAGAGGTGCCCGATACGGGCGTCGGTGTCGTGCACCGGCGTAGCGGCGATCTCCGATTAAGGGCCGCCTTCGTGGAAGGCCGCGTCGGTGAGCATGAAGTTGACCCAGGTGAACGTGGGCAGGGGCCAGGATCTTCCGCGGTACTTGCCGCTCCAGATGCCGCAGAACTGCTCGACGGCGGTGTGGTCGATGAGCGAGGACCACGGGTAGTCCTTGCTCGGTCGAACGAACCGCGCCGTGGCGTCGGGGAGCTCCTCGGCCCGTTGAGGTCGGTCGATGGGCTCACCGGTCCGCATCAGCTCGAAGATCGAGTAGTCGGCCCCCGAGCCACACGGCTCGTTGATCGAGATCGACAAGGCCCCGGGTCGGGCGCGATGCAGCGCGTCGTGGCTAGAGAGTGACGGGGACGGGGCCCGTCGAGACGCCATCGACGGCGGCGGCCAGGAAAGGCTGCGCGTCGGCTTCCGCGAGTGGGCGGCTGAAGTAGAAACCCTGTCCGGCGTCGCATCCTTCGTGCTTCAGCTGCATGAGTTGGTCGATCGTCTCGATACCTTCGGCCACGGTCTTGAGTCCCAGTGCGTTCCCGAGCTCGATCAATGCGTGGACGAGTGCGGTGCTGGCTTGGTCCGTGGCGGTTCCCATGACGAAGGTCCGGTCGATCTTGATGATGTCCACGGGGAACTGCTGGAGATAGGCGAGCGACGAGTAGCCCGTGCCGAAGTCGTCGATGGCGAGGCGGATGCCGAGGTCCTTCAACGACCTGAGCCGCAGAGCCGACTCGCGTGAGTCGCGCATCAGGGTGGTCTCGGTCATCTCCAGGATCAACGAGGTCGGGTCGAGGCCCGACTCCTCCAGAGCCGACTGGATCTCGTCGACGAGCGTGCCCGTCTCGAATTGTCGCGGCGAGACGTTGACCGACACCGCGGTCGGGAACCCGGCGTCGTTCCAGAGGCGTGTCTGGCGACACGCCTCTCGCAGCACGAAGGCGCCCACGTCGACGATGAGCCCCGAGTCCTCGAGAGCCGGGATAAAGGCGTCGGGCGCCACGACGAGCCCCGAGGGTCGCCGCCATCGCAGCAGGGCCTCCATGCTCTGGACGGTGCCGTCACTCAGTTGGATCACCGGCTGGTAGACCACGAAGAACTCGCCCCCTTGGAGCGCAAGGCGTAAATCCCGTTCGAGGTCGATGCGGGTACGGAACTCGCCGCGCATATGCGGCTCGAAGCGCACCGCTCGATTCCGGCCCGCCGCCTTGGCTTCGTAGAGCGCGACGTCGGCATCCATGAGGAGGTCTTCAGCCGAGGTGTAGGCGCCGGAGACGATGCCGATGCTGGCCGCGATGGTGAGCTGGGGCCGGGCCGCGCTGTGCACCGCGAACGGGGTGGCCAGTGATTCGAGGAGGCGCCGCGCGGCTGCTTCGGCGTGGTGGGCGCCCGACCCTTCGACCAGGACGACGAACTCGTCGCCACCGAGCCGGCCGATCGAGTCTGTTTCGCGCAACGCGCCTTGAAAGCGGATGGCGGTCTGGCGGAGCACGTCGTCGCCCACGCGATGGCCCAGTGAGTCGTTCACGTCCTTGAACCGGTCGAGGTCGATGAAGAGCACCGCCCCGTCGTGACCGCTGCGTCGACCGCGTTTTTGCATCTGCTCGATTCGGTCCAGGATGAGCTGGCGGTTGGGCAATCCGGTGAGCGGGTCGCGTGTCGCCAGCCGCTCGAGCGCGTCTCGGGTCGATCGGAGCTGGGTGATGTTGTGGGCGGACACCACCAGACCGTTGACGGTGGGGTCGTCGAGCAGGTTGACGATGCTCAGCTCGCACGGGACTGGGACGCCTCCGTCTCGGCGGCGGAGGTCGACCTCGACGATGGTGGGGCCTTCCTCGGCCAGCCCTCCGTCGATCGCCGAGGACAAGGCGGCCTCGAGGGCTGGCCGGTCGGCTTGGACCACGAGGTCCCCGAGGGGGTGGCCCTCGACCAGGGCCTGGTCGTGACCCAGCATCCGGGTGATCGCGGCGGACACCGATTGCACGGTTCCGGTTCGGTCGAGCAGGAGGAGGATGCTCGCCGAGTTGTGGACGAGGGAGCGGAAGCGCTCGATGTCGTTGGTGGCCACTTCCCAGCGACGTCGTTCGGTGAGGTCCCGGAAGCACCACACGAGCCCGTCGATGGGCGGTTTGCCGACGAGGTTGGCGCCGATCAATTCGACGAGCTTCCAACCTGTCGGCGTCTTGACCCGGAGCTCGATGGGAGAGCCCACGTTCTTGTCCAGGACGCTTGCCAACGACGTCGCGGCCAGCTCGAGGTCCTCGGGGTGGAGGAATTGGAGAGCGTCGGACCCGACGATGTCGGCGTTGGACAGGCCGAAGATCCGCTCCGCGGCCGGATTGCCCCACACCAGGCGACCGTCCGCCCCGGCCACGACGACGGCATCGGGCAACTCCAAGGCGAGATTCTCCAGCCACGCAGGTTCCATTGCCCCTTCCCAAAAGCCTCATCTCAGGCATCGGCCCGCCAGGACCGCTTCTGTACCCCTGACTGAGGCTTACCGACGCTCCGGTGTTGCCAGGTGCTGAGCACATTTGTCCTGGTCAGGGTGCCAAATGCCCGAACGGAGGTGAAGTGGCCCGAGAAGAAATGAAGGCCGACATGGCCGGGGACCGGACTGGTGTCAGGGGTCGCGCCGGCTCGAGCTTCACAGTGGCGATCTGGATCGGGGTCATCTCGAGGGTCATCGCCGCCCCGGCACTCGTTGGGGTGGTGTCAGTCGGGCCCCGTCGCGAGATCGGTTGCGGGTGGCTTGACGACCGAAACGCTGAACAGGGTTCGCTGCCAGATCTCCGCCAGGGTGGCCGCCGCCACGTCGACCTCGACGGCAGGTCCACGACCGTAGATGTCGAGCAGGTAGCGCTCGGTCATACCCACGAGAGCACGGGCTGTCTGCTCTGGTCGATCGATGCTGCTGACTCCCTGTCGGCACAGGTCGACGATGAACTCGGTGTAGCTGTCAGTGAAGGCCTGGATCACCGATCTCCAGGCTCCGTCGATCTCCGTGCCGGCTCCCGAGGCCTGCTCGAAGGCCAACAACAATCGGCCGTGGTCCCGGTAGAGCGTGACGAATTCGACACCCATCTCCAGGCCGGTCGACGGGTCCTGGAGCCAACTGTCGGCGGTGCTGCGAAGCTCGTCGCCGAGATCGGAGAGCCACCGCAGCAGAACGGCTTCGAGATCGGGGAAGTAGCGGTAGAACGACGTCCGGGTGAGTCCCGTCAAGGCCATGACGTCCTCGACGGTGAGGTCACGGAACTCCCGATCGACGAGCAGCGCCTTGGTGGCATCGAGGATGGTCCGTTCGGCCGTGCTCCGGCGCTCCCGGACTCGCCTGCGCAGGGCGGCGTTCGCCGGGGTCATCTGCAGGCGCGTCCCGGGGACAAACCACCTCGTGACACGGAGGGTGACATCGTGTTTGACATTACGTCTGCCATAGTGTCACTATATTTCGCCGACATCCGGGAGTCCAGGGGTTCAGCGAAATCCGGATCCCGCCCGTGCGAAGGAGTTTCCCCTTGTCAGGCCCCGTTTGCCATGAACTGTGAAAGCCCGCTGTTGGTCCACCGGGATGGGAGCATGTCCTGTGAAGTGCCTGGTTGTGCCGTCGGGCGCAGTGCGACCGAGACAGAACGTGCCCTGGTCCGACACCGGGTAAGGGTGAGTTGTGATGATTCGGGCCGAGCCAGGTGCAGTCGCTGCCGCCCCGCGCCAGCCGACTGCTCACGTGCATGAGGGCCTGCGTGATACGCATAGCCAGGGCCCAGGACAGGCCGCGCGGCCGTGAGCTCGAAAGGTCGTAGTGGCTGAGCGGGAGATCGTCAGCATCATCTGGCATCAGCAAGGGGATCAGGTCGATCTGGTCTACCTCGAGGGCGAGTCCGACCGTCTCGTTGGCGCGCATGACGTCGTCGCCGAACTGGCCCGAAGCGTGGGCCTGGTGAGCGTGCCGTCAGCGTCGGGGACGATTCGGTGGGTCCGCCCCACCGACGCAGGGACGAGCTGATCGGTGGCAGCGGGGGCAGTGGGTTGCATAATGGAACGATAGACTCCGCGAGTGCGAGGCCGAGCCGAGGAGCGCGGGTGACGACGACGGAGAACGGGCCCGTCTCAGGGGCCGACCGATCCAGCTGGGGCGAGCCGAGATCCAAGACGGTGCAATGGCACGATCCGTCGATCACCGCTGCAGCCGGTGGGAGTCTCAACGGACTTGAGTTTCTTCGTGCCATCAGAGATGGCTTGTTGCCACCTGCTCCCATCGCGGTCCTGCTCGGAATGCGCATGCGCGAGGTCGAAGTCGGACGCGTGGTCTTCGAATGCGAGGCTGACGAGTCGGCCTACAACCCCATCGGCGTCGTCCACGGGGGTCTCGTGTGCACTCTTGCGGACACGGTCGCTGCCTGTGCTGTGCACACCACGCTCGACCTCGCCGTCACCTACACCTCGATCGACCTCAACGTGAGCTATCTCAGGCCGGTCACCGTCGATAGCGGAGTACTCCGAGCGACCGGGTTTGTCACCAAGTCGGGTCGTCGTGTCGCCTTCTCGAAAGCCGAGATCGTGGACGACGGCGGCAAGCTCGTCGCCACCGCCACCAGCAGTTGCCTTGTCATGGATCGTCCGACGGCCCGATCGGCTCGATAGAGGGTCGGATGGCAGTGCGCCAACCGGCTCAGCTCGCGGGGACAGCGGGGCCAGAGGCAACGGTGGGGACTCCGAAGCCGACGAGGCCCGAAGGCCAGAGGGGTGAGTAGCTCACGACAGAGCCCGTGCTCGGGGCCTCGAGCACGATCCCGGCGCCGACATAGATGGCGACGTGTTGCACCGACGGGGTCCCGTCGTTCCAGAACACGAGATCCCCTGGCAGGGCCTGAGCGGCGGTCACTGGTGTGGTGGCATCGTGCTGTTCTTGCGCGGTGCGGGGCAAGGCGATGCCAGCCTGGCCGTAGGCCCATTGCACGAGCCCCGAGCAGTCGAAGCCTGCGGTGGCAGCCGGCAGCGGAGTCTCGCCTCCCCAGACATAGGGGACTCCGACCTGCGATGACGCTGCCCAGATCGCCGCGTTCAGCGCAGGCGGGATCGATGCGGTGCCCCGGTCGGTGTCCACCGAGTTACGTCCGGCCGATTGAGCGGCGAGGTACAGGGGAATCGAAGGGTCGTTCCCGGTGCTCAACGTCACGAGGGACGCCTGTTGCGTCGAGGCCGCCACGACGGCGGACTGTTGGGCCTTGGCGATGTCGGTCAGCTCCGCCTGGACCTTGTTCTCCGTTGCCACGAGGGTCGCGTCCTCGGCGGCGAGCGTGCGTGCCTGGGATTCGTAGGCGGCGGCCACCGCCGCGGTGTTGGCGATGGCGACCTGCTGGTATTCGCTCGTCGCCGCGGCGTCGTTGGAGCTCGAGAACGGCACAGTCGTGATCTCGGTCAGCGGGACGCCCCCCATGTACGCGATGAGGGCGTCGGTACGGAGGCGGAGCCGGGTGGCGGCGACCTTTCGCTCGGTGATCGCAACCTGGGCCTGGATCGACGCCTCGTGCTCCTGCAGCGCGCTCAGCTGGGTGGAGTCTGTCTCGTAGGTCTGGGCCAGCTGGTCGAGGACCGCTCCGGTCTGGGTGATCTGGACCTGGAGTGCAGACATCTGCTGGACCTGGGTCGGTGTGAGGGTGACCGGGATAGGAGCCGTGGTCGTGGTCGATGACGTCGACGAGGTCGGAGCCGGCGAACTCGGTTGAGCGTCGGCCACGGCGGGTGCGAGGATGATGCCTCCGACCAGGGTGGCTGCGACGAGGGCGGCGCGCAGGGCGAGGTTCGGGTTTTCGAGCGAGGAGTGAACAATGCGACGCAAGGTGGGCATGTTATGCGCCTCGGCTCGGTCGTCCCGATGGGCTGACGGCGGTGTCAGACACCGCATTATTCTTCTCGCATGAGCCTGCCCAAGATCATCAGCGTCGACGACCATGTCGTCGAGCCTCCCCACGTCTGGCAGACGTGGCTGCCCGCGGGCCTGAGGGAGCGGGGCCCGCGAGTGGAGCGCAGACGTTGGGCCGACTTCGTCCACAAGCCCGGAGCCAAGTATGAGATGCGTGAGGATCCCGAGGGCCTCTGGGGTGACGCCTGGTACTACGAAGACCGGCTCATCTATGTGCACAAGCGCTTTGTCGCCATTCCCAGTGATGCCGTCACGGACGACGGCGGTCAGCTCGTGTTCGACCGGGCCAAGATGCCGATGAC
>ODAK010002818.1_pt1 | contig 18205 bp, 18 predicted proteins | sample 1539591 | NCBI WGS metagenome assembly ODAK01 (sample SAMEA3539303, study PRJEB22396) | soil metagenome | biome: tundra; feature: field; material: soil | place: USA | collected 2010-05 | depth 0.15 m | reverse complement strand
GCCGCCGTCGACGGCGGCTGGATGGCCCGCTGACCGCCGCAAGACCCGCACACCGACATCACCCTTCCTCCTAGTGAAAGCGATCCCCCCATGAACGTCCTGCCAGCTGCCAGCACCACCGATGTCCGCAAAGCCCTCGGCGCCGCACGGCTGGTTCCGGTCGTGGTGCTCGACGACGCCGCCGACGCCGACGATCTGGCCGGCGCGCTGGTCGCCGGCGGGTTGCCGGTCGCCGAGGTGACCTTTCGCACCGCCGCCGCGAGGGACTGCATCGCCGCGATGGCGGCCCGCGGTGACATCCTCGTCGGGGCAGGCACCGTACTGACCGCCGAGCAGGTAGACCAGGCCGTGGCGGCCGGTGCCAGGTTCGTGGTCAGCCCGGGCCTGTCCCGCGCCGTGGTCGAGCGCTGCGCCGAGCTTGGCGTGCTGGCCCTGCCCGGTGCGGTGACCGCGACCGAGGTCCAGGCCGCGCTCGAGCTCGGCCTGAGCACCGTCAAGTTCTTCCCGGCGGGAACCTCCGGCGGGCCCGCCGCGATCAAGGCGCTGGCTGCACCGTTCAGCGATGTCCAGTTTGTGCCCACCGGCGGGGTTGGCCCGGCGAACCTGGCTGACTACCTGGCCATCCCAGCGGTCGCCGCGGTCGGTGGGTCGTGGATGGTTCCGCGCGAGCGGGTCAAGGCCGGCGACTTCGCCGGTATCCAGCAGCTGACCGCCGACGCCGTCGCTGCCGCCCACCGCTGACCTGAGCCCCGCGGCCACCAACGCACCGACCAGAGCACTGACCAGACCAAAGGAGTACCACGATGGCTGACCTGTTCATCCGACCCGCATCGGCGTGCCGCTTCGACGCGGTGTCCCTGGGTGAGGTGATGCTGCGCCTGGACCCCGGGGAGGGGCGCATCCGCACCGCCCGGTCCTTCCGGGCCTGGGAGGGCGGCGGGGAGTACAACGTGGCCCGCGGCCTGCGCCGGGCGTTCGGCCTGCGCGCCGGCGTCGTCACGGCCCTGGCGGACAACGAGGTCGGGCGCCTCGTGGAGGACTTCATCCTCACCGGCGGCGTGGACACCTCGCTGATCCGCTGGGTGCCCTACGACGGCATCGGGGCCTCGGTGCGCAACGGGCTGAACTTCACCGAACGCGGCTTCGGCGTGCGCGGGGCGGTCGGGGTCTCGGACCGCGGCCACACCGCGGCGTCCCAGCTGCGGCCCGGGGACGTGGACTGGGACCACCTCTTCGGCGAGCTCGGGGTGCGCTGGCTGCACACCGGCGGGATCTTCGCCGCCCTGTCGGCGTCCACCGCCGCCACCGTCATCGAGGCGGTCACCGCGGCGAAGCGACACGGCACCGTGGTCTCCTACGACCTGAACTACCGCCCCAGCCTGTGGAAGGCCATCGGCGGCAAGGCCAAGGCCCAGGAGGTCAACCGACAGATCGCCCGGCACATCGACGTGATGATCGGCAACGAGGAGGACTTCACCGCCAGCCTCGGCTTCGAGGTCGAGGGCACCGGCGAGAACCTCTCGGACCTGGCGGTGGACAAGTTCGCCGCGATGATCGCCAAGGCGGCCGCCGCCTACCCGAACTTCAAGGTCATCGCCACCACGATGCGCACCGTGCGCACGGCCAGCATCAACGACTGGGGCGCGATCGCCTGGTCCCCGTCCACCGGCGTCGTGCAGGCGACCCACCGCCCGGGGCTGGAGATCCTCGACCGGGTGGGCGGCGGCGACTCGTTCGCCTCTGGGCTGATCTACGGCCTGCTGGCCGGCGAGCCGCTGCAGACCGCCGTGCAGTACGGCGCCGCACACGGCGCCCTGGCCATGACCACACCGGGCGACACGACCATGGCCACCAAGGCCGAGGTCCTCAAGCTCGCCGGCGGTGGTGGCGCGCGGGTCGACCGCTGAGCCGGCGACGACCGCGCCCACCCCCACGAGCCGATGGGCGCGGTCGCGCTACATCTGGGTGAAAGCGGCCTCGGCCGGGTCGGCGCCCATCCGGGTGCCCGAGTCCAGCGCCGCCATGGCCTCCAGCTCGTCCGCACTGAGCGTGATCTGTGCCGCACCGAGGTTCTCGCGCATCCGGGGCAGGTGGGTGGACTTGGGGATCACGATGTTCCCGACGCCGAGGTGCCAGCCAAGCACGATCTGCGCGGGGGTTGCCCCATGCTTGTGCGCCAGCGCGGTCACGGTCCCGGAGCTCAGATCAGCCCCCCGGCCCAGGGGGCTGTAGCCCTCCATCGCGATCCCATGGGCGCGGAAGGTTGCGCACAGGGCGCCCTGCTGGAAAGTCGGGTGGAGCTCAACCTGGTTCACGGCAGGCACGACCGTCGTGGCGGCCAGCAACGTGTCCAGGTGGTCCGGCAAGAAGTTGGATACCCCTATCGCCCGGACACCGCCGGCAGCGTAGATCTTCTCCATGGCCTGCCAGGCGTCGACGAACAGGCCCTGGGACGGGACCGGCCAGTGAATGAGGTACAGGTCAATGACATCAACACCGAGCGCCCTGCGGCTGGCCTCGAAGGCCTCCGCAGCGATGGCGTGCTCCCCGTTGCGCAGCTTGGTCGCGACAAAGATCTCCTCGCGCGGTATCCCTGACGCAGCGATCGCGGCACCCACGCCGGCTTCATTGCCATATGCGGCGGCCGTGTCGATGTGTCGGTAGCCGGCTCCCAGGGCGTCCTCGACCACACGCTGCGTCTGTGCCTGCGGAACTTGGAACACGCCAAAGCCGAGCTGGGGAATGGTGACGCCGTTATTCAACATCAGGTCAGGGACAACAACCATGCCAACTCCATGTGTTTCGCGGAAGGGACCGCGTCCAGCCTAGGCACAGCCGGCAGCTCGGCCCCTGTCGGGTCTGGCCATGCTGCTGGGCCGAAAGCCCCCCTTCTGCCCCAGGAGGCGCGCGTCCAGGCCAGAGCCGACCACGGCAGGTGGGCGCGGCAGCCCCGGTGCTCGCCAACGCCGGCGAGCCGGACTGCAGCCGGTGGACCTGGTCGCCGTGCTGACCTGTCCTGCGTGCTGACCTGGTCGTCGCGCCCCCCGGCCGACCCTGTGGACCGCACTGGACCACAGCTGGTCAGGGCGCGGACTGGGCATGCTGGCTGCCCCGCACTCGCGGGGACGAGGTTGGGCACAACAGTGGGTCGCTGAGCCGTCGACCACGCAGCGTTGAGCAACCAGCCGGTCACAGGCCAGGGGGCTACAGCGGCAGAATGCAGGTGGGTCGACGCACGGCCATGGGCACCGATGCCGCCAAGGAGCCCCCCGACGGGCTGAGGGCACGCGCCGTCACCTGGTCGCCGAGCTGGTCTGCGGTGTAGAGCCATCCTCGAGCAACGGCGAAGTGACGCGGCCATGCACCGGTCTGGATCTCCGCGGCCGGGACGGGCAGGTCGTTGACCAGGTCGAAGACGGTGATCAGGTTCAGCCCGCGGTGAGACACGTACAACCGGTCACCGACGACGAGCAGGTGGGCCGGAAGGTTCTCCCCGCAGGGTTCAGTCAGCCATGCCGGGCGACGGCTGACGACCGCGGCTGGTCGACCGGGTCGCAGCGCCACGGTGATCAGCTCTCCGCTCAGCTCCCCCAGCACGTAGGCGGTCTTGGCACTGCGGCCCAGCCTGATCTGCCGCGGTCCGGTGCCAGCCGGTAGCGCGACGACGGGCTCACCTTCCCGGAGGGCGCCGTTGGGGCTTATCTGGAGGCGTCGAACCACATCAGCGCCGAGATCGACCACCCAGTACGTGCCGTCGGGGCCACGCTGAATGTGGTGCGCATGGGGTCCGTCCTGGCGCGGGTGCGGGCCGCAGCCGTGGGAGCCGAGGACTGCGCTCACCTCCAGTGCAGTGCCGTCGGCGCCCAGCCGCAGGGCCACGACGTCGCCGCTGCCGTAGTTGGCCACCAGCAGGTATCGAGAGTCGGCGCTGAGGCACAGGTGACATGGCAGCTGGCCGGGAATGGCCAGCGTGGACCGGACCTGGGGCTGCCCGCTGATCTCTACCACCGATACCGCAGCGGACTCGCTCTCGTTCACCGCGTAGACCAACGGCTGTGCCGGGTGCCGCAGCAGATACGACGGTGACGCGAGCTCCAGGGCCGGGCCCTCTTGCCCAAGGCAGCCGGTGGACCGGTCGTGCACGATCGGGACGACACCGCGGGGCCCGACCCGGCTGTTCGGCTCGTCCGTGTACCCACCGACCAGCAACCGGCGGGGAGCAGGCACGGTCAAGGGGCCACCGGCCGACGGTCGTTGCCCGGCCTGCTGCGGCGCTGCCCGGGTGGACCGCCGCCGTCGGCATCGGCCAGCAGAACTGGACGCCCGGCCTCGGCGGACTCATCGATGGCCAAGATGACGGCCAGCGTTCGCGTGGCTTCGGCGACGGTGACCACAGGCGGGTGGTCGCCGGCCACCGATGACAGGAAGTCCTGGTACTGGGCCGCGTGGGACGTGGGCAACAGGCCCGCAGTGCTCCGGCCGGCGTCGCAGGGCGCGGCGGGCAGGACCGCGGCGCCCTGGTTGTCGGGTGAACCAGCTCCGATGTCGGGTCCGACGTCGCAGTCGCGGGCGGCGTGGAAGTAGGTCAGCTCGTCGTCATCAATGACCGCACTGCACCGGTCTGCATGGATCTGCAGCCGGGCGTTCAGACCCGGGTAGGCACACGTTGTTCCGTGGATGACCCCCAGCGCGCCGCCGGCGAAACGGATCGTCGCCACGGCGGTGTCCTCGACCTCCAGGCGCTCGTGGGCCAGCAGTCCCGTCCAGGCGAACACCTCGACGGGCTTTCCGAGGAACCACACCAACAGGTCGATGGTGTGGATCCCCTGGTTCATCAGCGCGCCGCCGCCGTCCAAGGCCCAGGTGCCACGCCAGCCGGCCCAGTCGTAGTAGGCCTGGCTGCGCCACCACGCGACGGACGCGCTGCCAAAGGTGACCCTTCCCAGCCGTCCCGAGGACAGCGCCTCGGCCACCACCAGGGCGGAGGGGTCGAAGCGGTGCTGGCTGATGACGCTCACCCACCCCCCACTTTCGCGTTCGGCCACCGCGACCCGCCGAGCCGCTGCCAGGGCGACGTCCAGGATCTTCTCCACGACCACGTGCTTGCCGGCCCGCAGCGCTGCCACGACCAGGTCGGCGTGCTCACCGCTGCGGGTGCAGATGGCCACGGCGTCGATGTCCGGCAGGGACAGGGCCGCCGCGATGTCGCTCAGCGCCCTGGCCTGCTGCCGCCCGGCAGGGTCTTGGGCACGCTCTAGCTGGACGTCGACGACGACACCGACCTCCGCGCCTGGCAGGTCGGTGATCTTCTGGGCGTGCAGACTCCCGATGACCCCGGCGCCGACAACGGCGAACTTCATCTGGTGCTCCACCAGTTGGTCCGTCATCGGTAGGTCGCTGACTGGGCGTCCAGCATCTCGGTGAAGGCCCGGGTCGCCCTGGTGAACAGGTTCGCGCCGCTGAAGCCGCCCATGGTCCCGGCCGAGGCAAGGTGTGGCTCCATCGAGAAGAACCCGTCGAACCCGTCGGCGGCCAGGGCGCGCAGGGTCTGCGCCAGCTCGCCGTCTCCTTCGCCGGCTGGGACCACCTGCCCGGTGGCCATCACGGCGTCCTTGATATGGAGGTACTCCAGATAGGGCCGCAGCAGGTGGTAACCGTCGGTGAAGGGTCGCACGGCGCACTGGACGAAGTTGGCCGGGTCCCAGACCAGTCGCAACTGCTCCGATCCGACAGACTCCACGATGTCCAGGCAGCGTTGCGGGTTATCGCCGTAGATGTCCTTCTCGTTCTCGTGCAGGAGCACCACGTCATGGCCGTGGGCTGCGCTGGTCAGCGCAGCCATCCGGCGCAGCACCTCGTCGCGGTACCGCCCGGGTTCGCGCCCCGAAGGGATGAAGAACGAGAACAGCCGGATGTAGGGCGCGTCCAGGACCCTGGCAACGTGCAGCGCTCGCTCAAACCGGACCAGATGCGGCTCGAAGTCGTCAGTGATCGAGATCTTGCCGATCGGCGAGCCGACCGATGACGTCTGGATGTGATGCGAGGCAAGGATCGTGCGTGCGGCCTCGAGCTGGCCGTCGTCAAGGTCGAGCACGTTGGTGTCCCACGCGCTGCGCAGCTCGATGGAGCCAATACCAAGGCCCTGAAGGGTTTCGCACTGGGTCTGTAGGTCAGCGGTGATCTCGTCGGCGAATCCGGAGAGGGTCCACATGGCAAAGCTCCTGTCCTCTGAACGATCTGGTGGAACTGCCGCAGGCTTGCCGCCTTTGGCTCGGTATCTCCCGGGCGCTCAGCTGCTAACCGCCATGGCGTCGCGGATCTCGGTGAGCAGTGCGACCTCTTCACTGGGGGCCGCCGTCGTGGGCTCGACGCGTCTGGCACGACGCGTGCCCAGCTTGTTCAGGGGCATGACCACCAGCAAGTAGATGGCCGCGGCGACGAACACGAAGTTGACCAGGGGGGTCAGCACCAGGGCCGATGCTGAAGCTCGCCTTGTGCACGGTGAACTGGCCGACGCTGTCCAGGTTCGCCTTACCGGCCACGGCGGCGATGAGGGGGTTGATCACGCCTTGGGCAAACCCGCCGACGACCTTGGTGAAAGCTGCACCGATGACGACAGCGACAGCGAGGTCAACGACGCTGCCCCGCATCAAGAAGTCCTTGAAACCCTTGAGCATGGGCCTCCTGTCGGGTAGGTGAAACGGACCAGACAAGGCTAGCGAGCCCCTCCCCCGGCCAGGCGATGGGCTCCCCCGCGTTCATCGGCGGGCCGCCCCCGCCAGCGGAAACCGGCGGGGCAGCGCAAGGACAAGGACCGCTACTGGCTCGGTGCCTGATCCATGATGGATGACACCATGAACGCCATGACCATGCCCACGCTCACAGGCCAGCGCGTCACGCTGCGTGGCGTACAGCCAAAGGACGAGCAGGCCCGCCTGAGCCTCGGGTGGCACGCCGCCGTCGAACGCAACTACGGACACCAGGTCCAGACCCGGCAGATGACCCCTGCCGAGGCCCGCGCCTGGTACGAGCAGCAGCAAGCCCGCGCCGCCGACCCGTCCAGGCGCTGCTGGGTCATCGAGGCCGAAGGCCACCTCGTCGGCGGCGCCGGACTCGACTCGCTCAAACAAACCGACCGCAAGGCACACTTCGTCATCGGCATGTTCGCACCCAGCCACATGCGACGCGGGCTCGGGACGCAGGCAACGCGGCTGGTCCTGGCCCACGCGTTCGGGTCGATGAACCTGCACCGCGTGGACCTTCGAGTCCTCGCGTTCAACGACGGCGCCATTGCCTCCTACCGCAAGTGTGGCTTCGTCCAGGAAGGCCGCGAACGGGACAGCTGCTGGTTGCACGGCCAGTGGCACGACGACATCATCATGGGCGTGCTGGCCACTGAGCTCCCCGGTCCGCGCTGACGCAGGGCACGGCGGGCCGCTGGCGCCCCTGGCGGTTCGGTCCGCCCGCAGACCCTCCCCCAGTGGTGGCGTGGTTGCGCAGCCGGCATGGCAGATCGCTGCGATGGAACGCCGGCTGAGTACGGCACGCACCAGCATGGCCACCGTGTGCTTCCACCTGCCCCTGTTGGCGTACTGGCCCCCGCGATCAGCCGAGGATCTTTCGTAGCGCCGGGATGACCTGGTCAAGCTCGCGGGTGGTCCGGACAATGACCAGCGAGGCTTCCCGGCCGCCCGAGCGGTCCGCGCTGGCCTCAGCGAACAGCGAGATCACCTCTGCCATCGCAGCGTCGAACTCCGCCTCGGGCTGCTGGGTGAGGCCGCGGAGCCAGCGCCGCAGGACGTAGTTGTGCGCCCTGACCACCGAGGTGGCCATGAGCTCGGCCCTGAGCCCGGAGTCCGAGCCGCCACCCATCCAGGCATGGAGGAACTCGCGGAAGACACGTTGGTACTGCTCCATGCTGGCGACCTCGCGGTACCGCAGGGCGGGGATGCTCGAGGTCAGCCGGTACCTGTTGCGCGCGAGATCACCCTCGTGGATGTAGTGCAGGAGCGCCAGTCGGGCCGCCTCCGAGACCGCGACCAGTGCGGTCTCGTGGGTGGACGTCGCGAGCCGCGCCTTGACCTCGTCCAGGACGACCCGGTGGTCGGGCAGGATCACGTCGTCCTTGGAGGGGAAGGCCCGGAAGAACGTGGTTCGCCCCACCCCTGCACGCTCGGCGATGTCGTCCACCGTCGAATGCTCGTACCCCCGCTCGTCGAACAGCTCGTACGCAGCAGCAGTCAGTCTTTCCTTGACCGAAAGTGTGGCCATTGTCACAACCCTTCGCCGGTTCGATGCTCTACCGAGACTCTACGGTACTAAGTACCTTAGTCACCGCATCCAGTACCCCTAACTTTGGCCCGGAGGACACCCATGAACCTCGTCTCGAACACCGCGTTGACCCCGTTGTCGTTTCTGGAGAGGTCGGCTCGGGTGTTCCCGGACAAGGTGGCCGTGGTCTACGGCGATCGCACCCTGACCTACCGGCAGCTCGCCGAAGAGGCCACCCGGGTGGCACACGCCCTGCGGGCCAGTGGCATCCAGCCCGGCGACCGGGTTGCCTACCTGATGGCGAACCTGCCCGAGATGCTCGTCGCGCAGTTCGCGGTCCCCCTCGCGGGCGGGGTGCTGGTGTCGGTGAACACCCGCCTGTCGGATGAGGAGATCGCGTACATCCTGAACCACTGCGGCGCCAAGGTGCTGGTGACCGACTCCGCCTTCCTTGCAACGGTGGCCTCCGCGGTCCAGAACGTGCCCACGATCACCGAGGTCGTCACCTTCGAGGACTCCGCGGTGGCAGAGACCTCGGACCCGCGGGCGGTCGCGCTGGTCGGCTCGCGGCTGGTCGGCTACGACCACTTCACCCTGCGGGAGTCCAGCGACACCCTGCAGTGGGAGGTGCAGGACGAGCTGGCCCCGATCTCGATCAACTACACCTCCGGGACGACCGGCAAGCCCAAGGGCGTGGTGTACACCCACCGTGGCGCCTACCTGAACTGCTTCGGGGAGATCGTCCACTCCTGCTTCAACCAGGACAGCGTCTACCTGTGGACGTTGCCGATGTTCCACGCCAACGGCTGGTGCACGCCGTGGGCGGTGACCGCGGTCGGTGGCACGCACGTGTGCCTGCGCGAGGTTCGCGGGGACGCGATCTGGCACCTCATCCGCGAGCACCGGGTCACCCACCTCAACGGCGCGCCGACCGTGGTCACCACCATCATGAACGCGCCCCAGGCCGGCAGGCTCGACTACTCGTTGCTGATCACCACCGCCGGGGCTCCGCCGAGCCCGACGACGATCCTGCAGATGGAGCAGATGGGGTTCCGGATCGTGCACGTCTACGGCCTCACCGAGACCTACGGCCCCTACTCGGTGTGCCAGTCCCAGCCGGGATGGTCCAGCCTGGAGCCACAGGAGCGGGCCACGCTCCAGTCGCGTCAGGGAGTCAGCATGGTGCAGGCCGAGCGCCTGCGCGTGGTCGACGAGCACATGAAGGACGTGCCCGACGACGCCCTGACCATGGGGGAGATCGTCCTGCGCGGCAACAACGTGATGGCCGGCTACTACCGCGATCCCGAGGGCACCGCGGAGGCGTTCTCCGGTGGCTGGTTCCACACCGGCGACCTCGGTGTCATGCACCCGGACGGGTATGTCGAGCTGCGCGACCGCGCCAAGGACGTGGTGATCTCCGGCGGGGAGAACATCTCCACGATCGAGGTCGAGCAGGCGCTGATGAGCCACCCGTCCGTCCTGGAGGTGGCAGTGATCGGGGTGCCCGACCAGAAGTGGGGCGAGCGACCCAAGGCGTTCGTGGTGCTCAAGGACGGCCACCACGTGGCCGAGAGCGAGCTCATCGCCCACGTTCGGGTCAAGATCGCCCACTACAAGGCGCCACGCAACGTCGACTTCCTCGTCGAGCTGCCCAAGACGTCGACCGGAAAGATCCGCAAGTTTGCCCTCCGGGATCAGGAGTGGGCCGGCAAGACCCACCACATCCAGGGCTGAGAAGGAGAACTGTGAACAGAATTGGTGTAGTCGGCTTTGGCCTGATGGGGGCCGGTATCGCCGAGGTCTGTGCCAGGGCCGGCCTGGACGTGGTGGTCGCCGAGTCGTCCGAGGCCGCCGCGGTGGCCGGACGGACCCGGCTGGAGAAGTCGCTGGTCCGGGCGCAGGAACGCGGCCGGGTCGACAGCGCCACCGAGGTGCTCGACCGGATCCGGGTCGTGCAGGCACTGGAGCTGCTGGCCGACCGTGAGCTGGTGGTCGAGGCGATCCTCGAGGATGAGAGCGCCAAGGTCGCACTGTTCAAGGCGCTGGACCAGGTCGTGACCTCCCCGCACGCTGTGCTGGCCTCGAACACCTCCTCGATACCGATCATGAAGCTCGCCGTGGCCACCTCGCGGCCCAGCCACGTGCTCGGCGTGCACTTCTTCAACCCGGTGCCGGTGCTCTCCCTGGTGGAGCTAGTCCCCAGCCTGCTGACAGCCCCCGAGACCACCGAACGGGCCCGCACCTTCGTCGAGAAGACCCTGGGCAAGCACGCCATCGACTGCCGGGACCGTGCCGGTTTCGTGGTCAACGCGTTGCTGATCCCGTTCGTCCTGTCCGCGATCCGGATGCTCGAGTCCGGGTTCGCCACCGCGAAGGACATCGACGAGGGACTGGTGCGCGGAGCCGCACACCCGCAGGGGCCGCTCGCGCTCGCCGACCTGATCGGCCTGGACACCGTCCAGGCGGTGGCCGAGTCGCTGTACGACGAGTTCAAGGAGCCCCTCTACGCGCCGCCGCCGCTGCTGGCCCGGATGGTCGACGCGGGCCTGCTCGGCCGCAAGACCGGCCGCGGCTTCCACACCTACCTCTGAAAAGGAAACAAACATGAGCAACGACAAGGACTTTGACCTCTTCCGGCTCTCCGAGGACCATGAGGAGCTGCGCGCCGCGGTGCGCGCGGTCGCCGAGGACAAGATCGCCCCGTATGCGGCCGAGGTTGACCAGAGCGCGACGTTCCCCCAGTCGGCGTACGACGCCCTGGTGGCCTCAGACTTCCACGCCCCTCACGTACCGGAGCAGTACGGCGGTGTGGGTGCCGACGCGCTCGCCACCTGCATCGTCATCGAGGAGGTCGCCCGGGTCTGTGCGTCCTCCTCGTTGATCCCAGCGGTCAACAAGCTCGGCAGCATGCCACTGCTCCTGGCCGCGTCCGATGAGCTGAAAGCCAAGTACCTCCCGGCGCTGGCCACCGGCCAAGCAGCGTTCTCCTACGGGCTCTCCGAGCGGGAGGCCGGCAGCGACACCGCGTCGATGAAGTGTCGCGCCAGGGCCGATGGCGACGACTGGGTCCTGTCCGGGCAGAAGTCCTGGATCACGAACGCAGGCTTCTCGCAGTACTACACGGTCCTGGCGGTGACCGATCCCGACGCCAAGCGCGGCTCAACGGTCAGCGCGTTCGTCGTCGAGAAGTCCGACGAGGGCTTCTCGTTCGGCGCCAAGGAGCGCAAGCTCGGGATCAAGGGCTCACCCACCCGGGACCTGGTTTTCGACAACGTGCCGATCCCCGGTGACCGGATGGTCGGCGGGCGCGGCGATGGCCTCAAGATCGCGCTGCGCACCCTGGACCACACCCGCGTCACCATCGGTGCGCAGGCGGTGGGCATCGCCCAGGGCGCGCTGGACTTCGCCATCGGCTATGTCAAGGAACGCTCACAGTTCGGAAAGCACATCTCACAGTTCCAGGGCGTTCAGTTCATGCTCGCCGACATGGCGATGAACCTCGAGGCGGCCCGTCAGATGGTGTACGTTGCGGCCGCCAAGTCCGAGCGCAACGACCCCGACCTCCCGTTCTTCGGAGCCGCCGCCAAGTGCTTCGCCTCCGACGTCGCCATGCAGGTCACCACCGATGCGGTACAGCTCCTCGGCGGCGCCGGGTACGTCACGGACTACCCCGTCGAGCGGATGATGCGCGACGCGAAGATCACCCAGATCTATGAGGGAACCAACCAGATCCAGCGCATCGTGATGGCGCGCCAGCTCCTCAAGGGGTAAGGCGCGACCACTGGCCATGGCGACCTGGGGCGACCCCGGTGCTCAGGTGCGCCAGGCAGGCCGGCCGGTGGATGCTTTCGACGACCGGTCAAGAGTGCGACCGGCCAGCCAGCCTTACGACTGACTCTGGGTGCGGCGGCGGGTGCCCACCTGGGTTGCCCGCCGCGGGCTGGGTTCGTCGCGCCACGCCGCTACAGGGTCTCGGTCACCTTGAGCAGGCCTCGTGGCGCGTCAGGGTTCTCGCCCCGGGCCACGGCCAGGTGCATCGCGAGCTGTTGGAAGGGCAGGATCTCCAGGATGGTTGAGAGCTCCTCGGGGATGCCCGTCGGCAGGACGATCCCGCTGGTCGACTCAGCCACGGCCTGCCTCGTGCCGACGGTGAACACGTCGGCACCGGACGCGGTCAGGCGCGGCAGGACCTCGCCCATGGCGCGCCCCCCTGGCCCGTCGGCGACGACCGCCAGGACCGGAACCTGGGCATCCAGCATCGCCATGGGTCCGTGCATGAGATCGGCCCCGGAGAACGCCTGGGCAGACACGTACGAGGTCTCCATCAGCTTGAGCGCAGCCTCCCGGGCGGTCGGGTAGGAGTACCCGCGCGCCGTGGTGACCAGGCGTTGGGCGAACCGGTAGCGCTGAGCCTGTGCCAGCACGTCGGGCTCGCGCAGCAGCAGCTCGTCGCCAAGGTCGGGCAGTGCGGCGGCCGCCTGCGAAGATCCGCCGCGCATCCGGTCCAGGAGCAGGTACAGGGCCAGCAGCTGGGCGGTGTACGACTTGGTGGCTGCCACCGCCCGCTCGGTCCCGGCCAGGATATCGACCTGCACCTCGGCTACTTGGGCGAGCTCGGAGCCTGCGTCGTTGGTGACCGCGACGGTGAGCGCCCCCTGCGCGCGGGCGACCTCCAGGGACTGGACCAGGTCCGGGGACCCGCCGGACTGGCTGATCCCGAACATCAGGACATCGCGCAGATCCGGCTTGGCGCCGTAGGCGGTCATCGTCGAGGGAGAGACCAGCCCCGCCGGAAGCTGGTGGGTCACCTCCACCAGGTACTTCGCGTACAGGGCAGCGTGGTCCGAGGTCCCACGCGCCGCGAGCAGCACCATCCTGGGGCGTCGGGCCAGCACCTGTTGCGCGGCAGCGCCGAACTGCTCCGAGGCGAGCAGGCGGCGCCAGACCGCAGGCTGCTCACGAATCTCCGCACCCATCAACGCGGCAGGGACATCTGTGCTCGTCATCTCTCTCCTTCAATCTCGGCGGTTTGCCCAATGAATGACCTGCAATCGGTTCACCGCTTAGGCCCCTGGCGGATCTGTTTCGTTCTCACCCGGGCGACCTGGCTCATGGTCTGTGGTGTCCATCCACTGCGGGGCCGCTTGCCCCTGGAGGGTCTTACCGGTGCTATTGAACTGCAGGTGTTGGGGTACGGGGAGCCCGGCTGCCCGGTAGGCCAGCAGGCATGCCCCGGCGAGCGGCGCCTGCTGTGCGAAGTGCGCAAGGACCAGCCGGGGCGGGAACGGCACCAGCTGGGCCAGCGCGGCGCCAAGCCGGGCAATGATCGTCTCCGCCGAGCCAAGCATGCCGCCGGAGACCGCAACGACCTGCGGATCGAAGGCGATGGCCAGGTTCGCGACCGCTCGTGCTGCCACGTCCAAGGCATCCTGTCCCAGCGCGGCGAGCCAGGTGCTGTCGCCATCTGGGCGGTCGTTCGGGCCGCTGACCCGGGCCAAGGTCATGGCCGCGAAGACCTCGTCGGTCCCGGTTGGGCGGCCCAGCAACGCTGACGCCGCGGCCTCCAGGCCTGCCCCAGAGAAAGTTTCCTCCAACGGGGCGTGCCCCTGAAGGAAGCCGCGCAACGGTCCGCTGGACGGGACCTGGTAGGCGATCTCGAGTGCGGCGCCGTGTGCGCCGCGCAGCAGCTGTCCGCCGACGATGGCCCCTGCCGAGATCCCGGTGCCCAGGTTGAGCAGGATCCCGTCGCTGACACCGGCCAGAGCACCCCAGCGGGCCTCAGCTGCTGTGGCGGCCTTCGCGTCGTTGTCGGCCTCAACCGCGTCCAGGCCCAGTCGGCCGCGGATGGTGGTAGCCAGGGCGACCTGTTCCCAGCCCTGGTTGTTCGGTGCCAGCTTCACCGAGTCGACTTGCACGACGCCGGGGGTCACGACGCCCACGCCGCCGACCTCGGCCAGGTGCTCGACCAGGACACGCTCGATCAGTGCCTGAGCCGCCGCGGTGAGCCGATCGAGCACGACGTGGGCGCCGTCGCTGGAGCGGGTCGGGATGCGGTAGGAGGCAAGGACCTGCCCGCACTCATTGACTGCGCACACGGAGATCTTGGTGCCGCCGATGTCGATGCCCAAGACAGCGGGCGTGCTCATGACCGGCCCTGTCCCCCCTGCAGATTGGTGGCGCCCAGGTCCTCCTGGTCGACCTCGAGCAGCAGGGGGTCGGCGTTCAGGAAGTACTCGTGGATGTGCTTGATCCCGAACGGCCATTCGCCCCTCTTGCGGGCCCAGACGGCGAACGCGCCGACTCCGAACGCGACCCAGAGCAGGGACAGCTCGATCGGGTGCAGTCCCGGGGCGTTGTAGTCCGCATAGCCGTAGATGACCAGCCAGCCGGCGCCGGCGATGAAGCTCGGCAGCGGGTACAGGAACATCTTGTACGGCCGTCGCAGACCGGGCTGGCGGCGGCGCAGGACGCTGAGCGCCAGGATCTGCGCCAGCCCCTGGACCAGCACCATCACCACGGTCAGCAGCTGGATCAGCACCAGCAGCGACGTCAGCTGTCCGATGACGAAGCCGGCGGCGGTCACCACACCCATGGTCAGCAGACCGACCGTGGGGAACTCCAGCCGGGGGTGCAGCCGGGCGAACGACCGGAAGAACACCCCGTCCCGGGCGGCGTCATACGGAACGCGGGACCCGGCGAGCAGCCCGGCGAACACCGAGGTGAACGCGGTGATCAGGATGAACCCCGTGACGATCTTGGCCGCCGTGGCTCCCAGCGTGCGCTCCAGAAGAAGTGAGACCACCGAGGTGTAGGCCGGGGAGCTGGTGTTGAGCATCTGGTGCCAGTTGACAACCCCCAGGACGCCGATCTGCATGGCCAGGTAGATGACCATCATGCCCACGACCGAGTAGATGATCGAGCGCGGGATCGCGCGACCGGGCTTCTTGATCTCCGCGCCCACGTAGGCGCTCGTGTTGTAGCCCAGGTAGTCGTACACCCCGACGGTGAGGCCGCCGGCGAAGCCGATCCAGAAGCCGCTGCGGGTGATATCGAACGCGTGAGCCGGGAAGGTGAACACCTGAGCAGCGTTGAAGTGGGTGTACGCGGCGACGATGACGACCAGCACGGTGCCGATCATGATGATCCACAAGATCTCGGTGATCCTGCCGATGGAGTCGATCCGCCGCCACAGCAAGGCGATGATGATGACGATCGCTGCCAGCCCCACGAGGTAGCTGTCCGCGGTGGTCATGGACGGCCACAGGTAGCGCAGGTAGGACACGAAGCCGTAGATACCGGTGGACATGATCAGCGGGATGAACAAGATCGCGGTCCAGACGAACAAGAACGGCATCAGCCGCCCGGTGCGGTACTGGAACGCCTCGCGCAGGTACAGGTACGTGCCGCCGGAGCCGGGCATCGAGGCGCCGAGCTCCGCCCACACCAGGCCGTCGCACAGCGCCAGCACCGCCCCGAAGACCCAGCCCATGATCGCCTGCGGGCCGCCGAAGGCGACCACCATGACGGGGATGGTGATGAACGGGCCGATGCCACACATCTGCGACATGTTGACCGCGGTGGCCTGCGTCACACCGATCCGTCGTCGAAGACGCGGACGCTTCGCGGTGGTCATGACAACCCGCCGGCCACGACGCGGGTGGCCCGGAGGGTGGAGACCCCTGAGCCAGCCCCAACGGTGCGTACCACCCGGCGGGTGAGGCCCGTGCTGACAAGCTTCACCAGGGGGTGCGCACCGTTGAGCTGCATGGCTGCTCCTTTTGTTAGGCAGTTTGCTTAATTAGATGGAGTATGATCCCGCACAAGCGCGAGAGTCAAGAGCAGGGGGCGGCATGGACGCGGCAGTTGTGCTATCGAGTGCTCAGAAGGTCTTCACGTTCCTGCTCGGCCAGCTCGAGCCGGTCAGCCGTCCCGAGGTGGCCCTGGCCTGCCGGCTGTCGCGTCCCACCGTCTTTTCGGCCATGGCGCGGCTGCAGGACCAACAGCTCGTCCAGGATGTCGGCCAGCGCAGCGGCATGCTCGGAAGGTCGGCGTCCCTGTACGAGGTGCGCACCGACGCTGCCCTGGTCGCCGGTGTGGACATCGGCGGCAGCAACCTGCGCGTGGCTCTGGGTGACGCCCGTGGCAGGGTGCTCGCCGAGACCAGGGCGGCCACCTCGGCATCGGGCGGCCATGGCGTCGCCGAGCAGGCCGCCGAGCTGGTGAGATTCCTTCTCGAAGGCATCCCCGGCGCCGACTTGACCGGCGCCGGGGTGTCGGTCCCTGGCGTGGTGGGCGCCGACGGCTCGACCGTCCACTACGCCTGGAACATCGGACAGCCCGAGCCCTACGACTTCCGCACCCCGCTGGTAGCCGCTCTGGGGGCTCCGGTCATCCTGGACAACAACGTCAACCTCGCCGCCCTCGGCGAGCAGTGGCAGGGAGCAGCACGGCAGCTGGGGACCTTCGCGGTGATCGCCGTCGGGGCCGGCGTGGGCGCCGGCATCGTCCATGAGGGCCAGCTCTTGCGGGGAGCGCACGGAGGCGCCGGCGAGGTCGCCTTCCTGCCGTCCAGCCGCGGCCACCGCCCCGGCCTGGCTTCCCCCGACGAGGCCGGCGGGCTCGTGCTCCTGGGCGAGGCCCAGGCTCGAGCGGGCTGGCACGCCGACACCCCGCCCACCAGTGTCCAGGAGCTGTTCTCCCGGGCCGCAGCCGGCGAAGGGCCCGCCGTGGAGCTCGTCGAGGCGGAGAGCCAGCGCATCGCCGCCATCGCTGCGTCCGTGTGCGCCATCGTCGACCCCGAGACGGTCATCCTCACCGGCGGGGTCGGGGCCAACACCGTGCTGGTCGCCCGGGTCAGGGAGCTGATCGAGGACCTCGCGCCCTTCCCCCCCGCGGTCGTCCGCTCCGCCCTTGGGGAGCGGGCCAGCCTCGTGGGCGCACTGGCGGTAGCCGTGCGCACCGCTCAGGGCGACCTCATCAACAGCATCGGCGACGGGACCCGCAGCCCGGCCTCCACGTCAGCGCCCTGAACCCACGAAGCTGCAGACGTCACGGTCGAACCTGCCTGACCCCACGCCGCGCGGGTTGTCTTGGTGCAGTTGGCCGTCCGAAGTCCGCCCCGGCCCGCAACCCCAGGGGGTCACCACCGGTGACTCGCACGCCCGTTGTGCGGCAGATCTGCCCGAACGCGTCGTTGCACCCCCTCACCTGATCGGACCCCGGGGCGGGCTGAGGCAAGGGTCGAGGACGTGCGGGGCTGCGACCAGGTGGTCGGGCACCCGAAGGGCAGGACTTTTGTCACTTGGCCGGGCGCTGGTGCCGCGCGACGGTACAGGTAGCCGCCCTCAGGCTGCGACCTGATGGGGCGGGTAGCGCAAGGAGGTCAACATGAGCCTCACCTGGAGGGACGGGTTGGCGACTGCCCTGGTCGGTGCCGCCGGGGTGTTCTACCTGCTGTGGGTGGGTGGCACGACGGTCGCGGGACTGTCCGGGCCCCGCGCGCTGGCGGTCGCCATCTTTGCGCTGGGAATCGGGGGGTGCACCACGGCCAGATCGAACATGGAGGCCGTGTACGGCGTCGGTGGCAGGGCGCGTCCTGCGGTTCTTTACGTCGTGCTCACCTCAGTTCTGGGTGGCCTCACCCTCGTCGCGGGATTCGTCGCGATTTCCGGTGGCAGCACGGCGGCGCTGGCAACGCTGACGGGCACGATGGTGGCACTGTGGGCACTGGCCACCATCCGCCACGGGGCATCGCATTCGACCCCTGAGGTCATCGCCACGAGGCGCTGATCCGCGAGCACGCCGCTGGCTGCCGCCGAAGAGCTCCACCTCGATCGCGGCTGGCTGCCCGCGGCCCGAGGCGCTCGCCATGGGTAGGCGGCCCGAGATCGGAAGAGCGTCGTGTAGGGAAAGAGTGTAGATCTCGGTGGGCGCC
>ODAK010002815.1_pt1 | contig 18212 bp, 13 predicted proteins | sample 1539591 | NCBI WGS metagenome assembly ODAK01 (sample SAMEA3539303, study PRJEB22396) | soil metagenome | biome: tundra; feature: field; material: soil | place: USA | collected 2010-05 | depth 0.15 m | reverse complement strand
GCCAGCGACGTACCGATGGCTTTCCTCACGCACGAAGATTACGGCCTCATCTATCGCTTGCTTCAATCTGAGGCCGTGACCATGAAGGCCAACCTACAGGAAACTTTCAGCGGCCAACCAGCGCCTGCCTCCATTACCGTCGCCGAAATCAAGGGCAGCGAGCATCCCGAAGAGCGTGTCATCGTCGGCGGACATCTGGATTCCTGGGACCTCGGCCAGGGCGCGCTCGATAATGGCACCGGCGCTATGGCCACACTTGAGGCGGCGCGAGCGTTGCAAGCATTGGGTTGGAAGCCAAAGCGCACCATCACCTTCATCCTGTTTACCGGTGAGGAACAGGGCGGGATCGGCGCTGACACGTTTTTGAAGAACCACGCCGGGGAAATTTCTGCGATCGATGCCGTGCTCATCCACGATACGGGTACGGGCAAGGTGTTCAGCATCTCGCTGGACAATTTGTGGGAGACTGCGGCGCTGATGCATGAAATTTACCAGCCGCTGCAGGAGGTGTTCGATCTTCAGCCGCTGTCGACGCGCTACTTCGGCTCGTCGGACCATGTGCCATTCCTGAACAAAGGTGTGCCGGCGTACTTTTGCTTGCAACTACCCGCGCAATACCGCGAGGCCCATCACAGCCAGACCGACACTTTCGACAAAGTGATTCCCGATCAAGTCAACGAGGGGGCAGCATTTCTGGCGGCATGGGCGTGGAATGTTTCCGAGATGCCGCAAGCGTTGCCACATCACGCCGAGCCAGGAGAGCCAATGGATTAGCGGTTTTGTCACCACAGAGACACAGAGACACAGAGACACAGAGGAAAACAATTCTGAAGATCAGAGCCGGGAATAAGGAACAGCAGGGAGAAACATAAGAATCTTTGAACTCGGACTCCACTGGTTGCATTCGCGCTCTTGTTTTGGGAGGTGCGAGTTCAATCCTCCGCTTTGTCTAAAAAGATTTTCTCTGTGTCTCTGTGCCTCTGTGGTGAACGTCTTCCGCTAAACCGTCTCCACCTTTCCGCTTTTCACGCTGCGGAATGCGGCATCGAGGACCAACTGGTTGCGCAAGCCTTCTTCGCCGGGAATGTCGAACTCGCGCCCCTCTTCGATTGCGGCGGCAAACGCGTCCGCCTGCGCGGCGTAGGCTTGCGCGTTCGAGACTTCCCTTCTCTCGATCACCTCGAATCCCCGGCGCAACTCCACCGTCGGGGGATGCTCCACGTTCAGTGCGTTTAACGACGAGAGCACTCCGGTTTCGCCGGCCACTTCCAGATATGTCTGGTACGGAGTGCGGGCCGACACGGAAACCGTCCCCAGCATCCCAGCCTCAAATTGCAGCACCGCAGTGGCCGAGGCTTCCGCGACTCCGTGCGAGTCGTAGTGGGCCAGCGCTGAAACCGAACACACCTCCTGCCCAACAATGAAGCGCAGCGCATCAATGCAATGCACTCCCAAGTCGGACAGTGGACCTCCGGCTGCGAGACCAGGATCGTTGATCCACCTTCGCGCGCTGCTCAGCATGGGAGCAAAGAAGTCGGCGCGCGCCACCACCGGCCGTCCAATTGAGCCAGCGACCACATGATCGCGAAAGAATCTGACACTCTCTTCAAAGCGCATCACGTGTGCCACGCCGAGCAGGATTTTCGCGGAACGCGCAGCTTGCACCATCTCAAGCGCTTCTTGCGGATTCATCGCCATCGGTTTCTCGCAGAGCACCGGCTTGCCATGGCGGACAGCTTCCAGCACGTCGTCATGATGCCGCCCGTCCGGGCTGGAGACGAACACCGCATCCACTTCCGGACAGGCGCAAAGTTCGGCTGTGGAGGCGAAGGCATGTTCGACCCCAAATTGCCGCGCAGATTCTTTGGCCCGCTGCAGATCGCGACGCGATAACGCCGTGACTCGGCAATGCTGGGCCTTGGCGAATCCCGGCATTAAGCGTTTCACTGCGTGCAGACCGATTCCGACAATGCCAAACCGAAGCATTCGCTTGTCCTTTGGTTTCCGTGGGGCGGTTTACAAAATTTCCTGGCGCGGACAAACCCTGCGCCACGCGGGCCTTCTAATTCAAATGTCCACCAGTGTATGCGCAAGAAATGCGAACGAACACCCCGGATTGTATTTGGTTAATCGTGGTTCATGGCCGGGCCAATCGTATGCGCTCCCGCAAAACCCGCAAGAATCGAGCGCTCGACACAAAACAGCCGCGTTCTCTTTCCCGATATGAAAAAAATGTCGAAATAATTGCCGGCATGGGAAAATTGCGAACAACTCTCGGGCAAATGACTGAGATGTAATCGACACTACTCGGGCCATGCGGTAAAGTGATAACTCTGTGGCAAATCTTTTGCCACAGACGCACAAGCTCCCGCGGGGGATAGCGAGCCTCCGCGGGGGTGAGTTCTGCAGTTCCGCAGCTAACCGGCGGTATTCACTACTGATGACAAGGCAGGAAACGGTTGCCCCCCGCACACTCCGCAATCAAGTCATTCTTTCTCGAGGGACCCGCAGGACGGCTGGAAGCCCTGCTGAACGTGGCTTCCCCGGATGCAACCCATGCCGGATTGGTGTGCCATCCGCATCCGCTGGGTGGCGGGACGATGCACAACAAGGTCGTCTTTCACGCCATGAAAGCTTTGCACTCGTTCGGCTTTCCGGTGTTGCGCTTCAACTTTCGCAGCACCGGCCTGAGCGCAGGCCAGCACGACCAGGGACGCGGCGAAGTGGCCGATGTGCAAGCCGCGCTGGCGTGGCTGAAGCAGGAGTTCTCGCTGCCCATCATCTTTGCGGGGTTCTCGTTCGGAGCGGCCACGGGCCTGCGCGCTGCCTGTCCCGATCCTGACGTTAGCGCCTTGATTTCGATTGGCACGCCGGTCGAGGCCGATGGACGTCTCTATTCCTTCTCGTTTTTGCGGGACTGCACCAAACCGAAGCTATTCGTCAGCGGCGACCGCGATCAGTACGGTCCGCGCGAGGCGCTGGAGAAACTGGTTTTGCACGCCGCCGACCCGAAACAGTTGGTATTTGTTCCCGGAGATCACTTCTTCGCAGGCCATCTCGCCGAGATGCGGATGACTATCGAGAGTTGGCTGCATGAGCTGCTGGGGACCAGCAACTAGCCACTAGAACTCATCTCTCATCTCATAAATCCTTCAAGGCGCGCCCGCTCTACCATATCCGCACGCGCTCCGCAGGTGCGAGGTAAAGCGTTTTTCCTGGCTTGACGTCGAAGGCCGCATACCAGGCGTCGATATTGCGAACTGTGTCTGTCCGGAACTCACCTGGCGAGTGCGAATCAACCGCTACCTGCTGGCGAAGCGCAGCCTCGCGCGACTTCGACGCATAGTCCTGGCTAAAGGCGATGAAGAACTGCTGGTCCCCCGAGAAACCGTCTTGCACGGGCGCCGTCTTGCCGGCGAGTGAAGCGCGGTATCCATCATAGGAAGCAGAGATACCCGCGACGTCGGCGATGTTTTCGGCAAGCGTCTGCTTGCCATTGAGGGAGAGGTCTGGGAAAACCTTGTAGGTGTCATACTGCGCGGCGAGTTTACCGGTCGCCGCTTCAAAATGGGCGAGGTCGGTAGGCGTCCACCAGTTACGCACGCGGCCCTTGGAGTCGAACGCCGCGCCCTCGGAGTCGAAGGTGTGGCTGATTTCGTGCCCGATCACGGAGCCGATCGCGCCATAGTTGGCCGCAGCAGGAGCCAGCGGGTCGAAGAATGGAGGCTGCAGGATGGCGGCGGGAAAGCTGAGCGCGTTTTGCAGCGGCAGATTGACCGCGTTGACCGTCTGCGGGGTCATGGTCCATTCGTTGCGGTTTACCAGTGCGCCCAGCCGCGCCACATCGCGGTGATATTGGAAAAGATTGCCACGCCAGATGTTGCCAAAGGCGTCGTCGGGCTTTACCTCGTAGGCTGAGTAGTCAATCCAGGTCTCCGGGTAGCCGATACCGACATACAGAGTGGTCAACTTGGCCTGGGCTTCGGCTTTGGTGGAAGCCGCCATCCACGGGAGCGCCTCAATTCGCTTCCGAAAAGCGGCAATGATGTTGGTCACCATGGCCTCAGCCTGGGCTTTGGCTTCCGGAGGGAAGTAGCGCTGCGCGTAGATTTTTCCCACGTCGTCGCCGAGGTACCGATTGACCACGAACACGCCACGCTGCCAGCGCGGACGCTGTTCCGGCGCGCCCTGTAGCACCTTGCCGAAGAAAGCGAAGCGCTCGTCCGCCAAAGCTTTTGGCAGAACCCCGCCGTACTCTTCCAAGAGGTAGTACGCCAGCCAGTCTTTCCAAGTGTCCAGCGGAGTGGAGGCCACCAGAGCGGACTCGCCGGCAAAGGCGGTGGGCTGCCAGACGATGAAGCTGGCTTGCTTGCTAAGGCCAGCGCCACGAAAATATTTGGCCCAGTCGAGGCCCGGAGCTTTTGCTACGAAGTCGGCCTGCTTCCAGGTGTTGTTGGCCTTGTGAATGTCATCGTTTTCCGCCAGGGTAAGATGTTTTTCCGCGATGGCGCGTTCTAACGCGACAATGCGCTCGGCACGGGCGTCGGTATCCGTGAATCCCGCCAGCTTGAGCATGGCTGAGACGTGCGTCTGATACTTGGTGCGAATGTCACGCAGCTGCTCGCTGTCGGAGAGGTAATACTCGCGATCCGGCAGTTGCAGGCCGCCTTGCAGAAGGTAAGGGGCATAGTGATCGGAATCGTTGAAGCCGGGAGCTACCCAGAGTCCAAACAGGTGCGAGGTATGGAAGTTGGTGTTGTTCAGCGCGTCGACGTCAGCACGCAGCGTTTCCCCTAGCGCGATGGCCAACTCTTTCTTGTTGTGGATGGCGGCGATGGCTTTGAGATGAGGCTGGAGAGACGCGAGACCCTTGGCTTCGATGGCGGCCTCGTCCATGTAAGAGTTGTAGAGATCGGCGATTTTACGCGCGCCTGAGCCAGCGGACCCGCCACCTTTGGCAGCCTCTTCAATCAAGGCGGAAGTGCGTTTGTCGCTCAAGTCGCCAAGAGTTGTAAAGACGCCGATCTGGGAACGGTCTGGTGGAATCGGGGTGCTCGTGATCCAGTTGCCATTGCAGTACAGATAAAAATTATCGCCCGGCTTGATCGAGCGGTCCATGTTGGCGACATTGATGCCGTGAGTCTCTTGCTTCGGGGCGTCCTGCGCGCGAGCGACAAGCACCACAGAACCGAAAGCGCAAACTGCAAGAAGATTAAGGACAAAATTAAGGGGTTTCCGGGTGAGTCTCATTCACAGGGCTCCAAAGGGCATCTGCCTGGGAACGCAGGCCCTTTCTCTAGACGGGAAACAAAGCAAGAGGGTAGCACGATGACGGAAGCGTTGCCGTGAGGCGATCAAGAGCAGGGGGTTAACTGCCCCGCCCTAGCCAAACCCAGGCTCGGTGCACCCCATGTTATGGAAGGCGCTAGAACGGGGCGCGGGGCTGAACGTATCGTTAGGGTGCGTCGGATACCACACTCTGACCTTCCTTATGTCCGGCGGTGCGCGCTTTCGTCAGATTGCGCTTTCATGTAGGAACGCAGTATGGCGTTAATACGGGTTTGGTAGCCGCTGCCCTTTTTCTTAAGCCATTCCACAACATCATGGTCAACCCGGATGGTCAGGCGGTCCTTAGGCTCCGGCATGGTGAGTTTCGCGGTCTTCCAGAACGATTTACCCAGCTTGGGGATGTCGGAGTCGTCGATGTCCGCATCGCGCATCTGGCGCAAGCGTTTGAAGTCAGTCTTGCCCTTGGTCCGCACGCCTGAGGTGGTTTGTGTAATCCTGCCTTTCATCGCGATGTGCCCTCCTTGCTGAAATAATCCGACGCCGTTTGCCGCGCATAACATAGACCACTATGATCTCGATGTCCTCCATAAGACCGATGGCGAATATGCGGTCTTCTCCATGACGACTCTCCATTCTTTCAAATACCGGCCCGTCGAAAATCCGTTTGGCATCCTGAAAATCGATGTGATGCTTTGCGAGGTTCGCCTTGCCTCTTGCTCTCGTCCCACTCGAAAGGCATCTTGGCCCCTTACTTGAACGGGCTTGTATATGCACAATGTGTACATATACTATCATGGAGTGCCGGGCGCCCCGGCTTAGTAGGTACACCCGAAACCTTAACTCTGGGCGCCAATGGTTAACAGCGAGAGCCGGGACACCATAGGGGTTCTTCGACTCCGGTTCGCAAAAACGGCGAACCGTCGCTCAGAATGACACCTGTTGGGGCGCCATACCTGTACTGAAAGCTGACGGCTGACGGCTGATAGCCTTCTTTGCGTATTCAGTTTCCGCGCAGCGTTTCCACGGGATTCACTTGCGTGGCGCGGCGCGCGGGCAGATAGCTGGCCAGCAGAGCGATGCCAAGAAACGCCAGCGGCATGAGCACAAAAGTCTCCAGGTCGCGCGTGCCGGTTTTGTACAGCAGGCTCGACATCAGCTTGGTCAGCAGCAGCGCGGTAAATAGACCAATTACGACGCCAGTGATCGCCAGCATGAGTCCCTGGCGCAGGACCATGCGCACAATGTCTGCGCGTTCGGCCCCGAGCGCCAAGCGGATGCCCAACTCAACCCGGCGCTCGGTCACGGAGTAAGCCAACACGCCATAAATTCCAATCACCGCCAAGGTCAGCGTAATGCCGGAGAACAGGCTGAGGAGCAGCATGGTGAAGCGGGGCTGGGCGCGTGAGGTGTCCATCAACTCATCCACTGTCTGGATACCGGTTATGGGCTGGTCGGGGTCGAGCGCGGAGATCTGCGCCCGCACGGCTGAGGTCATGCTTTGCGGCGGCACGGCCGTCCGAACCAGCAGGTTCATATTGCCCCAGGGCAGTTGCGGGAAAGCGAGATAAAGCTGCGCTTGCGTGTCTTGCGCCAGGCCCTTGTTCTTAACGTCGGCGGCCACGCCGATGACCTCAGCCGGGTCCGGCCAGCGGCCCATCATGACATGCTTGCCGATAGGATTCTGGTTTGGCCAGAAGCGGCGCGCGAAGGTTTCATTCACGATGAGGACTTTGGGCGATTGCGCATTATCGGCGGCAGTAAACTCGCGGCCACTGCGCAGGGGAACGCGCATGGTCTGGAACCATTGCGGGCTGATGGCCTCGATGTCAATGAACGGGCGCTGTGACAAAGGCACGTTGGGCTGGCCTTCGGGCAGAACCGGTGTGATCCGCTTCCAGGTCAGTGGCAGCGTGGCCGACATGGCGGCGTTACTCACCCCGGGCAGCTCGCGCACGCGGCGCAGCATTTCGTCGAAAAAGGCAATCTGCTGTTCCGGCTTGGCGTACTTCACAGTCGGCAGCGAGACGTTCATGGCGAGCACGTTATGGGCGTCAAAGCCGGGATCGACGCGCAACAGTTGTGCGAAACTGCGCAGCAGCAGTCCGGCGCCGATGAGCAACAGCAAGGAGAGCGCCACCTGGCCGACGACCAGCAGATTCTTTATGCGCGCGCGTCCCGGGCCAGCGGAGCTGCTTCGGCCCTCATCGCGCAGCGTTGCTTGCAAGTCAATGCGCGAAAGCTGTAGCGCCGGCAGGGTGCCAAAGATAATGCCGGTGAGCAGCGAGAGACCCAGGGTAAACAGCAACACCCGCAGGTCGATGCTGATGGGAATTCCCGGTGGGAGCTGGTCTGCTCCCCAGGTACTTAGTGCTCGGATCGCAGCCCAGCTAAGGCCCATGCCGAGCACGCCGGCGACACCCGCCATCAGCATGCTCTCGGTGAGGAGTTGCTGCACCAAGGTACTGCGGCTGGCTCCCAGGGCGGTACGCACCGCGATTTCTCTTCGCCGGGTCAGGCCGCGCGACAGCAAGAGGCTGGTCACATTGGCACAGGCAATCAGCAGCACCATAGCGACTGCGCCGGAGAGCATCAACACCTTACCGCGCACGTTGGCCACAACCAGGTCGCGCAGCGGATCGGCCGTCATCACCACGGCGGGATCGGCATCGGGCGCGTTGGGGTTCTGCTCTCGATACTGCCGGTTGAGCACAGCCAGCTCGGCTTGGGCGCTGGCCAGCGTCGCTCCCGGCCGCAGCCGCGCCAGGAAACCCAGATAGCCTACGCCCATGCGCAGCCGCTGCGTGGTCATCAGCGTGAACTCGAAATAGCGCGGCGACCAAATGTCGGCTTCCCCGACAAAGGGAAACTGGACATTGGCGGGAAGCACCCCGACGATGGTGTGCGGCGTGGTGTCAAGCGTGACCGTCTGCCCAATGATGTTGCGGTCGCCGTTGAAGCGGGTACGCCACATCGAATCGCTGAGCATGACTACCGGCTTGCCTTCCGGGCGGCCTTCGTCCTCGGTGAAGCTGCGCCCCAGCTGGGGCTGCACCCCGAGCAAGGAGAAGAAGTTGGCCGAGACGCGCGCGATGGGGACCTGTAGAGGTTCGCCGTGTCCCGTGAGATTGAAGTTGTCAGTTGTCCATGCGGCCACCGATTGGAATGACCGGTTGCGATCGCGTAGCAGTTCGTAACGCAGCAGTGTACCCTCGAACTCTTTCGTCTGGTCCTTGACGTCGAGACTGACGAGTTGCTCCGGGTCGCGGTAGGGAAACGGTCGCAGCAACAAGGCATTGGTTACGGTGAAGATGGCCGTGTTGGCGCCGATTCCTAAGGCAAGAGTGAGGATGGCTGCGAGCGTAAATGCGGGATTCTTGATTAACACGCGCGCGCCGAAAGCAACGTCCCGAAGCAAAGCTTGCATGATGCGGCAATTATAGGTTTGGGGAAGAATGAAGTGCCATTCTGCTTCGCCGCTCGAGGTGCGGTAGTCGAAGGTGTGACGTTTTGGTGGAGACAGAGTCGGCCGCGAATGAGAATTCAAGTTGCGAGTGAAGTTACAAAGACCCATCCAAGCAAGAGCAGCTTGGGTGGGGCACCCAGCACCCGGCTTAGCGCTCCGCATAAGGGCCAGCTTGCTAGCATCTAAGTGCTTTTACTTGCTTGGCGCAAAACCTTGTCAAGCCCCACATAGGTGCCTAAATCGCCGTAACACACTGAACATAAGCACAATATAAAATGCCAAAATCGTGTCCAAAACCCACTAAAATGTGCTATAATATAATTAGTAGAGTCGGAAAGGCGGAGACGCCTTGTCCGGCTCTTTTTGTTTTTACGGCCAATTTTCTGCGGCCTTCGCGCCGAGCTCGCGCGGAGAACGCAGAATCTAGGGTCCTCGACCGCCTGCCGAGCTCGCACGCGGTTCGTGACGGCCCCACCCCCACTTCGCGCCGAGCTCGCGCGAGGCGGGGATGGCCGGAAGAACATTACAGGCTGGCCCAGCGCCTTTTGCCTGACTCTGTTCCTTGAAATCTGAACTACCCTTGCGCAAGGTCTTGGTTGTGCGCGGGCGCAGCAGCAGGGGAACACCAGGACCTTGCTTTTTTTGTGCCTGCTAGCATCTTTGGGTCCTGTTCTCGCCAGAGGCTGCTGAAAAAGTCGAAAAAGCACATCCCTCACCGACTGAAAGTCGGTTCGGGATGACAAAAAGAAACAACGTACCGGCACGACTGAAGTCGTGCCCTGACACACACCGCGGGCTGAGCGAGTTTTCCAGCAGCCTGCGCCGCTGGCTGGCTCGACGCGAGCATTTGGCACTCGATTAAGTTGAGTGCCAATCTTGACATTAACCTGCTTGTTTCCTAGAATATAAGTGCGGACTTGTATCCTGCTGAGCGGTAAACAATTGCAAAAACGCAGGTTAGCTTCCGCCAGAGCTTGATCATGGACGCTCCGGCAAACATCGGCAGACGGGAACGCGAAATCCTCACGGCCATCGTGGAGTCCTACATCTCCACGGGTGAGCCCGTAGGTTCGCGTACGCTGGCACGCGCCAACCCTGAGAACCTGAGCGCGGCTTCCATTCGCAACGTGATGGCCGATCTGGCCGATGCCGGATTTCTGGAGCAGCCGCATACCTCGGCCGGGCGGGTTCCGACGACCCAAGCCTATCGCTTCTACGTGAAGCAGTTGACCGGAGAAGCGCGTCTGTCGCCCGCCGACGAGACTTTGATCCAGGGAAGCTTGCAAGGTCTGCAGGACGTGCCCGAGTTCATGGAGCGGACGTCGCACGTGCTGTCGCTGATTTCGCACGGCGTGGGGGTGACGGTCAGCTCGGCGACAGGGCAGCGCAATGCGCTGGAGCATGTTTACTTCCAGCGGATGGCCGACAAGAAAGTTCTGGCCGTGGTGGTCATGCGCAACGGCTTTGTCCGCGACCGGGTCCTGCGGCTCAGCCAGGATTTGGCGGTGGCCGATCTGGAAGCGGCCGCGGCCTACATCAATCAGAACTTCCGCGGCTGGGAGATGGAATCGCTGCGCAACGAGATCAGCAAGCGGATTCAGCAGGAGCGCAGCGAATACGATCGCCTGATGCGTTCGGTAGAGCAACTCTACGCACAAGGCGCGCTGGCCACCGAAGGCCCCGCCCAGGCGGTGTACGTGGAAGGCGCCGCGAACCTGGTGATCACCGAGCAGGACCAGGAGCGGCTGCGCCAGTTGCTGGCTACGCTGGAGGAAAAACAGCGCATTGTAGATCTACTCTCTGCCTACCTCGACGTCCGCCAGGAAGCCGTGCGCGTAGTTGTGGGTCTGGAAGACGCCATGCCGCATCTAAGCAACTTCGTACTGATTGGGATGCCGGCGCGAGTAGGCGACGAGGTCATGGGTTCGCTGGCTGTAATTGGCCCGACCCGCATGGATTATGAGCACACCATGACGGCGGTGTCGTACATTGCGCGGTTGTTCGACCAACTTTGGAACGAATCGACCTAAAAATAATTATGCATGCAAAGAAACACAATGGAAGCTCCAGCGAGGCAGAATTGGAGCTGGACCACGAACTTCCGCCAGCAGAAGGTGGAGATGACCCTGCTGCCGAGAGCGGCGTCGCCACGGCCGCGGTGGAAGAGCCGCAATCGGAACTGGAGCGGGTTCGCGCCGAACGCGCAGCTTACCTTGATCGCGCGGCGCGCATTCAAGCCGAGTTCGAAAACTATCGCAAGCGCAGCGAAAAGCAGCAGCAGGAGTACAGGGATTACGCGCTCGTCGATGCGATGAGGACGTTGCTCCCGATTCTCGACAGCCTGGACCGCGCGCTGAACACTAAGGCGGCATCGCTGGAAGATTTTCACGCCGGTATTGAGCTGATCGACAAACAATTTCATGACGTGCTGGCGAAGTTAGGGGTGCAGCCCGTCACCGCGGAGGGCGAGCCGTTCGATCCCAATTTGCACCAGGCGATCCAGATGGTGGACACCGACGAGGTCGAGGACAACCAAGTGCTCGATGAGTTGCAGCGCGGCTACAAGTTGAAGGACCGGCTGCTGCGTCCGGCGATGGTGCGCGTGGCCCGCCATCCCAAGAACGGGTAGAGCAGGCTTTGACAGGCTGCGGAAAAAGTCGGAGAAGCAGATCCCTCACCGACTAAAGTCGGTTCGGGATGACAAGAATAAAGGGTCTATAACGGCGCACCTCAAGGTGCGCCCCTTCACGGCGAGATAAGCCGGGTTTTTCCGCAGCCTCTTCAGGCGGCGCATCACGCAGTCACAGAATCCAGGGCTTCGAGTCCCTGAGGTAAAGGTAAACAGTTCTGGCCACCAACGTAAAACGCGATTACTACGAAGTGCTGGGCGTCAGCCGCACGGCCGCCGATCAGGAAATCAAGAGCGCATATCGCAAGCTCGCGCTGCAACACCATCCCGACCGCAATCCCGACGACCCAGCGTCCGAAGAGCGCTTTAAGGAGTGCAGCGAAGCCTACGCGATTCTCGCCGACAGCGAGAAGCGCGCGCGCTACGACCGCTTCGGTCACGCGGGAGTTTCCAGCGGCCCGGGCGGCAACGGCGGATTCGATGCCACGGTGTTCAACGATTTCCAGGACATCTTCGGCGACCTGTTCGGATTTGGCGACCTGTTCGGCGCACAGGGCGGACGCCGCCGTTCGCGCGCACAGCGCGGCGCCGATCTGCGCGAAGATCTCAGCCTGGAGTTCGAGGAAGCCGCGTTTGGGGTCACCAAGCAAGTACAGGTGCGGCGGCTGGAGGAATGCGACCAGTGCAAAGGAAGCGGCGTGGCTCCTGGCAAAATGCCCATCACCTGCACCACCTGCGCCGGGCGCGGGCAGATGCGTTATCAGCAGGGCTTCTTCTCCATCTCGCGCACCTGCAGCACCTGCCAGGGTTCGGGCAAACTGATCGTCGATCCCTGCGCGCAGTGCCGAGGCCAAGGCCGCATTACGCGCCAGCGCACGGTCACGGTAAAAGTCCCCGCGGGAGTTGAGGAAGGGGCGCGCATGCTGTACTCGGGCGAGGGCGAGGCCGGCCTTTATGGCGGACCTTCCGGCGATCTCTACGTAGTATTGCATGCCAAGGAGCATGCGTTCTTCGAGCGCGAAGGCAAGCACCTGTATTGCGCCGTTCCCATTTCTTTCGCGCAGGCGGGGCTGGGAACGGAGATTACGGTCCCCACGCTCGATGGCGAACACGTGCTGAAAATTCCCGAGGGCACGCAGACCGGGACAACGTTCAGGGTGAAGGGCAAGGGCGTACCGGTGCTCAACGGACATGGCCGGGGCGATTTGCACGTTGAGGTGAAAGTGCAGACGCCGTCGAAGCTCACCAAGCGGCAACGAGAACTGTTGCAGGAGTTGCAAAGTACGACCTCGGTGGAGAACAAGCCGGTCAGCCGCACGCTGCTGAATAAGGTGAAGGACATGTTTCAGTAGCGGGCACTTACCACTTAGCTTTTAGCTCTTAGCATTCAAATTACAACTCCGAGAGCGGTGCCTCGCAATGTTCAGCGGGCGGGAATTGTCAGCACTTATGAGGATGGGTGAAGCAGCATTGATTGAAGCTGTTTACCTTCCACTGCAACCCTTGCCTGCTAAAGGCTAAGAGCTAACAGCTAAGAGCGATGGCCAGCCGGCATCGAAAGTCACACCCCTTGGACAAAGCGCTCCGCATCTACGCGTGGTTCCTGCTGGTGGTGACCGCATTGCCGGCGGCCGCGCGCCTGGCCCGGCCGCGCGAGCTGGCGCGCATTGTGCTGCTGCGCTATCAGGATCCCAAGCGGCGCAAGCGCGCCCGCATCGGCGGGCTGATCTATTTGGGATTGTCGCTGCTCGCCATCCCGTTTCTGCTGCGCGCGCAACTGCACCAGGAGCGCTGGCTGGTGATGGCCGTTTTGGTCGGGATGGTTTCCGCGCTGGAGTTCCTGCTGAATAGCCGTCTGTTCAACGAAGAGGACCTGACCCGCGAGAACCGCGTGTTCGGCGGAGTTTACGCTTCCATGGCCATTGCCACTATCCTTTTGCTGATGATGCGATGACGCGACGCCGCTGGATTGCCGACGAGTTCTCCGCCGATCTTGCTGCCTTGACCGGCGCGCACGCTGCACATTTGTCCCGCACCTTGCGCGCACGCGTCGGCCAGCAGTTTGAGGTCGCATGCGGCGACCGGGTCCGGCGCGCCACCGTTTCCAGCGTGCAGGATGAGCGCGTGGAGTTCACCCTGGGCGAAGAAGTCGCGGCCGGCGAAGCTGTGCCGATCACTCTGCTGCTCGCCGTCTTCAAGTTCGATCGCATGGAGTGGGCGATCGAGAAGTGCACGGAACTGAACGTCACCACGATCGTCCCGGTGATTGCGCGGCGCACGGAAAAGCATCTGGCCCTCGCGGCCGATAAGCGCGCGGAGCGGTGGCGGCGCATCGCCCGTGAGGCGGCCGAGCAGTCGCGTCGCATCGCGCCTCCGGAGATTGGCGATCCGGTGAAGCTGAAGGAAGCGCTCGAGCGCTTTAGTTTGAGTCGAGGAATCGGTGGTCAGCAAAGTTGCGATTTGCGCATCGTTCTGGCAGAGGACGAACGTGAGGTATCGCTTGTGGATGTTCTTCGCGCTTCCTTGCAAGTCAAAGCGCTGGCTTGCGCCGTCGGTCCTGAGGGCGGTTGGACCACGGATGAGTTGCAACTCTTCAAAACCTCGCAATGGGTTGCCGCGTCGCTTGGCGATACCATTCTCCGCGCCGAGACCGCTGCGATTGCGGCAGTAGCGGTAGCCAGGGCGGAACTTTAGCAACTAGCAATTAGTAGTCAGCCGTCCCTGCAGGGGGCCCCGGATTACGCAGACAACTTCTCGAAAAACTCCGTGTGCTCCGTGCTCTCCGTGGTAAATGATTTGAACCTTCGGCGCCAAACAATGCTAAGCTAATACCGGATTCGCACTGTTATGTTACGCACCTCCACACACGCGCGTTCACAGTTCAAGGTTGGCGCCAGCCAACAAGCCTTGCGCTGTTGTTGTTGCCTTTAGCTGATTCTTTGCTAGCCTGCGCGGAATCAAACCGTATATCTGTAAGCCTCAGGTCAAACTTTCGGGAGATCGCATGAAGATTGCCAATGACGTTACAGAGCTGATTGGAAACACTCCTCTGGTGCGCCTGAACAAGGTGACCGCCGGCGCGAAGGCCACCGTGGTCGCCAAACTGGAAAGCCAGAACCCGTGCAGCAGCGTAAAGGACCGCATCGGCGTCAGCATGATCAACGAAGCCGAACGCGCGGGGAAAATTCAGCCCGGCAAGACCGTGTTGATCGAGCCGACCAGCGGCAACACCGGCATTGCGCTGGCGTTCGTGGCGGCAGTGAAAGGCTACAAGCTGATTCTCACCATGCCCGACACCATGAGCCTGGAGCGCCGTGTGCTGTTGAAGGCATTTGGCGCGGACATCGTGCTGACGCCTGGCATCAAGGGCATGAAGGGGGCAATTGCCAAAGCCGACGAGTTGGTCGCCAAAACGCCCAACGGCTACATGCTGCAGCAATTCGACAACCCGGCGAATCCCAAAATCCACATGGAGACCACCGGCCCGGAAATCTGGAACGATACCGACGGGAAGGTGGACATGCTGATCTCGGGGATCGGCACCGGCGGGACGCTGACCGGCGTGTGCGAGTACATCAAGCCTAAGAAGCCGTCGTTCAAGGCGATCGCAGTCGAGCCGGTGGAAAGCCCGGTGCTCTCCGGCGGGCAGCCCGGGCCGCACAAGATTCAAGGTATCGGCGCGGGCTTTGTTCCCAGTATTCTGCGCACCGACTACATTGACGAGGTCATCCAAGTATCGAGCGAAGACGCCTTGGTGATGGCGCGCCGCCTGGCCAAGGAGGAGGGCCTGCTGGTTGGCATCTCGTCGGGAGCGGCGGTAGTTGCCGCGCTGCGAGTCGCTGAGCGCGAGGAGAACGCAGGCAAGCTGATCGTCGTGATTATTCCGTCGTTTGGCGAACGTTACCTGAGCAGCCTCCTGTTCGAGCAGCTCCGCAACGAATCGCTGGCCATGGTGGCGGAAGGCGTCTAAGAAATGTTTGCATCCGTGCGTGAGGACATTGCTGCTGTCAAAGACCGCGATCCCGCGGCGAAGTCCTCGCTAGAAATCGTCCTGCTCTACTCTGGGCTGCACGCGCTGTGGGGCTTCCGCTTTCACCACTGGCTGTGGATCCATGGCTGGCAATTCCCTGCCCGGGCACTGTCGCAAGTCGCCCGGCTGATCACCGGCATCGAGATCCATCCCGGCGCGTCCATTGGCCGGCGTTTGTTCATCGATCACGGAATGGGCGTGGTCATCGGCGAGACCACGATCGTGGGCGACGATGTCACCCTGTACCAAGGCGTGACCCTGGGCGGCACTGGCAAGGAACACGGCAAGCGGCATCCCACGATCGGCAACAACGTCGTGATTGGTGCGGGCGCAAAAATACTGGGCAACATCACCATTGGCGAAAATTGCCGCATCGGCGCTGGCTCGGTGGTGCTGCGCGATGTGCCCGACAACTCAACCGTGGTCGGTGTGCCCGGCCACATTGTTCTCCGCGAGGGCAAGCGCGTGGTGATCACCGATCCCAAGCAAATCAACGATCCGCTGTCGGAGGCGCTGGCAGCAGTGGCCAACGAAGTGAAAATGCTGAGGGAGGACGTTTGCCGTCTGCAAGGGCGCCAGCCGTCACCGACTAATGGAACCGACAAGCTGCAACAAGTGATCGAGATCGACTACCAGATTTAGAGGCCGCTCTTCGCTCTTCGCTACTCGCTTTGTAGTTGGCCGGCAGCTTTCACGCCGTCGTGAACAACCGCAGATCCTTCGACTGCGCGCCCGCCCGACCCGCAAAAGCAGCGGGTCGGAAATTCTTTGCGGGCGCTCCGCTCAGGATGACAACTGACCGTTCATGAATAATCCAGGTAGAGCGCCGCTCTACCCGTCGCGTGCAGGATACCGCAAATTTACAATCGCGTTACTCCACCCAATCGGCAATGAAAATGTTGGTTTCGTGCGCGACTTTGCCGTTGCGGTTTGAGGCCCACACCAGCCGCTTGCCGTCGGAGGTGAACATGGGGAACGCATCGAAGTCGGGATAAAACGTAATGCGCTGCTGGCCGCTTCCATCGAGGTTGATGATATAGAGATCGAAGTCGCGGCCGCTCTTGGGATTGGCCTGGTTGGAGGCAAAGATGATCCGCTTGCCATCGGGATGGAAGAAGGGCGCGAAGTTGGCGGCGCCGTTGTGGGTCACCTGCCGCTTGTGTTTTCCGTCGGCATCCATCACCCAGATTTCCAGATTGCCCGGACGAATGAGCCCCTGCGCGTACAGCGCCTTGTAATCGGCAATCTCCGCCGCGGTCTTGGGATGCTCAGCGCGATAGACGATCTTTTTGCCGTCGGCCGAAAAGAACGCGCCGCCATCGTATCCGAGTTCATGGGTTAGCTGTTTAACGTGGCTGCCGTCGGCGTTCATGGTGTAGACATCGAGATCGCCATGGCGCGTTGAAGTGAAGACAATGTGTTTGCCGTCGCGGCTGATGGTGGCTTCGGCGTTGTAGCCGGGAGCATCGGTCAGCAAGCGCAAGTCGCTGCCGTCAAGCTTCGCAGTGTAGATTTTGTAAGTGTCGTAGATGGGCCACACGTACCCCTTCGAATAGTCGGGCTTGGGCGGACACTCGGGACTGGCGGCGTGCGTGGAGGAATACAACATGCGATCGCCCGCGGGGAAAATGTAGCTGCACGTGGTGCGGCCTTTGCCGGTGCTGACCAGCTTGGGCGTGGCCGGTTTGCCATCGGGCGTGTCCACCGGCATGGTGTAGATCTGGTCGCACGGAACGCCTTCGCCCTGGTGCTGAAAGCTCAACATGCGATCGTCGGCGGAGAAGTAGGCCTCGGCGTTCTGTCCTCCGAAAGTAAGCTGGCGGACGTTGCGCAGGTGCTTCTCCTCGCCGGGGACGAGCAAAGTGGTGGGTGGGTTGCCCGGCTGCTGGGCATAGAGCAGCAGAGATGTCGCGGCAGCGAGCAGCAACAGCACGGCCAAGAACTTGCAGAAATAATTCGAAGAGATCAAGAAGCGCTCCAATGGGGTTGCATCACAAGCAGGGTCCACCCGAACTGCGTGAGCGACGCAATCTACAAGTCCCGCTTTGCGGGACGAGATAAGATAGCCCACCCCTTCAGAGGTGGGTAGTGTAAATAGCGAACCCAGTCCCTCGGGGACGGCACAGATGTTCGCACATGCGTTGTGGGTGCCGTGCCCGAGGCACTCATATTATCGCGGAAGCCTACCCACCGCTAAAGCGGTGGGCCTTCTTATTACGTCCCCCTGCGTGGGACTCGACCCCCCGGCACTACAGCGATTGCGACCTCACCTTGGGCCAATCGGCAACCCTCCGGATACTACTTCCATAGCGATTGCGCCCTCATCCAGGGCCAATCGACATCCTTGGGATCCTACTTTCTCTGCTCCAGTTTCACGCTGGCGGTAATGGGCTGGCCGTCGCGCAACGCTTTCACTTCCACCACTTCGCCCACCTTACTGCGACGTAGCGCGTCCGTAAAGTCGTATAGATTGTGAATCGGCTTGTCGCCGAACTGCACCAGGATGTCCCCCGCCCTGAGTCCAGCCTTCGCCGCCGGCGATCCCGGACGCACGTCGGAGAAGCGCACGCCGTCCTTCACCTCGCCGCAGTCAGGAATGGAACCGAAGTATGGTCCGTAGCCTCCGCCACCGCCGCTCACCGGCTTATCTTCCACAACCGTGATGAAGGTTGGCGGTGATGGCGCCTCCGCCAACTGCAACGCAACGTCGCCGACCAGGTTGAGCAACTGCGCCGCCGACGGCGCGTTGATCTTGTCCCAGGTGTCGGAGGGCTTGTGATAATCCGAGTGCAGTCCGGAGA
>ODAK010002814.1_pt1 | contig 18217 bp, 17 predicted proteins | sample 1539591 | NCBI WGS metagenome assembly ODAK01 (sample SAMEA3539303, study PRJEB22396) | soil metagenome | biome: tundra; feature: field; material: soil | place: USA | collected 2010-05 | depth 0.15 m | reverse complement strand
GCTGGATGGCCCGCACCGGATCGGCCAGCGTAAGGTCGCGGCCCGGCCCGGCCTCGTCTTCGACCATGGCCAGCACGATGGCCGTCGTGCCGACCTTCAACAAGGTGGCGACCTCGGAGAGATTGGCGTCGCCGACGATGACGTGGAGGCGGCGGAACCGCTTGGGGTCGGCGTGGGGCTCGTCTCGGGTATTGACGATGGGACGCTTCAAGGTCGTCTCGAGCCCGACGATCTCCTCGAAGAATTCGGCCCGCTGGGAGATCTGGAAGTGGACGGTGGCGGCATCCAGCGCCGGCGTCTCCACCCCGACCTTGCCCGAGCCGGTGAAGATGGTGCGAGAGACGAAGTGCGGCACCACGCCTTCGATCACCCGGGAGAACGGGACGGCCCGGTCCATCATGTAGTTCTCGTGGCAGCCGTAGGAGTTGCCCTTGCCGTCGGAGTTGTTCTTGTAGACGATCGGCGCCGGCCGATCCGGGATGCGCAGCGCGGCGGCGGTCATGGCCCGGCGCAGCACCTCCTCGCCCGCCTTGTCGTGCACGAGGCACTCGAGGGGGGTGAGGCATTCGGGCGTGGAGTACTCGGGGTGGGCGTGGTCGACGTAGAAGCGGGCCCCGTTGGTGAGGACGGTGTTGGCCAGGTGGGTCTCGACCATGGGGGCCAGCGACCCCTCGCGGGCAAAGCCGCGGGCGTCGTTGCCCGGGGTCTCGTCCTCGAAGTCCCAGCCGATCTTCTGCTCGATGTCCGAGGCGTAGGCGTTCACCAAGACGGATGACGCAGCGATGGGGTTCTGCTCGGCGCCGGGCGAGTGGATCCCGTACTCGGTCTCGATCCCGCACACCTTGGTGGTGGCCACGTCCCGACCTTATCGGTCCTTACAGGTACTGCCCCGTACCCACTCGCTCAATCGACCGACCACCATGCACCTCGCGGTCCTCAGTGAGCAGGGTACGGACGTACACGATGCGCTCGCCCTTCTTTCCCGAGATGCGCGCCCAGTCGTCGGGATTGGTGGTGTTGGGAAGGTCTTCGTTCTCTTTGTACTCCTGGCGGATCGACTCGAGGAGGTCCGAGGTGCGGATGCCGCCGGAGGCGCCGGCGATGACCCGCTTGATGGCCAGTTTCTTGGCCCGGCGCACGATGTTCTCGATCATGGCCCCCGAGGCGAAGTCGCGGTAGTAGAGGATCTCCTTGTCGCCGTTCTGGTAGGTGACCTCGAGGAAGCGGTTCTCGTCGTCCTCGCGGTACATCTCGGCCACGGTCTTCTCGATGATGGCCTGGACCGCCTTGTCGGCGTCACCCCCGCCGAGGCGGCCGACCTCATCGGTATCGAGCGGCAACGAGGAGGTGAGGTAACGGCTGAAGATCTGGGCCGCGGCCTCCTCGTTGGGGCGTTCGATCTTGATCTTCACATCGAGGCGGCCGGGACGCAGGATGGCGGGATCGATGAGATCCTCCCGGTTCGAGGCCCCTATCACGATGACATCTCGCAGTGACTCGACGCCGTCGATCTCGGCCAGCAGCTGCGGCACGATGGTCGACTCCATGTCGGAGCTGATGCCGGTGCCACGGGTGCGGAAGAGCGATTCCATCTCGTCGAAGAAGACGATGACCGGCATGCCCTCGTCGGCCTTCTCCCGGGCCCGCTGGAAGACCTGCCGGATCTGGCGCTCGGTCTCCCCGACGTACTTGTTGAGGAGCTCGGGGCCCTTGATGTTGAGGAAGTAACTGCGCACGTTCTCGTTGCCGGTGGACTCGGCCACCTTCTTGGCCAACGAGTTGGCCACGGCCTTGGCGATGAGCGTCTTGCCACAGCCCGGGGGGCCGTAGAGCAGGATGCCCTTGGGTGCCGGCAGCGAGTACTCGGCGAACAGCTCACGGTGCAGGTACGGGAGCTCGACGGCGTCGGTGATGGCCTCGATCTGCGTGTCGAGCCCGCCCACGTCGGCGTAGGTGATGTCGGGCACCTCTTCGAGGACGAGGTTCTCGCTCTCGAGCTTGGGCAGCTTCTCGATGAGCAGCCCGGTGCGAAGGTCCATGAGCAGCGAGTCGCCGCTGCGCAGCTTGACGTCGAGCATCTCCTCGGAGAGCTCGGCCACGCGCTCCTCGTCGGCCCGGGCGAACACGACGCAACGCCGTTTGTCCTCGAGTTGCTCCTTGAGGGTGACCACCTCGCCGGAGAGCTCCCCGTCCCGGACGAGGACCACGTTCAGCGACTCGTTCAACACGACCTCGTTGCCCTTGCGGATGACGCCGGGGTCGATGTCGGGGTGGAGGGTGACCCGCATTTTGCGGCCGCTCGAGAACACGTCGACCGTGCCGTCCTCGTTGACGCCGAGGAAGGTCCCGTAGGCGGCGGGAGGCTGCGTCAGCTTCTCTACTTCTTCGCGCAGGGAGGCCAGCTGCTCCTTGGCCTGTTGGAGGGTGAAGGTCAGCTTCTCGTTCTGCGAGGTGGCGTGGGCCAGCTGGCCCTTGCTCTCGAGGAGGCGCTCCTCGAGAGCCTGCACCCGGCCGGGGCTTTCCTGCAGGCGGCGGCGGAGCGCGTGGATCTCATCCTCGGCGTCAGCCAGCTCAGCTCGCATGGCCTCGGTCTGGGCGGCGAGGTCGTCGTGGTCCGGGGTATTGCTCACTGCATTCACCCTAGCCCTGGGGTAGGGGCGGGCAACCCTCATGCCCCTTTCGGGTCCCCTTTCATGTCCCTTTCGGGTCCCTTTTCATGTCCCTCTTCATGTCCCTTTCATGTCCCTTTCGAGTCCCTTTCGAGGGATTCCGACGGGCCTTTGCGGCCAGGTCGGTGCACCTGAAGGGGCATCCGGGGTCCGGGCTGGACAGGGCGTTTCCGAGCTCTTGGCGGCGAGGTTGGCGGGACGGGGAAACGCCCATGACGAGATAGATATGGGCAGGCGACTATTATGAAGTCCCACCACGTGATGTTGATGGCGCGGGGGTCGCCTCACTACGGTCCCTTTGCCCTATCGGGCGGTCACTACCGAGGAGAGAGACAACGACATGAAGGTCTGGATCGACCAGGATCTCTGCACAGGCGACGGGCTGTGCGAGGAGATCGCGCCGGCCGTGTTCACCCTTCTTGACGATGGTCTCGCCTACGTGAAGGACGACGGCTCCGTGAAGAACGATCCAGGGGGCTCGGCTGGCATGGCCGCCGTGCCGAGCGACCTCGAAGAAGCAGTTGTCGAGGCTTCCGAGGAATGCCCCGGGGAGTGCATCTTCATCGAGCGCGACTGACGCTGGGCGTCGGGTATTCCGGCGCCATTGTTCCCGGCGCCATTGTTCCCGGCGCCATTGTTCCCGGCGCCATTGTTCTCAGGCCATTTCCGTTCTTCCCATTCTGATCGTCCTGTGCTCTGTCCGAGAACTTCGACTCCAAGCCGAATCAGAAGCAGAGCGCGAATCCGCTCCCGGAACGCGTGGGTGTGAGCCTTTAGGCGTGAGAGGGCGTCAAAAATCGCAATTCCGATGGAGTAGGTGCGCGCGGACGCAGAAGTTGTCATCGGGATTGAGCCTGGAACCAACAAACCTCTCGCCGTTCTACGGACCGCCCTCGTCGTCGAGGTCCTCGCCGAGGTCGTCGTCGGCTTCCCTGCTCAACTCGCCACAGTATTCGCCACAGTCTTCGCCACCGGGCGGTCCGTGGTTGCGGAGCCGGTTATGAAAGCCACAGTGGACCCGCGCGTTCTGCTGGGTGGTCTCGCCCCCTTGTGCGTACGGGATGATGTGATCGATCTGGCACCGAGCTGCGGGGACTTCGCAGAAGGGGTGGGTGCAGTGTTGGTCTCTGACCTCGATGGCCCGTCGGGTGGCCCCAGTGAAGAATCTGGCTGTCTGCGAGCACTCGATACGGGTACCGGGGCCAAAGATGATCCGTTCGAAGCTGGCCCCCTCCAACCAGGGCAAAAGGGCGCCCGGGGTGACAATGGGGCCCCCTTCGATCTGGCTGATGCGCCCATGGAGTGCCTCATAGCCCACCAAGACGCTGAAGAGGGGCTCAGGACGCCGGTCGGTCGCCTTCGCGCCCTTGGAGCGCACCGCCATCTCGACCAAAGCGTCGGCCCTTCGTTGTGCGGGGGTGCGGGGAAGCTCGTCGACCCTTGGATCCCGCCCGAGCGCCTCTTTGGCGCTCGCCCATTCGGCTTCGAAGAGCTGGTTCTCGATCCGGGTGAACTCGCCGGCGACGATGGCGCCCGAAATCGGGTCGAGGGTCCCGCCCAAGAGGTACATCCCGTTCATGCTCTGAGCCACATAGGCGTCACGCCGGGCCCGACGCGCCAGGTCGCGCTCTTCGGCCCCGTCGGGGTCGGCCATCTGGGTGAAATAGGTCACGGCGTTGGCAAAGGGCACGAACCTGAGCTCTGTGGCCGCCTCCAAAAGGGCCGCTTCGCAGCGCGAGAAGGCTTCGGGGTCGGCGTGTCCCACCGCCTTGGCCGCTTTGACCAACACGTCGACGTGGGCCGCGCTGATCTGGCCGTCCGAGAAGGCCTGCGCCACCAAGGGCATCGAAGGAAGCGCCCGGCCCCGGCGCAGTTGCCCCCTGGCCTCGCCGAGGGGCAAATGCGAGGTGGTGGCGATCCACGCCGCGGCACTTTGGGCCCCATCTGCGGCCCATTCGCCCCCTTCGGCGAAACTGGCCGCCGCCTTGGCGAGCGTGGCGCTATAGCTCGACAGTCCACGCTCTAAGGCAATGATCGAGTCACGATCGCAATAGGAGAACGGATCGGCCTGTGCCAAGCGAGCGAGGATCTCTTCGAGGTCATCCAATGCACCCATGCCCCAAGTAGACCATGGGGTTGTGACAACCGAACGGCCCCAAAGTCGACAAGAAAACAAAAGAAACAAGTGACAAAACGCGAAAATGAGCGACCGTTGCCGGGGAGGTGCGAGGGTTACGGCGCCATCGTCACGGCGCCATCGTCACAGCCCCCCGTCACTACCTGACAGATACAACGCCACACTTGCCGCGCCGGAGTTAGACGCTCAGGCGGCGCGCGGTGGTGAGGAACCCCGTATGGCCGACCATGCGGTGATCTGGACGGACCGAGCGTGCCTCGATGTGCCACGTACGCCGCATGATCTCCTGCGTTTCAGGCAGCCCGAACGGTGCGCTGTCGTCGTCGAGCGCTTGGCGCAGGAGCGCGGTCTGATTGATCGTCGGCAAATATGCCAAGAGGATGCCGCCGGGTCGGAGAGCGGCCGCGGCGGCGGGGATGACTTTGTGGGGCTCTGGCATATCGAGGAGGATGCGATCAAGGTCGCGCTCGTCGATGCCCTCGGTCACGTCCCGTATCTCGACCCGGTATGGCGCATCGGGTCCGAGGGTGGCAATCACGTTGGAGATCGCACGTCCGGCGAAGTCCTCCCGGAGTTCGTACCCGACCACGGACGCGCCAGCGCGCAGCACGGTCATTGAGAGGGCGCCGGAGCCGACACCCGCCTCGAGGACACGTTGCCCGGGACCGAGATCCGCCGCGATGAGAATCGCGCCCAGATCTTTCGGGTAGATGACCTGGGCGCCCCGTGGCATTTTCAACACGATGTCGCTGAGCGTCGGGCGGAGCACGAGGAAGTGGCGTCCCGTGGAGCCGGTGATCGTGCGTCCCTCTTCCCCGCCGATGATGCTGTCGTGCTGGATGACCCCGGCGTGGGTATGGAACGTCGCCCCGGCCACCAACGTAATGAGGTAACGCCGCTCCTTGGGGTCGATAAGGAGAATCCGTTCCCCCGCCTCGAGGGCGTTGGACACAGGGGCCGGGGTCAGCGGAGCTGCCCTCGCATGAGCCTCTGACGCGGCAACGGGCGGAGGCTCGGCGCTCTCGTCAGCAGGAGGCGGAGGAGGAGCCTCGGGATTAGGCGTCGTCGTCAACGGCATCCGCGGGCGAACTGCCGGCGCCATTTGCGTCGTAGCCCCTGCCTCTGCCGCCGCTCTTCGCCTTATGGCGGCCCCGACGGCCACCACCGCCACCACCGCCACCACCGCCACCACGGCCACCACCGCCACCTCGGCCGCCACCGCCACCACGGCCGCCAGAGTCGTCCCCTTCCTCGAATGCGGGGGCGTCCCAGTCCCGTACAGAGATCAAGAGTTGCTCCCCCGGCGAGATACGCAGCGACGACACCACGCCACCCTTGTCATTCAGCGAACGGCGGAGAACAAAGGCGCACCCGGCAATGACCAACCAGGTCCAGTCGCCGGCGAGGCCGCGCCGTACGGCGGCGCGCAAGAGGCGCCGTAGGAGAGCATCCACGAGACGACCTACAGCCGCCGGATCTCAACCACAGCCGAGCGGCTGCGTCCACGGCGGCGGCCGACGAGGAAGGCCAACGTGACCACGACCAATCCGACGGCGGCGGCCGCGGCCAGACCCTGCGGGGCGGCCGCACGAGCGGTGGCTTCCCCCTCCCCCATCACTGTGGAATAGGCCGCCTGCAGATCCTCCCGCGTGATGCGCCGTCCGTTGGTCCCTGGCCTTGGCATCAGCTACTTCCTTCCTCTTTCCCGAGTGCGTCTGTCTTCCCGAGTGCGTCTGTCTTCCCGAGTCCGTCGGTCGCCAGTGAATGCGCCCCCAGTGCGCCGGTCGCCGGGGTGTCCGACTTCTTCGGCATCCTGCGTTTGCCGGGCCCGGCGAAGATGCGCCACGCGGCCACACCCGCCACGCCGAGACCTATCAGCGCGACCGAGAAGTACGGGACCCAGGACCAGTCGCCGGTGAGCGCCGTGCCCGTCTCGGCCTGCAGCAGGCGCAGCACGCCCACGAGCAGCAACAGGATCCCGACGGCAATGGCCAACGACCCGGCCACACCCCACAGCAGGAACCGTCCGAGGCCCTTGAGCGGATCGAGTGCCTCCTGCTTGAGATAGTCGACGGTGAGCTTGAAGGCATCATCACCGGCGCGACGTAACCCTCCGGAGCCCCCTGCCGACTTCGAGCGAAATGGTGCCATGTGGCCCGCCATCCTGGTCCGTTGGCCGGTGCGGTGCAAACACCGGCCTGGTTTGTCTTCCCTCCGTGGGCTGCCCGTCCTCAAGGCAGCACCCGATTGATCCCCGCTCCAAAGGCGTACGACCCACCTCGGCAAGTCTGTTCGGCCGAGTTACTACCCCGGCGGGAAGGAGTTCACTCCTGCGTATTTCACCGCCTCAGGCGGATCGACGGCACCGGGATGGAACGCCTCGACCAGCCATTCTTGTGCTCGCCCGGTGAGTCGCGCCCGCGGACGCCGCTGCTGCAGAAGCCGGCCGGCGGGTCAGTCCCGTGGGCGGAAGATGTACGTGGAGTTTGCCCGGGCCACCAGGCGGCCCGCGCCGCCGGGGCTGCCGTCGGCACCGCCGTCCGCCTCGCCGCCAGCGGTCAGGCCGTCACCCGAGGACGCACGGGCGCTGGCAAAGATGCTCGCCTCGACGAACGCCACGGTCGAGCCCCCCGAGACGACCTCCGCCGTGCAGGTGAGGATGGCGCCCGGCGGGACCGGAGCCAGAAAGCTGATCTTCATCTCCGCGTTGGCGGAGAACACCTTGCGCCCCTGCACGAAGGTGACCGCGGCGGCGCCCATCGACGAGTCGGCGAAGGCGGCGAGGAACCCCCCCTGCAGCGTTCCCGCCGGGTTGGCGAAGCGCTCATCGGCCGTCATGCGCCAGGTGCAGCGCCCCGGCACCGACTTGTCCACGCAGACCATGCCGAGGGTGAGATCGCTATTGGGGGGAACTTGCATCCGGTGACGTTCTTGTGTCATCCGCGGTGAGGATAGGCGAGCACTGGGTAGGGTGAGGCATGACCCACGCAGCGACTTCCCCCTCCGCTTCGTACCCGCCGGTCGTGCAGGATCCGGCACTGGTCGAGTTGGGAATCAATGTGATCCGCGGCCTGGCCATGGATGCACCCGAGCAAGCGAATTCGGGGCACTCGGGCACGGCGATGGCCCTTGCGCCATTGGCGCACGTGCTGTGGACGCGCATCATGCGGCACGATCCGCAGGCGTCCCACTGGCCCGACCGGGATCGCTTCGTGTTGTCGAACGGGCACGCCTGCATCCTGCAGTACTCGATGCTCTACCTGACCGGCTACGACCTCTCCCTCGACGACATCCGCCAGTTCCGCCAATTCGGCAGCCGGACGCCGGGGCATCCCGAGCGGCTGCACACCGACGGGATCGAAGTCACGACGGGACCGCTCGGCCAAGGTGTCGCCAACGCGGTCGGCATGGCGATCGCGGAGCGGGTCGTGCGCGCCCGCTTCGGCAGCGATGTCTGCGATCACCGGACGTACATGATCGCCGGCGACGGGTGCTTCATGGAGGGCATCTCGCACGAGGCGGCGTCGCTCGCCGGCCACCTGAAGCTGGGCCGGCTCATGGCGTTCTACGACGACAACCACATCACCATCGACGGTCCCACCGAATTGGCCTACAGCGACAACGTGCCCGAGCGTTTCGAGGCCTACGGATGGAACGTGCGCAATCTCGGTGAGATGGCCAACGACGTCGACGGCCTCGAAGCGGCCATCCGGGAGGCCCTCGAGGCCCCGAGCGACGGGCCCGAGGCCAAGCCGACCCTTCTCGTGCTCCGCAGTCATATCGGGTGGCCGTCGCCCAAGTTGACCGACACCGCGGCCGCACACGGATCGCCGTTCGGCGCAGACGAAATCCGGGTGACCAAGGAGATCTTGGGCCTGCCGCCCGACGAGACCTTCTGGGTCCCCGACGAGGTGCGCGCGTTCTACGGGCAGGAAGTGGCTCGCGGCGCCGCCTACCGCAAGGAGTGGGAAGAGCGCTTCGCCGCATGGGACGGCGATCGGGTCGCCTGGGAGGCGGCGCAGGCCGGTCGGGGTCTCCCGGGGTGGGCCGACAAGTTGCCGTCGTTCGAGGCGGGCACCAAGTTGGCGACGCGGCACGCCATCAACCAGTGCATCAACGCCACGTCGGACGGGCTGCCCGGCCTCGTGGCCGGATCCGCCGACCTGACCGGCAACAACGGGGTGCTGGTCAAGGGCGCCGAAATCCAGGCGGCCGCCACCCCCGGCGGAGCGCAGCTGCATTACGGCATCCGCGAGCACGGGATGGCCGGAGTGATGAACGGCATGGCACTCCACGGGGGCGTACTCCCTGTCGGTGGCACCTTCTTCGTCTTCACCGACTACATGCGGCCCTCCGTGCGCCTGGCCGCGCTCTCGAGGGCCCACGTGATCTTCTCGTGGACCCACGACTCCATCGGCCTGGGTGAGGACGGGCCGACCCACCAGCCGGTCGAGCACCTGGCGGCCCTGCGGGCCATGCCCGGACTGATCCTGGTGCGCCCGGCGGACGCCAACGAGACGGCGCAGGCGTGGCGCCTGGCCGTCGAGTCCGACGAACCGGTCGGACTGGTGCTGACCCGCCAGGACGTCCCGGTGCTGGCGGAGACCGCCGTCCTGGCTGAGGCGGGGGTGCCCAAGGGCGGCTACGTCTTGGCCGCGGCCGAGGGCGACCCGCGGATCGTGCTGGTCGGCACCGGGAGCGAGGTGCAATTGTGCTTGGGGGCGGCCAAGGTCCTGGCCGACGCCGGGGTGGGGGCGCAGGTCGTCTCGCTGCCGTGCTGGGAATGGTTCGAGGAGCAGGACGATGCCTACCGCGCCCTGGTCCTGCCGCCGGGAGTGCCGGTCCTCAGCGTCGAGGCAGGCTCGACCTTCGGGTGGAGCCGCTATGCCGACGACTCGATCGGGCTCGACACCTTCGGGGCGTCGGCGCCGGGCGCGGTGGCGATGGAAAAGTTTGGCTTCACGGTTGAACATGTCGTCGAAAGGGCACATGGCCTCTTGGGCAAGCACATCTCAGGCGAGCACATCTCAGGCGAGCACATCTCATGAGCAAGGAGCTTCGTATATGACCCGTCTTCACGACCTCTACGACATCGGTGGCCAGAGCCCCTGGTTGGACAACCTGCGCCGCGACTGGCTCGAGGATGGGCAGTTGGCCGAACTCGTGTCGATAGGGGTGCGCGGGATCACCTCCAATCCGACCATCTTTGCCAATGCCATCAGCGGGCAGAACACCTATGACGAGCAGTTCAAATCGCTCATGAAGGACCACACGGTCGAGAGTGCGTACTGGGAGTTGGCGATCACCGACATCCTGCACGGGTTGGAGCTGCTGCGACCGGTCCACGACGAGAGCGACGGTGAGGACGGCTACGTCTCCTTGGAGGTGTCGCCCGCCCTGGCCCACGACACCGAGGGCACGGTGCGGGACGCCCGGAAATTGCACGACCGCATCGCCCAGCCGAACCTACTGGTCAAGGTGCCGGCGACCAAGGAGGGCGTGCCGGCGATCCACACCCTCATCAGCGAGGGGCGCAGCATCAACGTCACGCTTATCTTCGGGATCGACCGCTACGACGAGGTCATCGAGGCCTACATCAGCGGGCTCGAGGCACTCGTGAAGGCCGGCCGGGCCGACGAGCTGGCGCACGTGGCGAGCGTCGCCTCGTTCTTCGTCAGCCGCGTTGACACCGAAGTGGACCGCCGCCTCACGACATCGGCCGGGGGCGAACAGGGTGACCCCGCCATTCTGGCCCTGCGGGGCAAGGCCGCGGTGGCCCAGGCCCAGGTGGCCTACCAGCATTTCCACGCCGCGTTCACCACGGACCGGTGGAGGGCGCTCGATGCGCAAGGGGCACGGGTCCAGCGCCCGCTGTGGGCGTCGACCTCGACCAAGAACCCGGCCTACGACGACCTGCTGTACGTCGATTCGCTCATCGGTCCGTCGACGGTCAACACCATGCCCGACGGCACGATCAAGGCGTTCGTGGAGCACGGTGTGCTGGCCCGCACCGTGGACGCGCACCCGGATGCCGCAGCGGCGACGCTGGCGCAACTGGCGGAGGTGGGCATCGACATGGAGGATGTCGAGCAGACGCTGGAGAACGAAGGGGTTGCCTCTTTTTCCAAGTCCTTCGACGAGTTGCTGCAGTCGCTGAGCGACAAGGCAGCGACGTTCAGCTGAGCCAGCCCGACGTGAGCCAGCCCGACGTGAGCCAGCCAGTGGGAACTGCCCCGTTGGTGGTGCCGGTCCCCGATGTGCCGGAGGCCTTCACGCGCACGGTGATCGAGGCGTTCGCACATCGCCCGGGTGAGCGATTCGCGCTCATGCTCTCGGGTGGGCCTACGGCGAAGCTCTGTTACGAGCGCCTGTGTGCGGCCACCATCGGCGATACGGGTGACGTAGGCGCGGGCAGCGGCACGGTGCCGACGGCGCACCCCGCCTTCGATTGGTCCCTGGTCGATATCTACATGGGCGACGAGCGGCTGGTGCCGCCGGACGACGATGACGCCAATCAGCGCCTGGTGCGAGAGGCCATTGTCGACAAGGTGGGCGTCGTCGGCTCCTTCACGCCGATGCCCACCCTGGGCACCGTCGAAGAGTGCGTGGCCGACTATCAGCGCGTCATGGCCGCGCTCATGGCCGGACCGGGCATCGACGTCGTCCATCTGGGCATGGGGGCCGACGGCCACACGGCGTCGCTCTTCCCGAACGCCCCCACGCTGGACGTCCCGCCCGACGAATTGGTGGCGGCGACCCAGGATCCGAACGGGCAGAACGCCCACCCCCGGCTCACCGTCACGCTGCCGGTGATCGACTCCGCCCGCTGCGCCGTTTTCACCGTCGCCGGCGACAGCAAGCGCGACGCCATCGCAGCGCTCCGTCGCGGAGACGACATCCCGGCGGCCCGGGTGCGGGCGGCACGGGTCGTCTGGTTGATCGACCAGGCGGCCTCGGGCGACGAAGCCGGTACCTGAAACGACGACCCGAAGCGACCACCTGAAGCAACGACCCGAAGCGACGACCTGACGACGAAATCGTCCACTCCGGTCCGCGACGGCCCACGGGTGTCTAGATTGGCCCCAATGCTTTCCGACGTCGATCTCCTAGAAATGCCATTGAACGACCTGATGGCGCTGGCCCGGGGTGTGCGTGACGAGGCGTACGGCCGCCGGGTGACGTATTCGCCCAAGGTCTTCATCCCGCTCACCATGCTCTGCCGGGACCGCTGCGGCTACTGCACGTTCGCCAAGGCACCGGCCCGGCTCACCTCGCCCTACCTCACCCCCGACGAGGTGCTCAGCATCGCCCGCGCCGGCCAGGAGGCCGGCTGCCACGAGGCGCTCTTCACCTTGGGCGAACGGCCGGAGCTGCGGTACCCGGTGGCGAAGACCTGGCTGGCCGACAACGGTTTCGCCTCGACGGTCGACTACCTCGCCCACGCCTGCCAACTGGTCCTGGAGGAGACCGGCCTCCTCCCCCACGCCAACGCCGGCGCTCTCTTTGCCGATGAGCTGGCGGCGTTGCGCCCTTTTGCGGCCAGCCAGGGCATGATGCTCGAGTCGCTGGCGGAGGGCCTCGACGCGCATCGTGGCGCGCCCGACAAGGAGCCGGCCCGCCGGTTGGCCACGCTCGATGCGGCGGGCGAGCTGCACATCCCGTTCACCACCGGGATCCTGGTGGGCATCGGCGACGACCGCCGGGGCCAGCTGGCGGCGTTGCAGGCCATTGTCGCCTCGCACGCCCGCTTCGGCCACGTGCAAGAGGTGATCGTCCAGAATTTCCTGCCCAAGCCGGGCACCTCCATGGCCCGGGCCGAGCCCTGCCCGACCGATGATCTCTTGTGGGCCATCGCGGTCGCCCGCCTCGTGCTGCCGCCCGAGGTCCACGTTCAGGCGCCGCCGAATCTCTCCGACGAGCTGACCCCGCTGCTGCACGCCGGCATCGACGACTGGGGTGGGGTCTCCCCGATCACGGCCGATCACGTGAACCCGGAGCGGGCGTGGCCGGCCCTCGACACATTGCGGGCGGCGACCGAGGGCGCGGGGCATGTGCTGGCAGCGCGGCTCACTGTGTATCCCGCCTACGCGCACGACGCGGCGACGTGGCTCGACCCGAATCTGCACTTCCCGGTGCTCGACGTGTCCGACGCCGAGGGCCTGGCCCGCGACGCGGAGTGGTGCTCGGGTGGCGAAGTGGCCCCTCCCATCCTCGTGGGACGCGCCGGGCGCGCCGGCCGTTGGGCCGGGCCGGTGGCCGAGGTCCTCGATGGCGTGGCACTCGGCCAGGAGGTGGGCGAGGACGAGATCGTGATGCTGTTCTCCGCCCGCGGCCCCGAGGTGCGCATGGTGGCCGAGGTGGCCGACGACCTGCGGCGAGCCGTGGTGGGCGATGCCGTCACCTTCGTGCACAACCGCAACATCAACTACACCAACGTCTGCACCTTCAAGTGTCGCTTCTGTGCCTTCTCCAAGGGACCACTCTCGCTGAACCTGCGCGGGGCGCCGTACCTCCTCGAGCTGGACGAGATCACCCGCCGCGTGGCCGAGGCGGAGGCCGAGGGGGCCACCGAGGTCTGCCTGCAGGGTGGCATCCATCCCGACTTCGACGGCGATTACTACCTCCATGTGCTGGGCGCGGTGAGGGCCGCCTCCGAGCGCATCCACATCCACGGCTTCACCGCGCTGGAGGTGACCGAAGGGGCGCGTCGTTCCGAAGTCCCGTTGGCCGAGTACCTGGTGCGGCTGAAGGAGGCCGGGCTGAAGACGTTGCCCGGGACGGCGGCCGAGATCCTCGACGACGACATCCGCGCGTTGATCTGTCCGGACAAGATCAACTCCGAGCAGTGGCTCGAGGCGCACCGCACGGCGCACTCGGTCGGCCTGCGTTCGAACATCACCATCATGTTCGGCTCCGTCGAGCATCCGGGGAGCTGGGCGCGGCACATCGTGCGGACCCGAGCCCTGCAGCGCGAGACGGGCGGCTTCACCGAGTTCGTACCGCTTCCCTTCGTCCACATGGCCACGCCGATCTACCTCCAGCACAAGGCGCGTCGCGGGCCGACGTTCCGCGAGACGTTGCTCATGCACGCGGTGGCCCGCATCGCCTACCACGGCGACATCGACAACATCCAGGTGAGCTGGGTGAAGATGGGCGTGGAGGGTGCGCGCCAGGTCCTCGAGGCCGGGGCGAACGACGTCGGGGGCACGCTCATGGACGAGAACATCTCTCGGGCGGCCGGCGCGTCGCACGGGCAGCGCATGGGTGTCGAGGAGCTCGAATCGCTGGTCGCTCCGTTGGGCCGCCCTCTGGTGCAGCGGTCCACCCTTTACGCCCTGGCGGGGACCGCTTCGGGACTGTGAGCACGGGCAGCGCTGGGAAGGCGGGAGGCACGCCGGGAGGGCGGACGCCCTCCAAGCGGGAGGGAACAACCCGATAGCGCGGGCACACGAAATCGCAGACGTCCTGCCGGACGATCAAGAGGATCAGCTGCACCAGGCCTTCGACGCCCTGGCCCAGGCCCATTCGCTCGGCCCGGCCCAGACCCGGGAGCTGCAGGCGATGATCGGCACGCTGAGCGACCTGACCAAAGAGGGCACCTCGGTGGGTGACCTCAAGATCGCCGGTGCCGCGCTGGCCGAAATGACCGAGGCCTTCCGGGTCTTCCGCCCCTATCGCAAGATCCGAAAGATCACGATGTTCGGCTCGGCCCGCACGCTGCCCGAAGACCCGGTGTACATCCTCGCCCGCGACCTGGCCAGCCACATGGCCCAGGCCGACTGGATGGTGGTGACCGGGGCCGGGCCCGGGATCATGGCGGCCGGCCTCGAAGGGGCCGGACGTGAGCATGCCTTCGGCGTCAACATCCGGCTCCCGCACGAAGAGGGGGCGAACGTCTTCATCGCGCAGGACCCGAAGCTGGTGGAGATGCGGTACTTCTTCACGAGGAAGCTCATGCTGATGAAGGAGTCGCACGCGTACGCCATCCTGCCCGGCGGGTTCGGCACCCAGGACGAGGCCTTCGAGCTGCTGACGCTGTTGCAGACGGGCAAGGCGGAGCCGGCGCCGGTGGTCATGCTGGAGACGCCGCACGGGAGCTACTGGCAAGGTTGGCTGCGCTTCCTGGAGGAAGAGGCCATTCGCTCGGGCTGGGTTTCACCAGACGACGAGGCACTCTTCAAGGTGGCCACGTCGGTCGAAGAGGCCACGGCGGAGATCCTGGGCTTCTATCGCAACTACCACTCGTGCCGCTGGGTGGGCGACCTGCTCGTGCTGCGCCTGCAGACCGCACCCAGCAGGGCCGAGCTGGCTGATCTGAACCGCCGCTTCGGCGACATCGTCTCCCGGGGCAGCATCCGCAGTGCCACGGCGTTCCCGCCGGAGCGCTCCAGCAACGACTTCCCTGACCTGCCGCGACTGGCCCTGCGCTTCGACAAATGGCACTTCGCCCGGCTGCGCATGCTCATCGATGCCGTCAACGAATGCACGGGGGCCTGAGGCCGGTCCAAGGCGGTCGGCCGGCGTTGGTCAGCGAGCGGGCTTCCGCAAGCGGTTGTTGTCCCACGAGAGGGCGGCGTCGACCATTTCGAGCCTCAGCACCACGGGCTCACCCCGGTACTTCTTCTGGCTCGAGGTCGGCATGTCGGACTTCGGAGTCCTGAACGCGTCGTATTTGTCGTCGAAGAGCCCGAGCACCTCGGCGCGGAGCGCCTCGTCCTCGACGGCGACGGCGCGGCACGTGAGGACTGCTGCCTTCAGTTCCGCCCAACGCTCGCCGCTCGAGACGAGAAATGAACTGCGCGGATCGTGCGCGATGCGGGCGACCTTCTTGGTCGTGGGCTGGGTGCGCAGATAGACGGTCCGATCTCTGACCACGTACCAGACAGGAAGGGTCACGGGCCACCCGTCATTGCGGAGCGTGGTCATCGCCCCCTCGTGGCCACTGGAGATGAAGTCCCACAGGTCGTCGTCATCGAGTTGGATGCCCATCGTCAGTTGCCCCGTTCTTTGAGCGCCTTGAAGTTGTCCAGCGCGCCCGAACGATCACGACTGTCCCGCCATCGATCGGCCACCGCCCGCTCGGCCTTGAGCGCCTCCCCGTGTGGTAGCTCGCTGTTCGTGCGATAGAGCCCGATGATGACGCTGCTCAACTCCCCGTCGATGGCGGCCATGCTGTCCGCCAGATCGAGTGCGGTTTGCTCCAGGAGATGGTGGTCGACCACATGATTGAGGAGCCCCATGGCTCGGGCGTCGTCTGCGCCGATCTTGCGGCCGGAGAGCGTGATCTCGAGTGCCGTACCCAACCCGACCAGGCGCACCAGTCGCGCCGACATCCCGCCGCCCGCCACCATCCCGAGCTGCGCGTGACGGTCCACGAAGGCGGTCAACGGCGATCCAACGCGGATGTGGCAGGCCAGCGCCAACTCGAAGCCTCCCGTGGCGGCCACGCCATTGATCACGCCTATGACGGGCTTGGGGAATTCGGCCAGCACATCGAAGAAATGCATCGACACGCGCCGGCCGGCGGAGATGTCCCGGAGATCGACGCCGGCGCAGAATGCGGGGTCGGTCCCCGTTATCACGAGCACTTTCAGCCCGGGATCGGCCGCACACCGGTCAATTGTCTGCTCGAGCTCGAGCGCCATGGCTTGCGATATCGCGTTGCGGACGTCGGGCGCATCGAGCCGGATCCGCAGCACATGCTCCCGGGGTTGGTCGACGACGATGCTCATGGCGACTTCTGTTCAGCTGGATTCACGCCACCAGTAAATCAGTTGTCGCAGACCGTGTCCCTGAGGCGACATAGCGCTGCCGGTGGCGTTACCGATGACCTCCGGCCGGGCCCCGGCCCTCTCGCTCCTGGTCCTTTCCGCATTTCGGGCACACGTTGGCGTACCTTCCTCCGCTCCACTTGAGTGCAGCCCGGCACGATGAGCAGTGGTCGTGGCCCTTCGCCATCTCCCGGTATTTTCCACCGGGGCGGAAACGGACGCCCACGATGATGGCAAAGAGGACGCCGAAGACGATCCAGTAGATCATTGCCCCGCTCTCGTAGTGGCTCTAAGGATCACGCTGCTCCAGCGACACGTCTGCGGTTCGGGCGTTTCACGCGTTCGGGACAACGTCGTAATTTATCCTTCACCGAGTGCTTTGGCCGCACGATGAAGAGCTTCGACCCAGTCATCGAGTTTGTACTCCCAAGCAACGCCCCCGGCACGTTCGAAAATGGTGATCCACAGTTCGCCGTTCTCGCGACGAACTACTGCCGGGGTTTCTACACCACCGTCGTGCCGATCATTGATCTCCGCAATTGGAAACTCGCTGTCGGGCGGATACCCCTTGAATATCTCAAAGGTCATTGCGCAAATCTTCCGAAGTATTGAATGGTGCCGTTTGCGCTGAATACTGCTCCGACGCCGTCAGGTAACACGAATCTGAAGCCTCCAACGAAGTGACCGGCTGTCATCGGATGCAGCGCCGGATCTTTATCGTACAAGATCCCCTTGAGGGCACTCTGACCGGCCTCGTTGAACGCGGCTGGACCGCCTGACAATGTGCACCCCGTGCCGTGAGGCTTTTCTGCTCGCAAGAAGAGACAACCGAACGGCAACTCCCGCGTAAGGCTTGGCTGCTTCACCGTCGCCGTGGGTGCCGGTGGTAGTACACGGTGACGGTCAAGTCATCTTCGCCGGCGGTTGGCTGGGAGCTGAACGTGATGTCGCCGACTTGTACATCCCCCAGGGCTTCTACGTGATCAGCGGCGCTGCGCAATAACTTTGCGACATCACCCTGGCCCGGTCCGGCGGGATTGGACAATGCGAAATGGAAAATCGACCACTCATCTCTTGTATCTCCCTCGTCCTGGCCTTCATCGAGTCCGTCCCTATCTGTCGCGTCTTCAACCATTGCTGATGTTCCAGCCTTCCTGTTTGTGTGTGACCTGCGAGCATTTAGAGCTCTTCAAGGTCGATGCCGCCGAGTTCGGGCCCACCCTCTCCGTCCCCGCCGGTGATGTCTTCGCCGCCGTCTCCACACACTGAGGCGGTCAATGCGAAGGACTGAAGGCATGAGTCGCTGCCACTTTGCGACTTGTTGGAATTGCCCACTCTCTTTTGATTGTTCCGCAGCGGGGTTCCTTGACCTGTTCGCTCCGTGCCGTCATCCGTCCAACCATTTTTCTGGTTGTACTGAGCTGCTTTCATTGCAGCCCTATATTCATCGGGATCGTACTGCTGACCAGCCGCTTTTTGTTGCACCGCCCTTGCTTCGGCTTGGTTCCATCGCATCGGTTGTCCGCGAACCAACAACTCCGCAGGATCCATGCGATAAGGGTCGGCACTTGGGATTCGAATGTTCCGAATAGTGACAATAGGTCGTAGTGGTGAGGAGATTGTTGGCGTGTGCAGCGACT
>ODAK010002813.1_pt1 | contig 18221 bp, 15 predicted proteins | sample 1539591 | NCBI WGS metagenome assembly ODAK01 (sample SAMEA3539303, study PRJEB22396) | soil metagenome | biome: tundra; feature: field; material: soil | place: USA | collected 2010-05 | depth 0.15 m | reverse complement strand
GTGGTGGCGCAGGGCTCGGCCGCGGACCTGATGGCGAACCCGGAGTCGGTCACCGGACATTTCCTCAAGCATCCGCTCAGGCATCCCCTGCATCCACCGCGCGCGGTCGACAAGCAAACCCCGGCGCTGGACATCCTCGGCGCCGATTTGCACAACCTGAACATCAAGCAGCTGCGCCTGCCATTGGCGCGCCTGTGCGTGATCACCGGCGTGTCGGGCAGCGGCAAGTCCACCCTCGCGCGCGAGGTGCTGCACGCCAACCTCGTTCGCCTGGTGGCACAGACGCGCCTTTCACCGGGCAAACGCAGCCAGGTGCAACTCAGCGGTTGCCGCGAGATCCGCGGCGCGGAACACATCGGGCGCGTGCTCGAAGTGGACCAGACGCCGATCGGCAAGACGCCGCGTTCCTGCCCCGCCACGTACGTCGGCTTCTGGGACGCGATCCGCCGGCTGTTCGCGGACACGACGGAAGCGCGCATGCGCGGCTGGAGCCCCTCGCGCTTCTCCTTCAACACCGGCGACGGGCGCTGCCCCGCGTGCGAAGGCCAGGGCGTGAAACGCATCGAGATGAGTTTCCTGCCCGACGTGAAAGTGCTGTGCGACGTATGCCGCGGAGCGCGCTTCAACCCGGAAACCCTGGCGGTGCGCTTCAAGCAAAAGTCGATCGGCGAGGCACTGGCCATGAACGTGGACGAGGCGGTCGAGTTTTTCTCCGCTCATCCCTCCACCCATCACGCGCTGCGCCTGCTGCAGGACGTGGGCCTGGGTTACCTGACCCTGGGCCAGCAAAGCCCGACACTCTCCGGCGGCGAGGCGCAGCGAATCAAGCTCGTCACAGAGTTATCGAAGGTTCGCATCGACGCCGAAGGCAACGCGGCAGCGCGCCCCGGCCGCACCGGCACCGAAGGCCACACATTGTACGTGCTGGACGAACCCACGGTCGGCCTGCACATGGCCGATGTGGAAAAGCTGATCCGCGTGCTGCACCGCCTGGTCGACGCCGGCAACACCGTGGTGGTGATCGAGCACAACCTCGACATCATCGCCGACGCCGACTGGATCATCGACCTCGGCCCGGAAGGCGGCGACGGCGGCGGGCGCATCGCCGCGCAGGGCACGCCGGCAACGCTCGCGCGTGCGCCCGAGCGCTCGCACACGGCGCGGGTGCTGGCCGAGTTTCTCGCCGGACGCAGCGTGCTAGATCTAGAGGCAGCGGCAGCATGAGCAGGAAGCAGGGGCCGCCGAAGGGCGGAAGAGGGGCCCCGGCGCGAGCCGGGGATCTGACCCCGAAGGCGGCCGTGGGCGGCCGGCGGCCCCATGCGTCCGAATTCGGGTCGCATCCCCATCTTGCAGATGGGGCCCCTGCTCCGCCTCATCGGCCGCCCCGCTTTGCGGGGATGCGACCGACCGCGATTGCCGCCGGACGCCGACGCTGACGAATCTAGTCGGCGCTGCCCAAGGTGGCCCCGCCGTCGATCACGATCTGGGTGCCGGTGATGTATTTCGACGCAGGCGACGCGAGAAACAGGGCGAGGCCCATGATTTCGTCCGGCGTCGCCAGTCGCTTCATCGGTACCACCCGTTCGTGATAGCTGCGCACGGCCGGATCGAACATCTTGCCGCCCGATATATTGGTGAGGAACGGCCCCGGGGCGATCGCATTCACGAGGATGCCGTAGCGGGCGAGCTCCAGCGCAGCCTGCTTCATCAGGTGGGCCGCACCCGCCTTGACCGCCATGTAGGGCGTACCGACCCCGCTTTCGGTTTTGAGCGCCGCGATGGAGGTGGTGACGATGATGCGCCCGCCCCCCTTCGGTTTCATGTGGCGAACCGCGGCCTGGATCGACCAGAAGACCGACGAGAGATTGCCGGCGACGGCGGCATTCCAGCGTTCGTCGGAGATGTTCTCGAAGGCGGCGTCCGGATTGCGCGCGCCTTGCGCCGTCAGAAATCCCGGTCCGCCGCCGATGCCCGCATTGGCGAACACGACGTCGATTCGGCCGTGGGCCGTTGCAGCCGCGTCGAACGCGAGATTCAACCGGGCGCGATCGGTGACGTCCACCACTACGCCGCGGACGTCAAGGCCAGCGGCCGCCAGCCGACGAACCTGCGTATCCAAAGCGCTTGCATTCCGGTCCATCAGGGTGACACGCGCACCGTTTGCGGCCATCACCTCGGCGCACGCCAGTCCGATGCCGCTCGCCCCGCCCGTAACGATGGTCGCCAGGCCGCGAACGTCGAAAAGCTCTTCGGCTTTCATTGTCTTCTCCTGTGTACGCCAGCCCGATCGACGCTCTGCGCGCCGGTATGGCATTCAATCTCTTTCATCAATCCGCCCGGCCGAGCATGGAGCCGCCGTCGATCACGAACAGCGAGCCCGTCACATAGGCCGAAGCCGGAGAGGCGAGGAACAGCGCGAGCCCCTGGAGTTCATCCGTGGTAGCCACCCGCCGAACGGGCAAGGCTTTCTCCCAGATCGCGCGCAGCCCCGGAGTGGTGATCCGCGTCAGGAAAGGTCCTGGCGCGATCGCATTCACGCAGACACCGAATGCGGCGAGCTCCAGGGCGGCCTGCCGCACCAGATGGGAGGCGGCCGCCTTCGCGATCATGTAAGGGATGCCGACCACGGCCGAGGGCCTGAGTCCGGCGATCGAAGTGGTAACGATGATCCGCCCGCACCGGCGCGCCTTCATGTGCGGAACCGAGGAGCGGATCGTGGCGAACACCGAGGTGAGATTGGTTCCGACGACCCGGTCCCACAGCTCCGCCGGCACGTTTTCGATGGCACCCGCGGGATCGCGCTCACCATCGACGTTGAGGAAGCCCGGTCCGGCCGTGATGCCGGCATTGGCGAACACGACGTCCAGCCGGCCGGATTCGGCCGCCGTCCCCGCGATGGCGCTCTCTAGGGCCGGACTATCGGTCACATCGACCACGACAGCGCGGGCTGTCGCACCGCGGGCGGCGAGCGCGGCAACTGCCCGATCCAGCGCGTCCGCATCGACATCGAGCAGCGTCACGTGCGCGCCGTTATCCGCCATGGCCTCTGCATACGCGAACCCAATGCCGGTCGCGCCGCCGGTGACCACCGCCGTCAGGCCTTCAACGTTGAATAGCGTCCTGGGTTTCATATCCATCTATCGGAATACTCCATGCAAAGGCAAAATAAGCCGATCACTGAAGCCCGAACGATACGCTTCGAATCAATATTTTGGAATGTCCATATAGCGGACGCGCATCGTTGACGCTTGCATAGGCGCGGCGTAGAGTCGGTCGGATTCGAGTACCAATGAAAACCATGGGAGAGAGGGAATGCCAATGATGAATGCGGGCCGCGCGATCGTGGAGGTGCTGAAAGCGGAGCGCGTAAGGGCCGTGTTCGGCATCCCCGGCGGCCATACGCTGCCGATCTACGACGCGCTCTACGATACGCCCGAAATCCGGCACATCCTGGTGCGGCACGAGCAGGTCGCTGCGAACATGGCAGCGGCCTATGCCCAATTGACCGGCGAACCTGGCGTGTGCTGCGCGACTGCGGGCCCCGGCGCAACCAACCTCGTCTCCGGCATTGCGGAAGCGTTTGTGGGTGCGCTGCCGATCGTGATCCTCGCCGGCCGTGGACCGGCAATGACTTCGCACAAGGGCGCAAGCCAGGAGATCGCCCAGGAATTAATGTTTCGTCCGATCACGAAATGGTCGATCAGGGTCGATCGCGCCGATATTCTCATCGACATCCTGCGCCAGGCGTTCACCGTCGCGAGGTCAGGCAAACCGGGGCCCGTTCTGGTCGACATGCCGCGCGATCTCCTGGTTCAGGAGATTTCTTTCGACAATTACCGGCCGGTCGGCAAACCGCCCGGATCGCGCGGCGATCCGCAAGGGTTGAGGGCCGCGGTCGCGGCGCTGTCGCGCGCCGAGCGGCCGCTGCTGATCGCCGGCGGCGGCGTTATCGCTGCGGGAGCCTACGCCGAATTGCGGCAGCTGGCCGAAAGACTGGGCGCACCGGTTGCGACCACGCTCGCCGGGCGCGGCAGCCTGCCGGACGACCATCATCTTGCAGCTGGCGGGCTCGGCCATCACCGGACCTCGCTCACGAAACGCTTGCTTCCCGAGGCCGACGTCGTCCTCGGGCTGGGATGCCGCTTCGAGGATCAGGAGACCAACTGGACGCCCACTTATCTTCCCGACCCGGCGGCCTGCTACATCCAGGTCGACATCGACCCGGCGGAAATCGGGCGGAGCATCGTGCCGCAGATTGGCATCGTCGGCGACATCAAGCTCGTGCTGCGCGACATGCTCGACTTGCTGCAGGCGGCCGCGCCCGGCGCCGCCCCGACGTCCGCGCAGCCGCGCCTGCAACAACTGGCGCGCGACAAGGAGCAGCTCGAGTCGGAGGCCCGGCGCATGGCCTCGCCGGATCAGAGGCCGATTCATCCCTTGCGCGTGCTGCGGGAAGCACGCGAGGTGTTCCCGAGGGAAACGTCGGTCGCCATCGACGTCGGCGTCCTCGCGCAGGGAATGGGTGGCGCCTATCCGTACTTCAAGATCTTCGAGCCGCGTTCGTGCATCGTGCCGTCGAGCTTCTATGGCATGGGATTCGCCGCTTCCGGACTTCCGGTCGCAAAGCTCGTCTATCCGGATCGCCCGGCCCTCGGTTTCGTCGGCGACGGCTCGTTCCAGATGATCAGCAACGTTCTGCCCGTAGCCGCCGAGTGCGGCCTGCCGGTGACCTGGTGCATCCTCGACGACCACGCGCTGGGCTCGATCTGGGATGGACAGCGCAACGCGTTCAAAGGCCGTTTCATCGCCACCACGTTTACGGTGCAGCCTGACTTCGCGCAGATCGCCCATGCCTGCCAGTGCCACGGCGAGAAGGTGGAGAACCCCGCGCAGATTCGGCCGGCGCTCGAGCGGGCGCGCGCGGCGAATGCGCGCGGCGTGCCCGCCGTGATCGACTTCATCGTCGCGAAGGAACGGCTCGCAGGGAGCGTGGAGTTCTTCGCCAAGCGGTGATCCCCCGGGCGGATCGCTTGCACCAATCAGAGGAGAGTTGAAATGCCATTGCTCAATTTCGGACAGCCGCTCGGGAGCATTATCCAGGTGGCCTACTTTGTCGAGGATATCCAGCGATCGATGAAGGACTTCACTGCGCGACTGAGCGTCGGGCCCTGGTTCGTCACCCAGCCCTTCACCCCGCCCGAGGCGCGTTATCGGGGTCAGCCGACGGACGTCAACCTGACGCTGGCCGTGGGATTCGCCGGTCACATGAGTTTCGAGCTGATCGAGCAGCATAATGACGCCCCGTCGGTGTACCGGGAGGTGGTCGAGAAGCGCGGCTACGGCTTTCACCACTGGGCCGTCCCGACCGGCGCTTTCGACCGCGAAGTCGAGAACTATCGCTCGCTCGGATACGAAGCCGCGTTCACGGACCGCACGCCGCATGGCTATCGCATCGCGTATATGGACACGACACGCGATCTCCCCGGTATGATCGAGCTCGTCGAATTTACCGAAAGCATGGAAGACCGGTATACGAAGATGTATCACGCTTCGGTAGGCTGGGACGGTACCGATCCGATCCGCCCGCCGGTGCGCACGCATGTCGCCCCGCGCAGCTGAGCTTTCGGAACCAATTCTTAGGAGGAATCGCATGAGCCTGATTGACACCAAGCAGTTCGAGCGAAGACTGTTCAACGGCCAATGGGTAGAGGCCGCAGCCCGCGTCCCGGTGCGCGAACCTGCTACCGGAGAGATCTTGTTCGAGGCCGGTCTTGCGAGCAAGGGCGAAATTGCCGAGGCAGCGAAGACCGCGCGCGCCACCCAGCGCGCCTGGGCCGCGAAGCCCCACGAGGAGCGCTCGGCGATCTTCCGCAAGGCAGCCGATTTGTTTGACCAGCACGCGGAGGCGATCACGCCGCTCTTGATGCGCGAAACGGGCTCGATCCCGCCGAAGATCGGCGTGGAACTTCATATGGCGGCGGGCATCTGCCGCGAGGCCGCCGCGATGCTCACCCAAGCACGCGGCCTGCTGCTGCCGGCCGACGGCAGCCGCCTGTCGATTGCGCGCCGGGTGCCCCACGGCGTGGTCGGCATCATCTCGCCGTTCAATTTCCCGCTGATCCTGTCGATCCGTGCAGTTGCACCGGCGCTCGCGGCGGGCAATACCGTCGTGCTCAAGCCCGACCCGCGAACGCCGATTACCGGCGGATTCCTGATCGCGCGCGTGTTCGAAGAGGCCGGCCTGCCGGCGGGATGCCTGAGCGTGCTGCCTGGCGGCGTGGAGGCGGGCGAGGCCTTGTGCGCCGATCCGAACATTGCGATGGTGTCCTTCACCGGCTCGACCGCGGTCGGCCGGCGTGTAGGCGAGCTTGCGGGGCGCCACCTGAAGAAGGTCACGCTCGAGCTGGGCGGCAAGAATTCTCTGGTGGTGCTCGACGATGCCGACGTCGCCATCGCCGCATCCAACGCCGCCTGGGGCGCATTCCTGCATCAAGGCCAGATCTGCATGACGACCGGGCTCGTCTTCGTGCACGAAAAAGTGTACGACGCGCTCACGGCGCAGCTGGTCGGGAAGGCGCGGAATCTGCCGGTGGGCGATCCATCCAAGGGCCAGGTGGCGCTGGGGCCGATCATCGACGACAGGCAGATCAAACGCATCGATTCGATTGTGGCCGACACGGTCGCGGCGGGCGCCAAGCTCGAAGCCGGTGGCACGCACGAAGGGCCGTTCTACAAGCCCACGGTTCTGACTGCGGTCAGGCCGGGCATGCGCAGCTTCGACGAGGAGGTTTTCGGCCCCGTCGCCTCCGTCGTCAGGTTCTCCTCCGAAGATGAGCTGGTTTCGCTGGCCACGCACACGGAGTATGGACTGTCCCTGGGCGTGATCACCCGCGATGTGAGTCGCGGGCTCGCGTTGGCCGAGCGCATTCCCACAGGCATCGTACACATCAACGACCAGACCGTCGGCGACGACCCAAGTGTGCCGTTTGGCGGCCGCGGAGCCTCGGGCAACGGCGGCCGTCACGGCGGGCCGGCCAACTGGGAAGAGTTCGCGCAGTGGCAGTGGGTGACGATCGACGGCGCCGCGCATCCCTACCCGTTCTGACAGCCGGACCAGGTGTCGTTCCGGATACGCATGTGCCCTGACGCGGACGGCCGATCGAGCACGACTGCGGTTCCCGCCAGCCACCGCTTCGACGTGGCAGCGGTTGCGGCGATATGACGCGTTGCTGCGCCGAGCATTCACCTGAGCGCTAGAAAGGAATCAACATGGACTTCAGCTACTCCCCCAAGGTTCAGGAACTTCAGGCGCGCGTGCGCGATTTCATCGACCGTTACGTGCTGCCTTCGGCGCCCGAGTATCAGCGCGAGATCGAGAAAGGCAACCCCTATCCCTCGGTCATGAACGACCTGAAAGCGCTGGCCCGCTCTGAAAACCTTTGGAACCTGTTCCTCCCCGGGCTCAAGCAGGACGAGCCGGGCACGCGGCTCGCCAACATCGAGTACGCGCCGCTCGCCGAGATCATGGGCCGCCTGTTCTGGGCCTCGGAGGTGTTCAACTGCAGCGCGCCCGACACCGGCAACATGGAAATCCTGCACTTATTCGCTACGCCGGAGCAAAGAAAGCGCTGGCTCGATCCATTGCTGGAAGGAGCGATCCGTTCCTGCTTCGCCATGACCGAGCCCGATGTGGCATCTTCGGATGCGACCAACATCCAGATGAGCATCCGGCGCGACGGCGAAGACTATGTCATCAACGGGCGCAAGTGGTTCATCTCGGGGGCCATGCATCCCAATTGCCGCATCGCCATCGTCATGGGGCAAACCGACCCGGAGGCCGCGGTGCACCGGCGCCAGAGCATGGTGATCGTGCCCCTGGACACACCCGGGGTGGAGGTCGTGCGCAACATTTCCGTGATGAACCACATCCAGCCCGAAGGGCATTGCGAGATCGTGTTTCGCCAAGTGCGCGTGCCCTGTTCGAACCTGTTGCACGAAGAAGGCAGCGGATTTGCGATTGCCCAGGCCCGCCTCGGGCCGGGCCGGATTCACCATTGCATGCGCTCGATCGGCCAGTGCGAGCTGGCGCTGGAGATGATGATCGAGCGCGCATCGGAAAGAAAGACCTTCGGGCGCTACCTGCACCAGCACGGCCAAGTGGCGGAGTGGATCGCGCTATCGCGGATCGAGATCGATCAGGCGCGGCTGCTGGTGCTCAAAGCGGCTTGGTTGATCGACCAGTCGGGCAATCGTTCGGCGGCCAAGGAAGTGGCGATGATCAAGGCGATCGTGCCGCGCGTGCACGTTGCGGTGTGCGACCGCGCCATGCAGGTATTCGGCGCCATGGGTCTGTCGCCGGATACGCCGCTCGCAACCATGTGGACCAACGGCCGGGTTCTGCGCATTGCCGACGGACCGGACGAGGTGCACTTTCGCTCCATCGCGCGGGCCGAGGTGCGGCAGGCGGGCGACACGCGCGGCGCGACGGCAGCCTACATGCCCGTGCCGGAGGCTCTCCGTACGCGGTAAGTACGGATTCTTCCCGTCCTTTGCGTGCCAAGCGCGGCAAAGCGGCCTGGCGCTCCGCGGCGATTGGGCGTTATTTCTTCACCAGCGGACAGGTGCTCTGCGCAAGCGGCATGAACGCCTCGTCGCCTGGAATCACCCGTTTCAACTTGGCTAGGTCCCACTCGCCCTTGGACTCCGAGGGCTTTTTCGCTTCCATCAAATACATGTCTTTGATCATGCGGCCATCGACCCGCAGGTAGGCATTGCGCAAGAAGAAATCGTTGAACTTCTGCTCGCGCAGGTATTTCATCACCGTGTCCGCGTTGTCGGTCCCGACCGCCTCGATCGCCTTAAGGTATTGCATTACAGCCGAGTAATCGCCCGCCTGGTTGAAGGCGGGCATCGCCTTTTGCACCGCATAGAAGCGCTGCGACCAGGCGCGCGCCTGCTCATCGTAGTCCCAGTAGAACGAATCGACGTACTGCAAGCCCTGGGCAACCTCCAGTCCCAAGCCTTTCACGTCGTTGATCAGCACGAACAAGCCGGTGATCACTGGCTTGCCACCCTTGCCAAGTCCGAATTCCTTGGTCGTGCGCAGGGCGTTGGCGAAATCGCCGGCGCCGCTCGCAATCGCGATCACATCCGGGTTGGCGGACTTGGCGCTCAACACATAGGAAGAGAAATCCGGCGCGTTGAGCGGGTGCTTGACCGAGCCGAGAACCTTGCCGCCGAGTCTTGCCAGCGCGCCACGCGCGTCGTTCTCGAGGTTCAGGCCGAAGGTGTAGTCGACAGTGATGAAGTACCAGCTCTTCGCCCCTTCCCCCGCGAGCGCGGCGACCGCGCCGTTCGCCATGGCATAGGTGTCGTATGCGTACTGGATGCCGTAGGGCGAGCACTCCTGGTTCGACAGCGCCAACGTGCCACCGCCGGTAACTATGACAATTCTCTTTTTCTCGGTCGCGAGCTTCTGCACTGCAATTGCGACCGAAGAGTTGACAAGATCCAGCACCATATCGACCTTACCGACGTCGAACCACTCGCGCGCCTTGGCGGCACCGATATCGGCCTTGTTCTGGTGGTCGGCGTAGATCACTTCCACCGGCTTGCCCAGCACCTTGCCGCCATAGTCCTTCACCGCCATTTCCGCCGCACGCACTGCACCGATGCCGCTGCCCTGCGAATAAGGACCCGACATGTCGACGAGCACGCCGATCTTGACGACGTCGTCTGAAATGCCCTTGCCCTGGGCCTGAACCAAGCCTGCCATGCAGCCCATCGCTACCGCGAAAACCAGTCTCCACAATTTCATTGCCGTTCTCCTCCACCTATGATATGAGGCGCAATCCGTGCCGTATCAGGCCGGGTGACCGTAACGCTGCGCGGGCCATTCGATGCCTGAGTCCCACAGCGCCATGAGGCGCTGGTCCTTCACGTGTTGCTTATATTTTAACGATCGGTAGAAGTCAAGGCCGCTGCGCCGGTCGGCCTTGGCGGGCCATCGTCTCCGCGATACCGCGCCAGCTCAGGGACAAGCGGAAGTACAACCACACAAAGTGGCTGATGATCCCGGCGGGAAAGCGCCGAGGTCGATACGAAGGGTAAAATGAGTTCATTCGCTATTAAATCCCCCTTGCACTTGCCAATACCGTAGAGCAGACGATGCTTACAGCTTCGCGTGAATTCCAGGTCATGGTGAAACCGATAGGCGCGGTGTGCAACCTCGACTGTCAATATTGCTACTACCTGGGTAAAAGGGATCTTTATCCCAAAGCCGGGCAGTTTCGCATGGCCGACGATCTGCTCGAGCTCTATATCGTCCAGCACATCGGGGCGAGCCCGGCGGAGTCGATTCTGTTTTCCTGGCACGGCGGCGAGCCTACGGTATTGGGACTGGATTATTTTCGCCGCATCGTCGAACTCCAGCGCAAGCACCGGCCGCGCGGGCGCAAGATCCTGAATGGCATTCAGACCAACGGCACCCTGCTGGATGAAGAATGGTGCCGCTTCCTCGCGGCAGAGGGATTTTTCGTCGGCCTCAGCATGGACGGACCGAAGGAATTGCACGACCGCTACCGCATCGACAAGCATGAGAGAGCGACGCACAAGAGCGTGCTGCAGGCGTTTCGCATGCTTGAGCGCCATCGGGTCCATTGCGATGTGCTCTGCGTGGTTCACAATCAGAACGTGCGGCAGCCCGCAGCGGTGTATCGTTTCTTCAGGGACATCGGCGTCCAGTTCCTGCAGTTCCTGCCTTTGGTGGCCCGCCAAGGGGAGCGCGAGGTCAGCGCGCAATCCGTCCCGGCCCAGGCCTACGGGACTTTCCTCTGCACCATCTTCGACGAGTGGGTGCGGCGCGATATCGGCCGGGTCAATATTCAGAACTTCGACGAGGCGACCAGGCCGTTCCTGGGCATGGAGCACGCGCTGTGCGTGTCCGCGCAGATCTGCGGCAATATCGTCGTGCTCGAGCATAACGGCGATGTCTATTCCTGCGACCACTTCGTCGACGCGCAACATCGCCTCGGGAATATACGCGAGACGCCGCTGGCCGAACTGCTGGAAAGTCCGGCGCTGCTCGAATTCGGACGCAATAAACGCGAGCGCCTGCCACGCTATTGCCAGCAGTGCGATGTCCTGGCTTTGTGCAACGGCGGATGTCCGAAGGACCGTCTGGTCAGGACGCCGGAGGGCGAGGACGGTCTGAACTATTTGTGTCCCGGCCTGAAGCGGTTTTACACCCACAGCCGCCCGTACCTGCAGAACCTGGCGTGGCACCGGCGCTCGGGTGAGCCGATAGAGCACTACATGCGTTCGCTGAATTCCGAGGACGCCGCGGCTGTGCCCAAGGCAAACCGCAACGATCCCTGCCCCTGCGGCAGCGGCAGGAAATACAAGAAGTGCTGCCTGTCGAATCTGGCGTCCTGAGGGCGACATGAAACCACGCACCGGTCCACTCACCAATCTGCGCGTCCTCGATCTGGGCACCATATTCGCCGGACCGATCAATGATATCGAGCAGTTTTTCCGGGATCCGCATGTCATCGCTCGCGCGAGCATCGCGACGCTGGACGATCCGGATTTCGGGAAAGTGCGCATTCCCGGCATCGCTCCGCATTTTTACCGGACGCCGGGTAATATACGCTGGGTGGGGCGCAAGGCGATCGGCACCGACACCCGCAACGTGCTGCGCAACTGCGGCTATGCGGACGCCGAGATCGACAGACTGGCACAGGACGGTGTCATCGCGGCGCCGTGATCTTTTTTTAACTTGACGAGTGGAGGACAAATTGGCATCGAAGACAAGCGACATCGAACTCAAGCTGGCTTCCGGCCGCAGCGTGCGCGCTGCGCTGGCGCGGCCGGCTGCGGCCAAAGCACCAGGACTGCTGCTGATTCACGAATGGTGGGGATTGAATGACGAAATGCGCGACGTCGCCGCGCGCATGGCGGACGCGGGCTTTCTCGCGCTGTCGGTCGATCTGTTCGAGGGCGAGGTGGCGAACGAACCCACTCGCGCGCGCGCGCTGATGACGGGCTTGGACGCCGCCAAAGCGACCGAAACCATGACCGGCTGGGCCGGCTGGATGCGCAGGAACGCGGGCTGCAACGGCAAGGTGGGGGCGCTCGGCTTTTGCATGGGCGGGGGCTGGGCGCTCAACACCGCGCTCGCCACGCCGCTCGAAGCGGCCGTGATTTTCTACGGCAACTGCAACAAGACCGCGACCGAACTGGCGGCGCTCAGGAGTCCGGTGCAGGGGCATTTCGGACGACTCGACCAGGGCATCCCGGTGGAAATGGCCGAGGGTTTCCGCGAGGCGCTGAAAACCGCCGGCAAACCCGGCGAAATCCATATCTATGAAGCGAACCACGCCTTCGCCCGTATCGGCGGTCCCAATTTCCACCAGCAGAGCGCAGACCTTGCGTGGAAGCGAACATTGGAGTTCCTGAAGAGAAACCTCAGCTGAGTTGCTGCGCGCAAGACCTCGGCGCCGGGTTCAGTCCGCCGGGTTCAGTCCGGTCTTGCGCCGGATTCCCTGATCACCTTGGCCCACTTGAGGATGTCGCGCTGGATCAGATCGCTGAATTCCTCGGGCGAGGAACTCTCCGGCTCGAAGCCTTGCGCGCTTATCCTGTCGCGGAACTCCGTCGTCGCGACGATTTCGGCAATTGCCTTGTTGAGTTTCGCGACGACGTCCTTGGGCGTCCCCGCAGGAGCGGCAATGCCGTTCCAGGCCAGCACTTCGTAGCCGGGCACCCCGGATTGGGCGATAGTGGGGATTTCCTTCATCGCAGAGACCCGTTTGGCAGTGCTTACCGCAATCGCTTTCAGACGGCCCGATTTCACCAGAGGCACGGCCGGCGACATGCTGCTGAAACTGAGGGCAACGTGCCCCGCCACGATGTCGGCAAGGGCCGGTGCGCTGCCCTTGTAGGGAATATGCAGCATGTCGACACCGACCATGCTTTTGAACAATTCCCCCGCGAGATGCGCCGGACTGCCGCTACCGTATGACGCGAAAGTCAGTTCGCCGGGCTTCGCCTTCGCCAATGCGATGAGATCTTTGACGGAATTTACCGGAACCGCCGGATTCGTTACCAGCAGCAGCGGCACCAGTGCGACCAGGGCGACCGGCGCGAATCCATGGATCGAATCGTAAGGAAGCTTGTAGAAGCTTGGGTTGATCGAAAACGAAGCTGTCACCAGCAGCAGGGTATGGCCGTCCGGCGGCGAGTTGGCGACGTATTCCGTCCCGGTAATGGTATTGGCGCCAGGGCGGTTCTCCACGATCACCGGTTGCCCGATTTTCGGCGCCAGCGCGGCGGCCAGCGTGCGCGCAAGTATGTCGGCGCCGCCGCCGGGCGTGTAGGGGACCACGATTTTCACGGGTTTTGAGGGGTAACTGTCGGCCCCGGCCGCGTCGAATACCGCAAAAACAATCGCGCACAATACGCACAGGATTTTTGCGAGCTGCAATTTCCAATCACGTTCCGGGATCATGTCCAATCTCCTCCTCGAATCTTGCGCGGACGGCGACCCGTCCGCGCGGATCACCACTTGCGCACGGACGAAAAGCCGTCCGTGCGCAAGTGGCGATCTTGTATAAAATCCCCGCGCTGTTTCTGTCCTTATTCATAACCTTGTTATCTGTACGGATATGCTTTTCATCCGTACAGATAACAAGGTTGGCGCGCGATAGCGCGCAAATTCGATTATCACAGTCGGCAGTAACTTAAGACGCCGTGGACAGCGAGCTCAATCGTCGGCGACGGTGTTTCTCAGCACGCCAACCCTGTCCACTTCGACTTCGACCACGTCGCCCGCCTTCATCCAGACCGGCGGCTCACGCCGCGCGCCTTCGCCGCCGGGCGTGCCGCTGACGATAACGTCGCCCGGCGCGAGCGGCACCCAGGTCGACAGATGCGCTATCAGCCGCGGGATCGAATGGATCATGAACTCGGTGGTGCTGCGCTGCATCTCCGCCCCGTTCAGCCGCGTTACCAGCGTAAGCGGAGTGCCCGGCGGAATTTCGTCGGCAGTCACCATCCACGGACCGAAACTGCCGGTCGCGGCGAAATTTTTGCCCGCGGTCCACTGGGTGGTGGCGTGTTGCCAGTCGCGCACCGAGCCGTCGTTGTAGCAGGCGTAGCCGGCGACATAATCCCATGCGTCCTTTTCGGCTATGCGGCGACCGCTTTTGCCGATGATCAAGGCGATTTCGCCTTCGAAGTCGAACTTGTGCGATTCCCGCGGCCGCAGCATCGGCTGCCCGTGCCCGACCTGCGATTCCGGAAAGCGCACGAACACTGCGGGAGCCTCGGTTTTTTCGCGTTTGCTTTCCTTCCTGTGATCCTCGTAGTTCAGACCGATGCAGAAGATCTTGCCCGGGTTCGGGATCACCGGCAGCAGCCTGACATCGGCCAATTTCAAATCGGGCGCCTGGCCTGCGCTCGCCGTTTGCGCCTGCGCAAGTCCGCCATCGGCGAGCAGTGTGCGGATGTCGCGATAGCGCGCACCGATACGCCGCGACAGGTCGATGATGCCGTCTCCAACGACGCTGCCGTAGCAGGCGGTATTGTCATGCATGTAACTGGCGAGTTTCATCGTGTGGCTCCGTTCGAAATGACATCGGCTTAAGGTCGAGGGCCGGCCGCTTCGCTTGGCGGGCCGCGTGCATTCTATTATGGAAATTGGAAGCGCCGGTCCTGGCCATCTAGCCTTGACATGCTCAAGGGCATACGGTAGCTTGCAAAAAACTGCGGGCCAGGCAAGTAGCATACTCGCATCGCAAATACTAAAAGGCTTCATCGGCAAATTGGGGCTACGCCGAAGTTGGTTGCGCGCAGTCTGTCATCATCACGTCGGCGTGTCCCGGGAGCCTTTCATGCAACGCCAGTTGTTCTCCACCATCGACCTGCGCGGCGTGCGCTTAAAGAATCGGATCGTCCTTTCGCCGATGCTGACCTATGCGGCGCAAAACGGACGCGTGAACGATTCGCATCTGGCGCATCTTGCCAAATTCGCCGTGGGCGGGGTGGGACTGGTCTTCATGGAGTCGACCAAGGTCGATCCTCGCGGCTGCACCACGGCACGCGACGCCGGCCTGTGGAAGGACGAATTCATCGAACCGCTCAAGCGGATCACCGCCTTGGTCAAATCGTTCGGCGCGGCCGCAGGCATCCAGTTGGGGCATTCGGGACGCAAGGCGCGCAATGCCCTGCCGTGGGAGGGCCGGGCGCCGCTAGCCAGCGCGAGCGGCGTGGACCACGGCGAGGAGTGGGAGTTGATCGGCCCCAGCGCGATTGCGCACAGCGCCAGCGCGAGCGTGCCGCGAGCCATGACACTGCGCGATATCCAGGAGCTGATCGAGGCCTGGGGCGCAGCCGCCGCTCGCGCCCATCAGGCGGGATTCGATGTGCTGGAGATTCATGGCGCGCACGGCTATCTGCTGCATCAGTTTCTGTCGCTCAGCGCCAACCACCGCATCGACGCCTACGGCGGATCGCTTGAGAAGCGCATGCGCTTTGCGGTGGAGGTGGCCGAGCGCGTGCGCCAAGCCTGGCCCGAGGACAAGCCCTTGTTCTTTCGCGTCTCCGCGGTCGACGAGGCTGGCTGGTCGATCGATGACAGCGTGGCGCTGGCACGTGTGCTCAAGACCAAGGGCGTGGACGTCATCGATTGCAGCAGCGGCGGCATGTCGGCCCAGTCCGTCGGCGAGCGTGCCCCCGGGTATGGCTACCAGGTTCCGTACGCCGAACAGATCCGCGCCCAGGCCGATATCAGGACCATGGCCGTGGGCCTGATCGTCCATGCCGACCAGGCCGAACGAATCCTTCAGGCCGGGCAAGCCGATCTGGTGGCGCTGGGGCGGGAACTCTTGCACAACCCGAACTGGCCACTGGATGCCGCGGAAAAACTGGGAGCGGACAGGCCCTACCAAACGGTGCCACCCAACCATGGTTACTGGCTGGAAAAGCGCGCCCTCGCCGGCTTCGGTGGCAAGCCGTCCACATGGCAACGGGGCATAGCCGACCTGAAAAGCGACGAGGCCGCCGCGCATCCCATCCCGTGCGCCGTTAAACCGTAGCGGGCACTGGCCGAGTCCGGAAAATAAGCGACGCCGAGACGGAACGCAACCGTGCGGCTCCGCTCGGCGCCGAGCTGGAATCGGTGATGCAGGCGTGTTGTCAATTCAAAGCAGGGGGAGACAGTCTCATGAATGCTAAATGGATCTCTCGCCTTGCCATTTTGGCAATGCCATTGGCGGGATTCAGCCTGACGGCCAGCGATGCGCGCGCCCAAGGCTATCCGAACAAGCCAATCACCTTTGTCGTCCCGTACGGACCAGGCAGCGGCAATGACGTGATCGCACGTATTCTCGCGAACAAGTTGAGTGAGAACTGGGGCAATCCGGTGATGGTGGTGAACCGGGCGGGCGCAACAGGCGCGGTCGGCTTGGAAACGACCGCCAAGGCAGCGCCGGACGGCTATAGCATCGTCATCGCGAGCACCAGCCAGATGATCAATCAGCACTTGTCCAAGGTGCGCTACGACATGGTCAGGGACTTCGCCCCCGTGTCCCTTTCCGGAACATTGTCCTACTCCGCGGCAGTGCTCGCCTCATTTCCGGCCAAGACCTTGAATGAACTGGTTGCAATGGCCAAATCCAATCCAGGCAAACTCAACTATACCGGCACGATTGGAAGCATAGCCCACTTCATGGGAGAGATGCTCAAATCCGCAGGCAACATTGACCTCGTGATGATTCCCAACAAGTTGATTGCTGACGCCGAGGCCGACGTCGTCTCGGGCCGGGTCGAAATCTGGTTCGCGCCGTTGAATAACGTGCTGCCGTACGCGAAAACGGGCAAGATGACGGTCCTTGGGATTACTGGCGACAAACGGGCGGCGGAGCTGCCGGATGTGCCGACCATGGCCGAGGCCGGCTTCCCTGCGCTCGATATCAGTGCCAATTACTACATCCTTGCGCCTGCCGGAACACCCAAGCCGATTATCGCCACACTGAACAGCGAATTCGTCAAAGCGATGGGCAGCAAAGATGTCAGGGATCGCCTCGCCGCTGTGGGGGTCGATCCCCAGAGCAGTTCCCCGGAGGAAGGCGGAGCACTTCTCAAGAGCGAAGTGGCCCGATGGGGCAAGATCGTCAAGGAATCCGGCATCCGCGTGGACTAAAATCAATCGCCCGGTGAAACCTCCTGCGTTCACGGCTCCTGTCGCGCGATCCGCAGTTGCATTCGCTCGAAGAATATCGTCAGTACGCGGTAGGTGAGCCCCCAGATGTGGTGGCCTTGATAGAGTACTGCAGGGCTGTCGTACGTCACGCCATCGCGAGTGGTGGGCCTGTACCCGGCGTTGCGCGGGTCGAGCAGGTGCCGCAATGGCACCCAGAACGCCTCCGCCACCTCGTCGTTGGGCGTGAACTGCTCGAGCACCTCTCCCAGGTGAAAGACGTAGGAGGAGAGCGATAGTTCGCCGGGTCTGCCGTTCCGATTAATGGGCTGCGCCCCGAGCGATCCCAGATAAGGTGAGCGCTCGAGCCGCAGTCCGACCTCCTCCCGGGTTTCACGAATGGCGGCTTCCCGCGGGCCGAGGTCGATGGGATCTACGCGTCCGCCGGGCAGGGCCACGTGGCCGGACCAACGGTCCAACTCGTGCTCGGCGCGACGGATCAGGCACACGCAGAGGTCGCTCGCATCTCCTGCCAGCACCAACGCTACCGCGGCATGCGTGTTTTCTTCCCGCTCTGGAAGCCGAGTGCCCGCGAGGCTGCGTCGAATATGACTCAGGTCGGGCGGAAGCGGACCGGGGGAATGGGGATGAGTGGGCATGAGCTTATTTGTATCGCAGCAGCGGGCGCTGCGCAAGCGGCCGGCGGAAGAAGTGCCCCGCGAGATCTTTATGAAGCAGCTACACTCGCATCATAACGCTGTTGCGCTTCAGACCTGAATCCGCCAACCATTATATTGAGGAGACAACGCATGCTTCGCCTATTGTTCACCAACGCGGCAGTCGCCGCAACGCTTCTCGGTGCGCTTGCCGCCTTGCCGGTGGGTGCGCAGACCTCAGAATATCCATCCAAAACCATCAAGGTGATATCGCCCTTTTCGGCGGGAGGCACAAACGATTTTCTGAGCCGCGCCATAGCGAGAAAACTCGAAACATCGCTCGGAAAGCCGGTGATCGTGGAGAATCG
>ODAK010002812.1_pt1 | contig 18229 bp, 9 predicted proteins | sample 1539591 | NCBI WGS metagenome assembly ODAK01 (sample SAMEA3539303, study PRJEB22396) | soil metagenome | biome: tundra; feature: field; material: soil | place: USA | collected 2010-05 | depth 0.15 m | reverse complement strand
TGCCCCATCGCTGGGCGCTGGCATCCCGTTAGCTCCTGCCAATCCTACTATCCGCACTTCTAAGCCTCATCCGCCAGAGGGGTTCACCGGACGCATACGGACATCCTCTGCATCCTCTGATAATCGCAGCTGAACGCAAGTTCGGGATTCAGATTCCGACCTCACCCGAAATCGCAGAGGACTCGAAAACCGGACGGTGTCTGGCCATTGTAACCCAACTCATACGGATGCCTTCCCGCTTGCTCTTGTCCGGCATAAGCAAGGCGTGCCCGATGAGTTCCCCTCTGTCGGCAATGATTCGACAACTGCCCGATATCACACCTCCCGCCGACACTTTTAGTGGTTGAGCGGCAACCGGTCTGGCGTAACTCAATTCAATGCCAGCGTGGCCGTGCTTTGGCTGGTTGCCGAGCCGACCATCACTGAAACGGGAATTGCCGGGCCGACAGGTATGCCAGTCGGAATCCGAACTCGTAGCTGCATCACTCCCGGTGATCCCGCGATAGCGCCTGCGTACACAACTTCGGCAAGTTGACCTCCGATACGGACGGCAACCGCAAGCAAGGGCTTGGGCAGGATGTCGGGTGTCGGCACGGTACCCGCCATCAAAGCAGGATCCGTAACGCCTTCGCCGGTTGAAAACAGCGAAACGACCGATCCCTGGCTGGCCGAATTCATTGGGGAATTAAGCGAGTTATCGTCGTTGAGTGCAAATGCCTGCCCCTTACCTGATTGGTCCGCGGTGAAAATGCCGGGAGCGCTGGCCGCGATCGCCACCGCAAGGGCTGAAATCCCGCCTTGGTATTCGACCTGGACCTGCACGCTCTTCTTGCCCGCGGTATCGTAAGGCACGATCGCTTTCAGTTCGCCGGCGGGAGCGTAGAGGAGAGGCGCGGCCTCGCCGTCAACCAAAACTCGCACTCCACCCAGAGTGCTGCCCAGCACGCCACTCTGGAATTGCGCCGGGGCCGGCACCAACGGACCAAGCCACTGCCCAAGCAAGGTGACAGTCTGCCCCGGAGCGACCGGACCCGGCTCAAAACTCGCGCCATTCAACACCGCTTCCAGTACTGGCTTATTAGGCGTTAACGCACCGAATTGGTCATTGCCGATCGGGCTGAGAGACGAGAAGGAAATCCCACCTGATACGGGAGGCCGGACGGTGGCCGGAAGATTGGGTAACGAGGTGGCGCAACCGGAGTAGATAATATTGTTCGTTGAGCAGAAGATGTTAGCCGCCACTTCCTCGTAGGTCCAGCCGGGGCCCGAGGTCAGAACGTTCTTTTCATTCACGTCCAGAGTCCAGAGATGATAATTCGGCGGGAAGTTAAACACGAGCCGGTACAAAGGCGCGCTGCCTGTTACCGCGTGGGACGAATCGAAGACATATCCGATTGGACCCTCCGGAGCCCAACTGGAATACCCGCGAAGAGTGAAGTACTCGTTGCGGTCTGTTGTCCAGTGATGTTGCTGAGTGATGAGGTTATAGAGCCTGTAATAAGGAGTGGCCTCCACACCGTTGAAGTTAACGGGCCCGGTTAGTATCTGGCCGATCTCCCCTTCCTGATTCCAGATGCCAGTAGTGCCCAGGACGTTGTATTCGTTGTTGTCGGTCGTATAAAGATGTTCTTTGGTTACAGGGGAATACAGGCGAAAGAACGGCTCGAGGACGCCGGGCGTGGTGGTATAGCGAAGGTTGACAAGCCCGCTGTTCAATGGCGTTTGCGACAACACATTGCCGGAGGAATCCAGGAACGTTGCGCGAATATAACCACCCGTTATCCACAATTCCGGCACCAGCCATCTGTACTTTCCGTAATCCGGCAGGTTGGTCGTGATGTTGACAAACTGACCGGCCGTCGCGTCCCAAAGATCAAGCGTAACCAGATAAGAACCCTGCGGCGATATCCATTCCAGATCTACCGCGCTCTTGACGGCGAAGGACACAGGTCCGGCGCCGCCCGGATTGGTAAAGGTTGCTGTACCAGCGCTCGCAGTGCCGCCGCGAAGGGTGAAATAGCCATCCGTCGAATCCTGAGCGTTGGTCGTCTGAATCAACACGCTGACGTGGTTGGAGTTCACACCTGTAAGGGCTGAAGTCGGAATATCGAAAGTATCCCCCGTCGCACTGGCCCCCACCTGAGTCCATCCCCCACCGGCGCTGGTGGAGAGATAAATGTTGACCGGCGCGCTAAAGCCGTTCGCTCTCGCCCAGCTTACGCGAACCGGCTGGTTCGAATTCGCCATTAATTCTCGTCCCGGCGAAAGGAGCACCAGATTAGCCGGAGCAATCGTAAACGGTGATGTCGTTGCGCTGAGGCCGATATAGGTATTGCCGGCGTTCTTGCAGTCGACGCGAATGGTGTAATCGGCAGCGGCGGCGACTGCCGGCACTGTCCAATGGTAAAAGCCGATATCGGGCCATCCCTGCGCGATGAAGGCGGTGGCGCCGGTGGTCGGCGATCTGTAAGAGATATCCACGAGAAAGCATCCCGTAGACTGCCAGGTGATCGTCTTCTGGCTGCCGGTCGCCGCGACCAGGCCAGCAACTGGTTCTTCTATGGAAATGGAATATGCCAGCCCGAATGCCTCATTCGGCAGTGGATAGCGATCGATATTTCCGCGATGCCCGATCGTGTCGACAATGAAGTTGGTATAGGGCGTGCCGGCGGGCGGGTTAGCAGAGCCATAATAGTTGCCGCCCATATACACTTCGTTATCCCAGTTGACGGCGGCCGGCGCGATGGAATACAGGTCCGGTGAGTTGATGAAGCGGTTCCCGAAAATCAGTGTTGAGGTCGCATCGGCGCCCACCTGCAGAGGCGTCTTCAGATTCAGAAATGTGTTGCGATAAATTGTGCTGTTGGTGTCGGGTCCCGTGCTGGTCCCGTTGGCCTGGCCGATTCCGCTCCACGAGATGAGGGTAATCCCCGGATCGAGTCCAGGCTGCGTTGCCAGAGTCGGGGAGGACAGGAAGTTAAAACCCATATCGTTAAACTGTGCGCCACGCATCAGCATGAGGCCCTGCGAAGGATTGTTGAAAATGTAGTTATTCTGGATCGTCGTGCGTTGCAGGTTTCCAAACGAAGGATCCTGGTTCCAGATCAGAACCCCTGCTTCTCCGTTGCCGCTGATCAGGTTCGCTTGAATATAGCTGCTGCTTGAATTGAAGGAAGTGATGCCGCCTTCCACATCGCCGAACTCGCTGTTGCCGAAGATAAAAGTGTTGTTCGCCTTCTGGTCCATCCAGATGCCCGTTCCATTTTGCCGCCCCGCCGCGTTTCCATTGGAGACGATCGTGTTCTTGCCGATGTAGTTACTCACGCTTGGTGTCTGATTCGCGTCGTCGCCGAGAGCCAACGTGATGCCGTCCACGAAAAAGCCGGACAGGTTATTGCGGTCCACGCGGTTATAGCTCGATCCAATTAACTCCATGCCGTGGAATCCGGTGGACAAAACCGTATTTCCTGCCCAGGTATTAAAGGTGCTGTTCTTGTTCACCAGACCGTGCGTATCTGCCTGGATAACCTTGTTGTTGATTACCAGATTACCTGTACTTCCGCAAGACTGATTGGCGCAGGTTCCGGCGTCGAGAAAAATACCATCAGAGGACCCGGCATTGAGCCCTCCGGCGGCATGCACGACGGTGCACGAGTCTATGGTGCCGTGGGTAACTCCGCTGAATTCTATGCCCTGGAAGATGGCTTTGGTAATCGTATTATTGTAAAGCAGCGGCGAATTAACCGTTGAATTGTGAATGGCCTGCACCGTGATACCGTTGGCGCCCGCACTGGCGACGGTTGAATTGCGCACGATTGCGTTGTCGCTGTCCAGAACGTAAATCCCATGCTGTCCTGCTGTTCCGATGGTGGCCGAGTCAATCGTAGAGTTGGGAGAAAACTGCACTTCAATGCCGTTGCTTGTGGATGCCAGCGCGCTGGAAACGGAACTATTTAAGATATTGGCCGAACCGCTGTTTTGTACCGCGATGCCCTGCTGCCCGGTTGTCTGAATAATGGCGCTCTGGATAGTCACGCCTGTGCTCCCGTTAATCAGGTGGATTCCGTTTGCTCCGGACTGGATCACGGTGCAGTTATTGATGACTGCGCTCAGCGAGCCATCCAGCAGAATACCGTCCAGTTTCGCGAAAGTAATGGTGTTGCCGGTGAGAGATGTGCCCGTCACATTGGGCTGTGTTGTGGTCTGAGAGACGACGCCGCTTTGGGTGGCGTTGGCGACGGTAGTGGAACTGACCGAAACATTACTGCTGTCTTTGATATAGACTCCATGCTGGCCGACTGTTCCAATAGTGGTACCGGTTACCGTTGAATTCGGAGAGCCATCCAGCAGGATGCCACTGCCGTTCGTGGCGCTGGAGATAGTGGTATTGAGGATTTGCGCAGAACCGCTGTTGCCTTGTACCGCAATGCCCTGCTGCACCGCGCTCTTAACGATTACGTTCTGGATAACAACGCCGGTGCTACCGGTCTCCACAAAGATGCCGTTGGCGCCGGCCGTAACCACCGTACAACTGCTGATTGTGCTGTTTATGGCGCCAATCAGCAGAATGCCCTGGGCTCCGGCTATCGTGATGGTGTCATTCGTAAGAGACGCGTTCTGTACCGGTGTCGCCCCTGTGGCCTGAACCAGAATGCCGCTTTGGGCCGCATTCGCGATGGTTGTGCTGCTCACCGAGACATTATTGCTGTCCAGAATGTAAACCCCGTTCTGCCCAACCGTTCCAATAGTTAATCCGGTCAGCGTCGCACCCAATGCTGTTTGCAGGAAAACTCCGCTCCCCACAGTGATATTGGTGATATTTGTTCCGGAGATCTGGGCCCCCGGGGCCGATTGCAGGAGAATTCCATTACCCGCCGCAACATTTTTTACCGTTGTATTAGAGATCTGTGCTCCGCTGCTGTTCTGGATGGTAATACCGTTTGATGTAATAGCGCCCTGAACCTGAGTATTACGAATAATCACATTGTTGCTCGCGCCGGATAGGGAAATGCCATTTGCGTAGGCCTGCCCGATATTACAGGTGTCGATCGTGACACTCGAAGCCGCGGACAAGGTAATGCCGTTGCCGTTAGTCGAGCTGGATGGAACGCTGTTTGCAATCACGTCGAACAACGTAATGTTGCTGATAGCGGTTCCATTAGTCGGCGAGGCGATCACCACCCCGAACGAACCTGCGCTGATCGTTACGCCTTTAACTGTGGTGTTGCTGTTCCGGACATCCAGTCCATAAAATGCCCCGCTGGGTGGCTGGATTGTGGTGACTCCTGACCCCCCGGTGCCCTGCAGCGTGACGCCGCTGTCAACATGGAAGTACGGCTCGCCTGTCTTCATCGTATAGGTGCCGGGAGCAAGGTTGATGACATCCCCCGCGATTGAGCCATTCAATGTTCCCTGCAGATCGCCGCTCGGGGTGAGGTTAAACGTGGTGGCGTGCAATCCGGCCGCCCCCAGGAATGTCACCAACACCATGATTCTCGGGAAATGAAGGAAAAGACCTTGCGTCTCGGCCATATATGCTCTTTGCCTCCGCTTGATCATGGATGAAATATGAAAGAGCCTGTGCGGAGACTTAATACTGAGTCCCGGTCCGCATCGGATAAGAATCTGAATCCACGATCCTGTTAATGAATATACAACATCTTTCTGGTATGGTTATTTTTAGTAACTTATTCGGGGTGATACGACCGCGCAAGTGCGTAGGAACGCCCGATTTCAGGAGGCTTATCGCGATTTGGCTTGCTGTTGTGGCCGGCACGGATTATGCAAGCGGCTTCCCGATGAACGATGCACGTCGGATCGAGCCGTTCGATCAGGCCAGCGGTCTTGTGCACAACGCCCAGCCAGGTGTTGGTCCAGGATGCTTAGCCTTCCGGTCAACAAACGTTTATTGCAGAAAACCTGGGCGTGCTAGGCGCGGTGGCCGGCAGCGCTATTGCTGTCCCCAAACTGAATCGGCCGCCCTGGTTCTACCGACTTCTGGAGGATATATATGCCTTCGGGTCCATTATCTATGAATAACTTCAACTCATAACCCAGTCGGTATCTTTCATTGGCAGAAGCTAACAGCCCCAGTGTCTCCGCCTTGTTCCAGACGTGGAAATGAATGCTATAGTCCATATTCATCAGATGCTGTGCACGGAGTTCCTCCGCCTCGCTGGTGGTCGCGTGATCTACCATTCGTGCGTACTCCCTGTAGTGTTGCTCCCGCGACCAGTTCGGGCCTTCCTCGAAATCCCGAACGATATGCTCCACGGTCGTGCTGGGCCGATCTTTGTCGAAGGTATACAGCTTGTCCGGAACAACAAGGAATAAAATGCCGTCCGCGCGGAGCACGCGCATGAAGGCCTGCAAAGTCGCAATCGGATTCTGACAGTGCTCCAGAAAGTGACTCGCGACGATAAAGTCCTGGCTCTCCCGCGCCACCGTCGACAAGAGTTCACCGTCGTCGATGATGTGCGGTTCCACGAGTGGAAGATCCTTTAGCTCAGGGTACTGGGCGCGTAGGCCTTCGGCCGACATCCGATCCACATATTTAACGCGCGCACGCGGTGGCATCGCCATCGGGTTGTGTAGTGCCCCGATCTCAATCCCTTGCCCGCACAGAAACCATTGCGCGACCAGCGCCCGGTTTGCTGTCAAATTGTGTTCCGTTTTTTTGCTCCTTCGCCCGGCGCGATCAAATTTCGCCTGGGACAATTTTCTATGATCGCTCCCCGCCTCCGGAGTGTCAACCTGTTTGCCTTTTTACGCAACCCTCGGGTCGCCCCGCGCTCTTGTTAATAAGCCATGGCCTGAAATCAGGAATCATTCCGATAATACGGATAATCGGTCGGCAGATTGGGATTGTAATATGGGTCCGTGTAATATTTGTTGAGCCAGCGTTCGTGGAAGAGTTCCAGTTCCCCCGCTTTGACGCTCCCGCGCTCCTCTTCTTTGCTCACCGATTCATAGTGGTAAAGCTCAGCGTAGGGTGTATACACAATCCGCAAGCCTTTCTGATGCAATCGCAGGCAATAATCGATGTCATTGTAGTTCAGCGGGAATGACGTGTCGAGTCCGCCGACGTCCTGGAATACAGACTTGCGGGTCATCAGGCATGCGCCGGTCACAGCCAAATAGTTGCGGGGGACTTGCGCAGATAAATAGTACCCGACATCGTCCGCCGGATGGTTGTAATAAGGATGCCCGGGGTTTCCAGTGAGAATCACCACACCGGCGTGTTGTATCCGGCCATTCGGAAATAGCAGTTTGGCGCCCACTGCGCCAATCTCCGGCTGCTGGGAATACTCCAGAAGACTCTCTATCCAATCCGGAGAGATCACTTCAGTATCGTCGTTCAGCAGAATTAGATGATCGCCTGATGCATATTCCGCGCCGAGGTTAACCCTCCTGGAGAAATTGAAATTCGATACCGGGTCTATGACGCGCCGGACATTGCGGGCCTTCAGAAATTCCTTTAGATCATCCCGCAGGTCGTCGTTGTCAACAACGAGGATTTCCAGGTTCCGCCAGGTCGACTTCGACGTAATGCTCTCGATACAGGAACGCAGCAGATCAATCCTGCGGTTCTCGTAAAAGATCGTGTTTCCCGCGCTGAGAATCACTATGCTGACTTTGGGTTCTCCGCAAATCTTAAACCGGATTCGATGATATCCCTCACGCGGGCCAGGCACGACCTCCCCTGCAACATCCCGGATCTTGAGGTAGTTCCGCATAGCGCTCTGGGCGGCTGGGTAAGCGTAATTTTTAGCGTCGCCTCCTGAGGCTGTCGAGGTGGGCAGCGTCCGCCAGTGATACAACACTTTTGGCACGTGACAAATCTTGTTCGTCCTGGTCACTACGCGTAACGCCAGATCATAGTCCTGCGCGCCGGTAACCTCTGGTCGAAACCCGCCGAGTTCCCTTACAAGGGTCGTGCGATAAACTCCCAGATGGCACGTGTACATGCACGTCTGGAAAAACTCCGGAGACCAGTCCGGCTTATAGAACGGATCGGACCGGATGTTATGCTCGTCGATCTTGTCTTCGTCGCTGTAGATCATATCGGCCGTTCGGTTGGCATTCACGGCCAGTGCTATCTCAACCAGAGCATCCGGGGTAATCTCGTCGTCGTGATCCAGTAAAGCGATATATTCGCCCTCAGCCAAACGCAGGGCCGCGTTGGAGGTTCGCGCAATATGCCCATGGTTTTCGCAATGGATCAGCTTCACGCGCTTGTCTTTGGCACGGTACTCCTCCAGCAAGGGACGTACATGTGGGTCGGTGGAGGCGTCGTTCGCGACACAAAGCTCCCAATGCGGATAATGTTGCTGCAGAACCGAATCCAGGCAGCGCCGCAGCCATTTCTCGGGAGTATTGAATACAGGCACTATGAATGAAATAACTGGCCTGTCCTTCATGGAAGCGATTAGCTTCTTCGATTCCTCCGCCGTGCGCAGACGAGGGGTCCTGCTGTTATCGACTGTGATTTTATATTCAGATTGCAGCCACGAACCGCGCCGGCTCTGTGCCCGGATATATAGAGTCTGCTGCCCGTCCGGCACGCCACTCAAATCGAGCTGGGCGCGAAATCCTGCATTTCCGGATTCGGGGAACCCGGAAAACATCCTGCGGATATCCGGACGGGACAGGCCGGTTCTGGCTTCCGCCGCGGGGCCGCCGGCGATTCCCGCTTCAACTCGCTGAATGCCGGTTAGCGCAACCGCCCATCCCTGCACCAGAGTCATGCCGAACAATGCCGTCGGATGACTGGGATTTGGCAAGTCGCAGGTGATATAGATAACTTCCGCCGCTGAACTGCGCCAATGCAAGCGTAAGGTGAGACGGTTCAGTATTCGTTGCTGCTTCAACAACCAGCCTCCAACGAATACGAAGGTGCGCCAGATTCGGCTATGTGTAATCTCGCGGACCTGGCGCGACAGATCGCGTAATTGGGTTTCTTGCTGTATCAACCGGAGTGTAAGTTTCTCCGAAGCATTCTGCTGAGCCTCAAGCTTCGCACTGAGCTCCTGAATGTGGAGGGATAACTCCGCTACCGGCGGCATCTCGTTGTGGGTGCGCTTGACCTCGCCATGATTGTCGTTTTGCTCATTGCCTCTGGATCGGGCCAATCATGTTCTCCTGCCGCACGGACTTGCTTGTCAGACGCGTGCCTTCGATGGCCGCTTGAGACTTGGCCGGGACTGCTGAACTGCCGGCGGCCCAACCGGGAGCACGCTGGCCGGCGGCAATCCCTTATGGGGACTGCTCATATAGGCTGAATAAGCTGCGACCACATCCGGTGCGGGTCCGTCCTGGATGAGGTGTCCATGATCCAGCCAAATAGCGCGATCGCACAGCGAAAGAATCGATGTCGGCGCGTGAGAGACGCATACAAGCGTGCGGCCCTCCTTGCGCCACGGTCTGATCTTGACCGAGCATTTTTCCTGGAACGCGGCATCCCCCACGCCCAGCACCTCATCCACGATGAGAATATCCGGTTCAACATGTACCGCCACTGCAAAAGCCAACCGGGCCCACATTCCTGCCGAATAAGTTCGCTGCGGTTGGTCCATGAACGGGCCGAGCTCAGCGAAATCCGCGATTTGACCGAACACTTCGTTAACCTGACGCTCATCGAACCCGAGTAGGGCCGCGTTCAGAAATACGTTCTCTCTCCCTGTCAAATCCGGATGGAAGCCGGATCCCAATTGAAGCAACGCCGCCACGCGCCCGCTTACTTCCACATGACCGGTGTCGGGTTGCAGAAGGCCCGCAATCATGCTGAGCAGCGTACTCTTTCCAGCCCCGTTCGGTCCTATGATGCCCACGCCTTCTCCGGCCTCCACGCGGAATGAAAGATCCGTCAAAGCACAAAAGTCCTCGTGGCTGGTTTGGCGAAAAAGGTCTGCGATGTGCTCGCGCAACAGTTTGCGGCCGGCAGTAAGCCGAAAACTCTTTGAGACATTCTCGACCGAGATAACACTCATAACAGATGGACGAACGATCGCTTAAAGATAGTCGTAGAAACGCGCTTTCAGCTTATGAAACACCAGCAGTCCGATCCCCAGCGACGCTGCGGACACCAAAACGAATTTCAGCATGAGCGCCCCCGACGGTGCCTGCCCATCCAGCAGCACGCTCCGCAACGCAATGATTTCTGCGGCCAGAGGGTTATATTGGTAGAAACCCCTGTACTTCACCGGCACGATAGCGAATGAATATACGATCGGTACGAACCAGAACATGAGCGTGTTGATGGACTCTACCACGTAACGGATGTCGCGCGAATATACGCTCAGACTGGAAGTTATAAGAGTCAGGCCGGAAACAAACACGATGCCCAAAGCCCAGATAACTGGCAACCAGAGCCAGTGTATATTGATTCCGTTACCGAACGAAACTATCAAAACCAGCAACAGCGCAATCTGAATCAACAGGTGCATGCTGTTGGACAGTACGCCCGCAATGGGAATAACCTCTCGTGGTACGGGTACATGTTTGATCAATGCCGCATTATCGATCAGAGAGACGGTGGCGCCACCCCACGCGGCCACGAAGAAGTTGAACGGAACTATTCCGCAGAGAAGGAACTCCGCAAAATGAGGAACGGTCGTATTGAAGAAATTTCTAAATACGAATGTGTACACGGCCATCATCACCAACGGATTCAATAAAGACCAGAAAACTCCCAACGACATGTTGCGATACCTGATCTTGAAATCCTTCATGATCAGGTTGCGCAAAAGAAAACTATAGCTGCCTGTCCACATAAAGGTTCAATCAACGTATCGAGGGATTAACAGCCGATTCTAGCACAGGCGGTTAATCCGACGTGCCCGGCGACAAATTCAAATTGCGCTGCTGCGGCTCATCTAAGGAGACCGGCAGCCTCAAGGCGATGGCGAATCTGCCGTCCCACCGACTCCGGACTGAAGTCGGACCGCATCAACTCCATCCCTTTCCGCCCCTTAGCGGCCGCTTCGTCCCGATGATGGTAAACATGCTTCAGCAGATGGGCCAAATGGCTGATGGAAGGCTCCGCCCAAACCCCGTTTTGAGCATAAGGTCCCGTGGTGTAAGGTAACGACGTGAGTGTGAACTCGACAAGATAGCTGTTATCGGCTCTTGTAAAATCTGTATTGCCGGAATATGCCGTCGCGATGACAGGTTTCCCGAAATACATGGACTGTGCAATATTCAAGCCGAACCCTTCTGCCCGGTGCGGTGACACGAAACAGTCCGCCACACGGTAAAGCGAACTCATCGCTTCCTCCGATAAAGTGTCTCCCAACAGTCGGATGTTTGCGCCCGAAGACTGCCTCTCCAGCAGTTGAATTTCCCTGTCGTGAGAGGCCGAGTCCGAATTCCAGTATTTGAGAATCAGCAGCGCGTCCTGCGAGTCCCCAAACGCATGGCGAAAGGCACGCACGAGAGCCAGAGGATTCTTGCGTTCCATCGTGCTGCCAAGGTCAAATACATACAGAAATACAAATATATTTTCCGAAACGTTGAAAAATGTACGGGGATTATCCGGAATGCCTGGCTTATCGAAGATGGCATATGGAATCCGGATAACAGGTACCGCAGATATAGGGGAAAATGCGTGGCGGCAAAACTCGCTGGGGGCCCAGATTTCATCCAGCAAACGCGAGGCCGCATAGGAAACCGGATGTACCGTTGGTATCTCCCAAACCCAGGCGCCTATGTTATACGCATCCTTAAGTGCCTCACTGCCGAGCCAGTGGCAAAACAGCGGGAGCATGTCCCCGTTTTGGTGAATCAGGTTGATTGCGTGTCTGGGAATTTCACCAGGGGGCACAATTCCCTGCGCCATGGGATTCTTATGCCACGCAGGTACGTCGATCGGCTCAACCCGCAACCCCGCACTTTCAAACGCGCGCTGATAGCTGCGGGCGGCATTTCCTAAACCTGTGCTGAGACTGTGGAAACCGAAACAGGCGATATTCGGGTTTAGGTTCGCGGATTTAACTTGCTTCGGCGGCCGCGTTGCCTCCGTCTTCCACGAACCTCCTATGCGGCCCTCGGTCCGGCCCAGCTGAATCCAGTGATCGTATCCCGAACGGAAGCCTCCCGCGCGTAAGCTGTACGCGACGTCGGGATTCAGCTGAAGGTAGCCCGCCTCGTCGAAATCATCCCGGGTTGGACAAGCGTGCTTGTACAGGCGGTGTTCGGATTGCCCATATCGACGCCAGTGTTCCGCACCCGACTCCACCACTCCAATTTCGATCCCGGAATACACGTCCGGATTGAGCTGAAGATAAACGTCTTCATCAAAATCAGCAGGAATCTCGTCGCTCGCCGATACTATGTCAGTGTCCTGACCGTTGCTTTCGGGCACCTGGATAAGGTTATCACGCGGTCTCCGAGACATTTACACTGTCCGTTCTCGGACATGCCGCATGTTTCAGGCCTGGAATTTCCCCCCTGCCGCTTCCAGGTTGTTTATAATCGACCCTTAGCCGGCTTTTTTGCGGCGCTGGATGTGGAGGCCGCGCCGTCAAAGTCGCACTGAAGCCGCAGGAGGACCACTCTTTGAATCGTTCATTCAGTCTTGTGGCATTTTGCCTCATTTTGCTCGCATCGAGCAATAGCAAGCCGTTGCGTGGACAAACTGCCGGGGCCATCGTCCCGGTGACGCTGAGTAACACTCTCGCGGCCAACGATGACGATTCCACCGACGCTGTTCCGCTCAACATAGGTGGATCGGCGGGGATCAACTTCTTCGGGCAGAGTTTCAAACAGGTTTATGTGAACAACAACGGGAATCTCACATTCACGGATTCCCTGAGTGACTACACTCCCAATGGTCTTGCCCAGGGCCTCGGCCTGCCGATCATTGCTGGTTTTTTCGCGGACGTGGATACTTCGGGAACCGGCAGCGGTCTGGTGCAATATGGCAACGCTGCTGTCGACGGATTCAATGCCTTTGTGGCCAACTACATTAACGTTGGGTACTTTGACTCCAACGTCGACAAACTCAATAGCTTTCAGATCGTTCTCGTCGACCGTGCGGACACCGGCGCGGGCAACTTTGATATTGAGTTCAACTACAATCAGATTCTTTGGGAAACCGGCGATGCAGACGACGGGACGGACGGGCTGGGTGGAACCTCTGCGGTGGCTGGCTATTCCAACGGACTGAGTGGATCGCGTAACGTCTACTTCCAGCTCCCCGGCTCACTGGTGAACGGCGCTCTCATCGACGGAGGACCGAACGCACTGGTCAGCCACAGCCTGAATTCCGGTGTGCCCGGTCGTTACATCTTCCCGGTTCGGAATGGCGTTGTTACACTTCTGCTTTCGAACGTCGCCTGTCTTCCCCGGACTCTTGGCCAAAGCGGCGTCAGCACCTGTACTGTAAATCTAACAGGCGCCGCCCCTGCCGGCGGTTCCAGCGTTACTCTTTCCAGCGACAACCGTTCTCTCACTGTGCCGGCGTCAGTCACGATACCCGCGGGCGCCAGCAGCGCCACCTTTACGGTCAATGCCTCCGCCAGCATCACCAGCAATCAGATCGTGACTCTGACCGCGACTTTCGGCGGTAACTCCCAGACGACCACTATCAGCCTGACCAACGCCGTCCAGACCGGTTATATTGGCATCTTCTACTTCAGCACCCCGCCATCCCCCTGCCCCACTGCGTTAACTATCCTCTGCGCCGCGAATACCTCCGTAAACAACAGTCTTGGCGGCGCGCAGGACGGGCCCGTTTTTGTCTTCGTAAATACAAGTAGCGTCCCCATCACCAACGCAGTACTTACTGTCGTCGGCGTGGACTCCTTTAATGTAGGCACTGTCGCGGCTAACTCGTCCGTTACAGTCGTCCCCGGAGTTACCAAAGACGGTCAAAACCACGGGAGCAGTAACTTCTTTACCGTGACCGGCGGCATTTACGACACCAGCGAGAACTTTCCCAGCCTGAATTCCACGCAATTCAAATTTAGCGGTCAGCAGGGCAGCACACAGATCCAATCGGTCGACATATGCGGCATAGTTGCTGCGCCCTTCTTTACTCCCGCCTGCACAGCGGGCCCGTCGAATGATGGAACCATCACCACTCCGCCGCTCAATTTCTTAGGCGGGCCCGGCGACAACGATGGCCCCTGTAACAACTGCTTCGGACCTGCCATTGTTGCCTCTCTGAGTACAGTTACATCCAGTAACTCCGGTTCTCCCGTAACCATTACCACCGCACCGCTTCCCGGCGTTACCACGGGTCTTGCCTATTCTCAGCAACTTACTGTTAACGGGGGAACACCGCCTTATACCTGGGCGCTGGCCGGCGGCTCTCTTCCCGCCGGGATGGGGCTCGCATCTACGGGAATCATCTCCGGTACCCCTGCCAGGGCCGGCTCCTATACCGTGACGGTCAGGGCCACCGATGCTACAGGGGCTTCCGTAGTTGGATTATTTTCGATCACGGTGACCGCGCCCGCCGTGACCATCACCACGCCTTCGCCGCTTCCCTCCGGAATGGTCACAGTCGACTACCCGTTGCAGGTGATCTCCGCAGCCGGAGGTTTTGCGCCCTACACATTTTCCGTTTCGCCGAACTCTTTGCCAACGGGACTTACTCTTTCTTCGAATGGTTCGATTTCCGGTACCCCGACTGTTACCGGTACCTTCAACTTAACGCTCACCGCAACCGATGTGACCGGCCAGACAGGCTCGAAAGCGTTCCAGATTACCGTGCGCCCGTTCTCTGCCGATTTGACGACCTCCGCCGGAAGCTTGTCCTTTTCCATCCCGGCGGGAACCATCGCGTTGCCGGCCAGTCAGACGGTTCAGGTACAGTCAACCGACGTAACCAAACCACTTTCCTGGTCGGCCGCTGTTACGCCGGCTCAACCTTGGTTAAGCGTTACGAAAGGCGGAACCACTCCCGGATCTTTCACTGTTTCCCTGACCAGCGCCGCATCGTCACTTACTGCTTCCGCCACTCCGTATCAAGCCACGATTACAGTGGCATGCCAGGCTCCAGGCCCCTGCGCGGGTAACTCTCAGACCGTCGCGGTTTCGCTTCTGGTAAGCACAGTTTCACCCGCGTTGACGGCCATCACGGACGTCCTGTCGTTCAGTACATCAGCGGCGTCTCCGCAGCCCTCCACGCAGAGCCTCAACGTCCAGAACACCGGCGGTGGAAGCATCATCTTCACTTCGGTCACCTGTCCGCAAACCTGGTGTACTGCCGGACCCCTTCCCGCACCCCTCGGAGCCGGTGTCACGGCCTCCATCAATGTCACCGCGAATCCCTCGGGCCTCAGCTCCGGTTTCTACTTCACGACTTTGACCATCGTCTCGTCAGCAGGGACAACTGCCGTTCCGGTTACCTTCTTCATCGCGGGTAATCCGAGCCTTGCGCTCAATCCTTCAGGCATTCAACTCACCTTACCTGCCGGAGGCGTGCCTGCAGTCCCGGACACTTCTTTCCTGGTGAATGTATCGGGCTCCGCGCCCGTGGCATGGACGGCCACCGTTCTGCCCGGAGCGCCCTGGCTCAATCTGGCCACAACCAGCGGAACTTCCACCGGCACCACGCCCGGCTCCATTAGTTACTCCATCGATCAAAACGCAGCCGGTGCGCTGACCCCGCAAGCCTATTACGGCACCATTCGCGTGACCTCCGTCGGTGTTGTGAACTCCCCACAGGATTTTCAGGTGATCCTGAACGTAACGGCGGCCACTCTTAAAGCGCAGCCCAATCCTACCCCGGCTGGTCTGCTGTTTCTCAGCACGGTTGGCGGTGCTCCCCAACCGAAGGTCGATCGCGTATTCGCCAGTTCGTCTACCCCTGTCGCCTATCAGGCGTCCACTGCCACGGCAGATGGCAATGCCTGGTTGTCAGTGAGTCCTGCGACCGGAACTACGTCGGCAGCTTCACCCGCGCAAACGAACATTTCGGTATCCACCACCGGGCTCGCCGTCGGCGTATACCAGGGGAGCGTCAGTTATTCGCTTTCCGCCGCCGCCGTACGTACCGTGAATGTGACGCTCGTAGTCGAGCCGGCAGGGGGAATTTCCACGCAGGGCGCCGGACGTCTTCCATCTGTGAGTTCATCTTCCACTCCTCAGGCGACCTGCACTCCAACGCAGCTAATCCCGACGCAAACCGGCCTGGTGAGCAATTTCGCCGCGCCTGCCTCGTGGCCCACGCAATTGGAAGTTCAGTTAGTCAACGACTGCGGCAGCAGCGTGACCAACGGTCAGATCGTGACTACCTTCTCGAACGGCGATCCGCCGCTGGTACTGAGCCCGGAAAATGCGTCATCTGGTCTGTACACTGCAACGTGGACGCCCCACACTTCCGGCGCGCAAGTGACAATTACAGCCACGGCCACAGTTCCCGGTTTCCCCGCCGCGACGGGGCGCATTTCGGGCTCGGTCGTGCCGAACCTCGCACCGGTGCTGGCCCCCCATGGAACCTTGCACGTATTCACACCCGCCATTGGCGCGCCGTTGGCGCCGGGCACCATCGTCCAGATTTACGGTACGGGATTGGCCGCGCAGACCATTCCGAATACCACCATTCCGCTGGCGACCACTCTCGGAGGAACTTCGGTGATCGTAGGCGGAGTGCAGGCACCGCTGTTCTTCGTGAGCGCCGGACAGGTGAATGCGCAAATTCCTTTCGAACTGACGCCCGGCCAGGCGTATCAGGTGATCGTGAGCAATAATGGCGCACTCACCACGCCTCAGACCATCCAGGCGACTGCTGTGACCCCCGGAGTCGCATCGCTGGCCTCCGGTTACGCCAACGCTCAGCACGGTTCTGACTCCAGTCTGATCACCGATGCTTCTCCTGCCAAACCCGGTGAATACATCGTGATCTATCTTGCAGGGATGGGGGCAACCACAGTGCCGGTCATTTCCGGTGCAGGGGCGCCGTCGAGTCCGTTAGCGCAGACTTCCGCCGATCCTGTGATCACCCTCAATTCCGAGCCCGTCCCATTCCTGTTTTCGGGTTTAACGCCGGGCTTGGCAGGCTTGTATCAGATCAACCTGCAAGTACCCGCGGACGCCCCCGACGGCGATCTGACGCTGTTGGTCACCCAGCCAGGAACGCAGGGAAGTTCCGTGATCCTGCCGGTGCACCATTAGCGCAGCTGTTATTTCGTATCCACTTTGACTACCTGAATGACCAGGCTTTTCGGCACCAGCATCTGATGCGGAACCTTGGCCGGGATGTGGAACACGTCGCCCGCGGCCATGGGATGCCGTTCGCCGCCGTTAAGGGACTTCCCACGAATCTCGTTGGGTGCCGTCGTCTTGCCGTCCATTACGGTACCGCCCACCAGCAGAGTCCCTTCGCCCGACACCACCGTGATGACATCCACCTGGGTCTCGTGTACTTCGACCGCACCGTTGCCCTCACGGTGCACGATCAGCAGTGAGTGGTTACCCCACGTTCCCGCCCGGTCCAGACCGGATTTGTATTCGTCGAGTTTGGTTGCTTTCGCGCGGGCCTGAATCTCAGAGCTCTTCAACATCGCGAACCCTTCAGGATCTGCGGCGAACCCGGCAGTTGTCAGGACCAGGGCAAGTATCGGTAACAGTTTCATGCGTCGGATAGTATCAGAGAGGGTTCTGCGCTTCAACCCACGATTAATTGACCGCGTGGACTCCCGTTCCCTGACAGCACTTAGTTGCTGGGGAATAACCCTTGAACGTGAACTTATATGCCCCCGTGCCTCCGCTTGAGCCGTCCGCGCCAGTCAACTCGGCCTGAACGATATAAACGTTACCCTTGTGATCGGCCGCAATCTGATGGCCTGGCGGATGTTCCTGTGTCGCGCCGGTTACGAACGAGCCTAAGACTTCGAGCGTCTTTCGGTTCAGGATGTAGACCACCGGTGTCCCGCCGACGTACAGAAACCTTTGGTCCGGCGAGAATGCCGTAGACCGCGCCTGAAGGTACCACTTACTGTCGAGACGACAAACTGCTCCGCCACGAACTTGCCCTCCGGAGTAAACACCTGCACCCTCTTGTTTCCGCGGTCGGACACATACACCAGTCCGTCATTCGAAATATCCACGTCGTGTACCGGTGATCCAAACTGCTGCAGCACCTCCGCCACTCCTACCCACGGCACCACGTCCAGCTTGGAGCGCGGTGGACGCGCCGCCATATCCAGCGGCTTGTTGCCATACGCACCCCACATGCGCTTGAACTTCCCCGTGTCCGCGTCATACACCATCACGCGGCTGT
>ODAK010002811.1_pt1 | contig 18229 bp, 10 predicted proteins | sample 1539591 | NCBI WGS metagenome assembly ODAK01 (sample SAMEA3539303, study PRJEB22396) | soil metagenome | biome: tundra; feature: field; material: soil | place: USA | collected 2010-05 | depth 0.15 m | reverse complement strand
ATTAAATTATTAAGTCCAGAATTTCTACCACTGGTAGATCAATTATTTATTCGAGCAATGGCAGGTGAAATAAACTTATAATATGTTGATTTATAAACTTACATCACCTTCTGGAAAGGTATATATTGGGCAAACTAGTCAACAATTAAATGAAAGATTGTGTAAACATGTTTGTGCATCTAAAAGTAATAGAAAAACTAAAATGTGTAGTGCTTTACGTAAATATCCACTTTATTTATGGACTAAGGAAATTTTGTTTAAAACTGATGATAGCAATGAATTGAATCAGAAAGAAATTGAATATATTCAGTTATTTGATTCTATTAACAATGGTTATAATATAACTTTAGGTGGTGATGCAACAAATAGAGGATTCAAACGTTCATTAGAAACAAAAGAAAGAAATAGACAAGCTAATTTAGGTAAAAAATTATCAGAAGCAACCAAAAGAAAAATGAGTATTTCTGCGAAATCGACTCCAAAAAAACACTGTGAATATTGTGAAAGAATGTTTGATTGTGGAAATTATACAAAACATCATGGAATAAAATGTAAGGTGGCATAATGAACAATAGACCCGTGGAAACAGGAGATGTACAAATCATCTCACTTGATTTAGTTAAATTAGATAAGTCAGCTACATTTCCATTTATGGCACAAGTAGCTGCCCTATCATTTTGGGAGCATATTAATTCAGCAGTTATATACGGGGAAGTTAAAGTTACTGATGGACTTAATGTATTAAAAGACTTTCCAATAGTCGGCGCTGAATATATAGATTTACAATTTCAAACACCTGGAGTATCACAGGTATATAAGGTAAAATTGTATGTATACTCTGTGACAGATATTAGAATAAACGCTCAAAATAATAATCAGACATATACTTTGAAGTGTTGCAGTCAAGAATTTATCAAAGATAGTTCTATGATTGTATCTAAGGGATACACAACTACAATTGATGCTATGATAGGAGATTTATTAACCAATTATTTAGCTACAACTAAATCATACATTTCTATACCTACTAAAGGAATTCAACATATTATTATTCCATCACTTACTCCACTTCAAGCAATTAAGATGTTAAAAAGTCGTGCGGCGTCAGTTACCCGTCTATCATCTTCATACAAATTTTTTGAAAATCGTGATGGATTTCAATTTGTTACTTTGGAAGATTTGATTGCAAATGGATTAACAAGTCAAATTAAAACATATCATAAGTATGTTGCTCTGCGTTCGGAATATCAAAATCCACTTGGTCATTGGGCTATTATGGATTGGCTTTGTAATCAACAATTTAACATTGTTGATGGTCTGAAAACAGGTGCTTATAACGGACAGTTATGGACCTTTGACATGGATAATAAGATGACTACTAAGACAACATTTGATGGTAGTCAATATAGTCAATTTATATCTCCAGATTCAAATAATCCAAACAATGTATTGGTTATTGGTCAGGCAGGAACACCAGTTCCAAAAGCTACATCAGGTGAAGTAAGATCAATACCAAAAATAACATATCAAATATATGGTCAAACAGTTGCTACAAACTTCGGACATATAACTGATTCTGCACCACAAGGATCACAAAACAAAAATGAATCCTTTATTCCTGATTTTCTCCCTAAGAGATTAGGATTTACTGCACCATTTCTGACATCTAGTTATGATTTGTATATTAATGGAGACACGTCATTAACAACAGGTGATTTAATAAACGTTACTATTTTAGACCCTGATAAATTAACTGATCATAAGTTAGGCATAGAAGATACCTTAACCAACGGAGCATATTTAGTAATTGGTATGCGACATAATATATTAGTTTCGATTAAAGGAAGTAAATATACTGCTATTATTACTGTTTCTAAGGGTACTTATAAATGATAATTTATAAACTTACATCGCCATCTGGTAAGGTTTACATTGGGCAAACTAGAATGAATTTAAAAAGAAGATTATCTAGACATAAAACTGCTTCCAAAACTGGACGTAAATCTAAAATATTTAATGCATTACGAAAATATCCATTAGACTTATGGACCAAAGAAATTTTGTTTGAAACTGATAATTTAAATGAATTGAATCAGAAAGAAATTGAGTATATTTCTAAATTTGATTCATTTAAAATTGGATATAATAGTACGTTAGGTGGTGAAGGAACTATTGGAATTGTTCGTTCAAAAGAAATAAAATTAAAAATGGGTAAAAATAATTTAGGAAATAAATATTGTTTAGGTAGAATAGTATCTGAAGAAACTAGGTTAAAAATTAGTAATTCTAAAATAGGAATAAAACAATCTATTGAAACAATTAATAAAAAAATTGGAATAAAATTGTCTTCAGAATCAATAGCCAAAAGACAACAAACTCGAAAAGAAAATGGTCATGGAATGGGTCGTCCAAAAAAGGCGGTAATATTATAATGAGTATTCAACGTTTTGCTGGTAAGGGTGAGCCTTTATATTGGTTCTTTGGAATGATTGAAGATGTAGATGATCCAAAGCAGCAGGGTCGTGTGAAAGTTAGAGCTTATACCTATCACTCTCTCGATAAAAATATTCTTCCTACTGATCAGCTTATGTGGGCGCGTCAGATGCAACCAGTTACAAGCGCAGCAGTTACTTTTGAAGGCTCTGGAACCGGAGGAACATTCAGTAGAGGACCACAAGGAAGCTTTTCAATAAGCAATCCAAATAAAGATAATACAACAAATGGTGGAATTGGTATTTCTCCGACTGGCCTTAAAGTTGGTTCTACAGTATGGGGAATATTTGTAGATGGTTCAGATTGTCAGATTCCAATGGTAGTTGGCTCTTATGGAAGTCAAACTAATGGTAATAATGATGTTTCTAAATTGGCTCGTGGTATTAATAGTATCAAGGATGACTTAGTTGGACCAGAACCAAAATCTGCTTATAAAGCCAAATATCCATGTAATCAGGTGTATACTTCACCATCAGGTATCGTTATTGAAGCTGATGATACACCTGATAATGAAAGAATAAGAATTTATCATCCCTCTGGAACATATACCGAAATCGACCATAACGGAAGATTAGTGAATAAGGTTCAAGATAATAGTTATGAAGTTGTAATTAAGGATAAAGAAGTTTTTGTTAAAGGAGAACTTAAGGTAACTGTAATAGGTAATGCTAAAATTGAAGTAGATAAGGATGCAGATATTAATGTTAAAGGTAATGCCAAGATTGATGTTAATAAAGATATGAATACTCATGTTGGTGGTAATATGACAACAACTGTAGATGGTGATGTCACAATGAATATTAAAGGAAATTATGCAGTATTAGCTCAGAAAGTTGATTTAATTGCTGATACTGTAGTTGATATATCTGGTGGAAAAGCAGTAAATATTTCACCAAATGATGATAATGAGTAACTATAAATATAACAAATGGCAACTATTCGTTCAGACAAACATACAGAAAATTCAATTCAAGAAGTTGTTTATTCAGATATAACAGCGAATATGGATATTCACCCTAATACAGGTGATCTTTTTCGTATTACTAATACAAACGCTATAAAAAGAGCTATTAGAAATTTAATTTTAACTAATAAAGGTGAACGGTTTTATCAACCAAATCTTGGTGGAAATATAACTCATGATTTGTTTGAACAGATAACAGTAGAGACACAACATCAAATAACTACACAAATTGAAGATACTTTAAAGAATTTTGAACCAAGAGCCAGTCTAATAGAAGTTGTAGTACAGCCACAATCTGATAAAAACGGAGTTAATATTCTAATTGTTTATTCAATTGTTAATGTAACTCAGCAACAAACTTTAAATATATTCATAGAGAGAATTCGCTAATGTTAACTTTTAAAGAATTTTTAATTGAAGGCCATACTGGTGGCTCTGCAAAGGGTCGTGAATTGTTTAAAGCTCATCTGAAAGATGGGTGGACACATATCAGAACTAATGGAAGCCATAGAATTATTCACAAACCTGGAAAAGGAAATTATACTTTTTCTCTTGGTGATCATGAAAATGTTGGTCCTAGTATGGTAAATAGAGTGTGCAAAGCAACTGGATTAAATCCAGCAAAAATTAATGAAGAGATAGAGACTGAATAATGGCTAATACAGTAATCAACATCTTACCGATGGATTTCATCACCATTAAAAACGATTTTAAAGTCTTTTTAAAGAGTCAAACTCGTTATAAAGACTACAATTTTGATGGTTCAAATTGGTCAGTTGTAATGGATATGTTAGCATATAATTCTTTCCGTGCATTATTTTATACAAATATGATTGGTACTGAAATGTTTCTTGATTCCGCGCAGCTTCATGATTCTATTGTTTCACATGCCAAAGAACTTAACTATGTTCCGCGTTCAAATATTTCAGCAGTTTTAAATGTAAATATAGCTATTGATACAGGAGATGCTTTCTCAGCCGTTATTTCTCCATATACACCGTTTTCCGGCAGAGTTGGTTCAAATGTATATACCTTTTCTACAAATTCACAAATAACAGCTATTAGCTCAAATACTACTATACCATTTTCTAATGTTGCTATATATGAAGGAATTGTTGTGGCTGAATCTTTTGTTATGGATTCTGCTAATTTATATCAAAAATTTATAATCTCAAATCCAGGAATAGATACTTCAAGTTTGGCAGTAGTGGTAAGTGAAGATTCTGGTTCATCAAACCTAACTTACTTACAAGCTACTTCTCTTTTTGATCTAAATGCAAATTCACAAGTTTATTTTGTTCAAGGATCATCCAGTAATAAGTATGAATTAATTTTTGGTGATAATGTAGTGGGCCGTAAACCAGCCGATGGTGCAACAATTTTTGCTCTTTATCGTATCTCTAGTGGTGATTTTCCTAATGGACTATCAGTAATTACTCCAGTTGGATTAGTTGGTGGATATAGTAATGTCTTTCTAACCGTACTAGGAGCCGCTTCAGGTGGCGCATTTCAAGAAGATGGAGCCTCAGTTCAGTTTAATGCTCCTAAAGCCTTTACGACACAAGAGAGAGCCGTTAGTGACGGAGATTATGAAACATTGTTACGCCGTAATTTTCCTGAAATTAGAGCAGTTGCAGCTTTTGGAGGCGATGAATTAAGCCCACCAATTTATGGAAAGGTTTTCATTTCAGTAGAAATTACAAATGTTGATGGAATTCCTGATAGTAAAAAAACTCAATATACAAATTTCTTACGTACCAGAAATAGTGTAACAATTATACCAGTTATAATTAATCCTGATTTCATCTATGTTGATGTTAACACAATAGCAAAATATAATATTAATAAAACACAACTTGATGATGAAACTATTCGTAGTGAAGTATCAAATGCTATTAATAATTATAATAATATAAATTTGAATGATTTTAAAACAACTTTAACTCATTCAGAAATGGAAACAGATATTGACGATTGTGATGTAAGTATGGTTAGTAATGAAACAACTTTGCGTCTTATTAAATTATTAACACCAATAGCAGGAATCTCACAGAATTTTGGCACAACATTTAATCAGCCATTACAAGATGATTTGCCCCCATTGGAAGTAACTCATAATGCAAATTCACAACATACAATTATTAGTAGTACATTTTTAGTTAATGGCAAGACTGTTGTTTTAGAAGATAATGGTAATGGAATAATTAATTTGGCTGAAACTACCTTATCAATTCATAAAATAATTTCTTCAATCGGTACTATAGATTATTCTACTGGAATTATCACTATAAATAATATAAAACCACAAACAGGAAATGTTATTACTTTATATGCTGTGGCTAAGAGTAAAGACTTAACAGGGCAACAAAATATCATTTTAAAAATTAGACCACAGGATATTACTATAAGTATTGTTCAATTAAGAATATAATGACTAACGCTAATAATTTTAATATAGATTTTGTATCTTCGCTTATTCAGCAGCAATTTCCTGATTTATATCAGGTTGATGGGCCAAATCTTATTATTTTTATGCAAGCATACTATGAATGGATGGAGGATGAAAACAAACCTCTCTGGTATCAGCGAAATTTATTAAATTTTCGTGATATAGATAATACTGTAGATGATTTCATAGTTCATTTTAAAGAAAAATATTTGAATGGTATTCAGTTTGAAACTGTATCAAATAAAAGATTATTCATTAAACATGCTTTAGAATTCTGGAGAGCAAAAGGTACAATTCGTGCCGTAAATTTACTGTTTCAATTGGTATATGGTGATTCTGCTATAGTTTATTACCCTAAAGAAGATATTTTAAGAACTTCAGATGGTGAATGGATTTTGCCGATCTATATTGAAGTTAATGACGCGGCTCAAAACTTTAATTTTATTGGAAAGCAAATTCAAGGAACTCGTTCAGGTGCCACTGCTTTCGTAGAAGAATATCGCAGAAAAAAGTTAGGCACAAAAGAAATTAATATATTTTACATATCTAATTTAGTTGGAAATTTTCAAACTGGAGAATTACTTCGTTTAAGTTCAGATAATAGTATTGATGGTGTTCCTCATATGATTGGATCAATGACCGAGTTAATCATATTAGCTGGCGGAACAAATTTTAATATTGGAGATATTGTTAATATCTATAATTCTGATGGAGTTTTAGATGGTCTAGCTAGAGTATCGTCAATTAATAATTTGACCGGAACTTTAAGTATAACATTATTGGATGGAGGATTTGGTTATGAACTAGATACTCCTATTATACTTTCTAATAATGTATTTTTTGTATCTAATATTGTTACTAATACTATAGGTTTAAAGAATGATTTTGATATATTAGAGACGTTTGTGCAACCATTAGCTAATATAGTATATTCAAACTTACTTGGTAGTAATATTTCAACTGGAGATTCATTAACCACTTACTATGCAAATACTGATATAGCTGGTACTGCTGTAGTTCTTTCAGTAACTGCCAATATTGCAGCTTCAAATGGTCAATTATTTGTTGCGTTAAATTCTGGGAATATTGATCTTGGAATAGCACAATTATATGACCGTAATACGGGAGCAACTGCAAATTTAACTAGTTTTGTGGATCAAACAGCTACTGCAAATATCATGGGGCTATCATCTAATGCTACTCTTTATTTGTCAAATTCATTATATACATGGACTAAAGGTATGTTTGTTTTTGAGGGTATAGTAGATTGGGATCATTTACCTTTTATTGATGCATTAGATAATATTGATTATCTTAAAGCCTATATAAATGTTGCTATTGGAACAGTTCAAGGTATAGTAACAAATGGTGCCAATATAACTTTATTTTGTACTAATGTTAGTGGTGCTTTTACATCTTTTGATTTTGGTTCTGGAATTTATGCTAATGGACAGCCTGCTATTCAAGGCGGATGGATTTATGATGTAGCTACAACTATAGGAGTAATACAGGAAGTTGGAACCTTTACAGTTATACCAGGTAATTTTATTAAAGGAGTAACTTCAAATACTACTGGGCAACTTGATAGAATTAGTACAGGAAGTGGTGCAGCTTTTAAAATATCTTATCTAACAAATAAAGAATCAGACCTTATTTTTACTGATTTTCTTAATGGAAATAATATCGCTGGTGTACCATACATGGATTTGAGGCTTGATGGTTCTAATTCCAATGTAGCTGCTAATGGATATGGATTTCCAAAGTTACCTTCTGGAAATGTTAATACAATAATGCTTAAGTGTTTTGGTGAAATACAGGCAAATCTTGGAACAATTGGTGATATATCCTTAGTTAATCCAGGATCAGGGTATAATTGGTTGCCATTCGTATTAATTTATGATCCTAAAGTAGCTGGTGCAGATTTATTGGATTACATAATCAATATTGGACCACCACAGAATTTTCTAGTTGGAGAATTGGTAGAAGAAATTACGGATGTACCAAATTCAGTTATATTAACTGTAGCTGGTATAGTTTCTCCAGTAGATGGATTTTTTATTAACACTGGTGGAAGTTTATATACTAATGGGGATTTAGTAATCGCTACTGGGGGAACAAACGCAAATGCTTCAATTACCACGAATAGTACTGGTGGAATAATATTACTTACACCAATAAATTATGGTTCTGGATTTGTACCTAATACGTCACCAGCAATAAGTTTTTCTAATTCAACTGGTGGTGCTTCAAGTGGTTCAGCAGCAAATGTAACGGTATCAATACCGACATTCTCTCTTGGGGAAGCTATTTTTGAAGCTAATAGTACTGCAAATATAGCTAGTGGTATAGTAGCATCTACAAGTCTTTCTGGAAATACTGGCACAGTAAGCGTTCAGAATATAACTGGTATATTTAATACATCTTTTCCATTATCCGGTGTAACTTCACATGCAAATGCCACAATTACAGATGTTGGTGGAACTTATCAAATAGTTGCAAAAGGATTGGTAAAAATAGGTTCATCATCATCAACATTATTTGTCAGAAGACTTTCTTATACAGATTCATTCACTGCCCCAGGAATAATTTTAGGAGTTGCTTCAGGAGCTACATCTAATATTTTAAGTATATCACCTGATCCAAATTCAAATACAATTGGTTGGGATGCAACTGTTAATCTTCATTTTAATTCTGCAAATGGTGAAGTTGGAAGCTTAGATGTTCTGGATTCTGGATTTGGTTATGCTAACGGAGATATTGTAACTTTTTCTACTGTTGATGGTACTAATCCATCAGTTGGAGAAGCTGAAGTAATATTAATAAATCAAGGTAAAGCACAGGGATATTATAAGGGAAATAGAGGATTTTTAAGTGATACCAAGTATCTTCAGGATGGAGAGTATTATCAAGAGTTTTCTTACGAAATAAGAACAGGTGTTCCATTAAATCATTATGCTGATATGTTTAAAAAAGTAATGCATGTTGCTGGAACTAGACTTTTTGGAGCCGTTTATCTAAATTCAAATAATTCTTTAACCATTACTGACGAAAGTAATGTATCAATATCTAGTTAAGGTAACATAAATAATATTATGCCAATAAATCCTTTAACATTAATCACAGAGCCATTTCGTAATGATATTGCCGAAGATATCATTGATTCTATTGGTGATTCTACATATTTTATTTTTGCTGGATATCATACATCTTATCCAAATAATGATGTAAATATCGTTCAACCAACCGATGCTAAGGGAATGCTTGTTGATACTTATCAAAACATGATATTTGGTAAGACTGTAACAAACAATGATGTAATAATTGTGGCTCAAAGATATGATTGGACATCAAATACAATTTATACAATGTATGATGATCAAGATGCTAATTTATTTAATGAAAATTTTTATGTTGCTGTAAATGCAACATCAACTTACAATATTTTTAAATGTTTATACAACAATGGTAATACACCTTCTACAGTAGTTCCGGCTGATTTAAGTTCAGTAGATGCCTCATTTACTACTTCTGACGGATATATTTGGAAGTATTTGTATACTGTTGATGCTACAACATTTAATAAATTTGCCACACCTAATTTTATGCCGATAATAGCAAATGCTAATACAACTGCAAATACAATCTCAGGCGCATTAGATGTTATTGCCGTTATAACACCAGGAAGTGGATATAATAATTATCTGTCAGGACAATTTAATGCAAATAATGTTCAAATTTCTGGTAATAGTATTCTTTATGGAATAGATAATAGTGCGTCATCAGTTAATGGATATTATAATCAATGTATATTATACATTATTGATGGAACAGGAAAAGGTCAATTTAAACAAATTGTAAATTATCAAGTTATTGGACTATCTAAACAAGTTACATTAAGTTCTGCCTTTGCAAATGCTGTAGATGCTACTTCAAGTTATGCTATATCACCATATGTTAGTATTGTTGGAGATTCATCAGTAACAATTAATGCCGTAGCTAGAGCTATTGTTAATTCAGCAGCAGCAAATAGCATTTATCAAATTGATGTTTTAAGTCGTGGATCAGGATATAGACTTTCATCAGCTAATATAGTATCAGATGTTACTGTAGGAGTAACTAATACAGCTATATTAAGAGTTATTATTCCTCCTGTAGGCGGCCATGGAGCGCATGTTACTACAGAACTTGGAGGAACATGTTTAGGAATAAGTATTAAATTTGTTAATTCTGAGTCATCAACTATTCCTACCCAAAACGACTATAGAACTGTTGGTGTAATTCGTGACCCATTATGGGCTAATATTCAATTAAGTTTGTTAAATTCTGCAAATAATCCAGGTACTAATGGACAGTTTATCTTTAAAGAAACTGTTTATGAATTTAGAAATATACAATTACAAGGAACGGTCGGAGCAGTAAATGCTAATAATCAAGTAATTGGAACCGGCACTGATTTTGCTAATCAGGTAAATACAGGAGATTATGTTTATATTTCAGGTGACGCTTCTTGGTTTGGAAAAATAGTAGGAATTTCTGATCAAACTTTAGTGTTAGATAGTAATTTAACTTTTACAAATGCAGTAGCTAATATTTCCTTAGCTAATGTAATTTCTTCAGGAATTGTTGTCGATATTGCAGTAGGAACTATAAATATATCAAACGTTAACATTCCAATGCAACCTGGAATGTTAGTCATTGGTTCTAATTCGTTTGCTATAGGAAAGATAGGAAGCTATACTATAAATGGTATAAATAAAAACTTTAATACATTTACTCAGTGTAATCGTTACTATGGTATTTTAAATAGTGGAACCTTTGCTAATGATGAAGTAGTATATCAAGGTAATCTATCCATATCAAATGCTGCATTTCATTCGATTGATACTTCTGCAAATGGGGTACTGGTAGTCTTTACAACACAACAAAGTGGTCAATTTTTTGATGGTGGAACAATTGTTGGAAGTAATAGTGGCGCTATTTTTACAATTACTTCTCAAATACCTGGAGATATAATGCTAGATAGTGGAGAAATACTTTATATTAGAAATGGACCAGCCATAGCTCGATCTAATTCACAGAATGAAGCTGTAAATATTGTTTTGAAATTTTAAGAAAACTACTAAATAGATAAGAGATATCAATAAAAATGCCAATTAATACATCAACTAACAATACTCCATATTTTGATGATTTTGATCCTATTAAGGATTATTATAGAGTAATGTTTAAGCCCGGTGTGGCAATACAAACTCGTGAATTAACCCAGTTACAATCTATTCTTCAGCATCAAACTGAATTATTTGGAGATAATATCTATAAACGTGGTACTATCATTGATGGTTGTAATTTCATTTTCTATCCAAATTATCCTTATATAAAAATTATTGATAATGATATTAATGGTATTCCTATTAATGTTCAGGGATATCTTGGATATAATGTTAAGGATTCTTCTAATGTAGTTGCTTTAATTGTTAATGAAATTCCAGGATTTGAAGCTACTGATCCTGATTTAAATACACTTTATTTAAGATATCTTAACTCAGGAACAACTGGTTCAATAGGAACATTTATTTCTGGTGAAGTTGTAACAATCTATGATGGAAATAACGTTGTAGAAGATGTTGAGATTCTAAATGGTTCATCTGGATTTACAAATTCAGATAGTATGGTTTTTTGTTCAGCTATTGCCATAACAAATACTTCAAGTGGATTAATTTTTGCTAATGGTACAGGTGGTTCAAACTGTTTTAATGTTGGAGATACAATTAATTATGTATCATCTTCAGCTAATGTCAGAGCATTAATCGTTGAAGTAAATGCTACATCAAATGCCGCCGCACTTATTTTAAAAATTGAACCAATCACAACAGACTTACAAAATGTTTTAACATCAGCAGCAGATTGGACTTTCCCCTCAGTAGTAACCGCTCATGAATTAATAACCAATACAGCATTTGTTGTGGTTGATACGGTTGGAGCAGGAGCCTCAGCAACGACTCTAACAGATAGTTTTGGTTCGATTATTAATATTCCAATGACCAATCGTGGCGCTGGTTATTATGTAGCACCATTCACAACATTAAAATCAGCAACTGGTTCATATGCTAATTTAAATCTAGTAGCATTAAATTATTTAGATAAAGTTCAAATTTCAGCCGTTACAAATTCAATTGGTGTTGGTTATGCTTTTGGCGTTACAGCAGGCGTTATCTATCAAAAAGGATTTTTTCTAAGAGTTACACCATTAATTGTAGTTGTTGACAAATATGCAAACACGCCAGATGCAGTTGTAGTTGGATTTGATACTAAAGAATCATTTGCAAATAGTAATTTTGATCCAACACTATTAGATAATGCAACCGGAACACCTAATTTTGCCGCCCCAGGTGCTGATCGTTTACAACTAACTCCTGAATTAGTTGTTTTCAATAAGTCTGATGCTGATTCAAATGCGTTATTTTTCTCGATTGTTGAATGGTCTAACGGTAATCCATTTAAACAAAATCGAGTAACTGCATTCAATGTTATTGAAAATGAAATGGCACACAGAACTGAAGATGCTGATGGTGATTTTGTTACTCAGCCATTTTTAATCACTACACAATCTGCAAATACAATTGTAAATGAAGCAAACAGTTATGTCATAGTTGTTGACCCAGGTACAGCTTATGTTGGTGGATTTAAAGTAGAAACTGATACTCTATTTTATCAATCAGAACCAAAAGGAATAACAACCAAATCATTAAATCCTGCTCCTATTTCAATTAAATATGGTAATTATCTATTAGTAGATAACTTTGCCGGTCATTTTAATTTTGGGCCAGGTGCTCCTATTTCATTAAGAGATACTTCAGAGAATTTTTATAGTTCATCTGGTAATGGAGTTCTTACATCAAATTCAACAAATATAGTTCCTGCTGGTTCAGAAATTGGTACTGCTCGTATTCGTTCAGTTGTATACGATAATAGTCCAAGTGCTGCAATTCAGAGTTATGCTAATGCAGTATATAGAGTATATCTATTTGATATTCTAATGAATAGTGGTAAGAGTTTTGCAAATGTAGCAGGAATTTATTCAAATAATGAAGTATTTCAAGGAATTGCTGATGTAACAGCAGCAGTAGGTACAACTCAATTACAGACACCAACAAATAATCAATTAATTTTCCCAATTGGTGTTGATGCAATTGCTAATGTATCTAATATAGTTTATACATATAGAACAACCAAGACTGTTAATGCAAATACCACTGGCGGAATTTTGGTAAATTCTGGAACCGATGAAAACTTTTTGAATGATAGTAATTTTTATTATAATACTACATTAGTTCCTCAGGCTAACCTGATTGCCGCAAATGCATCTGGAAATGTAACATCATCAGTAAATACAACCTTGACTGGTATTGGTACAACATTTACAACAGATTTTAAGACTGGAGATTTCATTCTTCTAAGAGAAGGTGCTAATGCTGATGTTCGTCAGGTAGTATATATTGCTAATGATACAGTTGCTCAAGTTGATGCTAATACTATTTTCACAAGTTCTAATATGAAAGCGGCATTAATTCTACCTCATAATGTTCCAGTAAATCTTCTAAGAACTGGTCGTTCTGCTGTTGTTACTAATACCACGATCACTGTAATTTTAGCTAATAGTTTTGCATCAGCAGCCAATTGTACATTGACATATTCAGCATTTACTGGTTTAGATTCACCTACTGCTAAAACAATTAATCGTAATATCTTTGTAAAACTTGATATGTCAAATAACGCAGGTGGAATTGCAGGCCCGTGGATTCTTGGAATATCAGATGTTGTTAGATTAAAGAATGTATATCGTGGATATTCAACTGCCAATACTGATATTACATCAAATTTCATTATTGATGCTGGTCAGGGAAAAAATATTGCTGACACAGCAAAACTATACTTGGTTAATAATCCATCAGTTACATTAGGAAGTGGAGATAAGTTACTTGTTCAACTTGATTGCTTTACCACAGCAACTCCTCATGGTCCTTTTTCTGTTGGATCATGGACATTGAATGATAGTGCAAATCTAGCAAGTTTAACTTCTGCAATTAATACATTAGAAATTCCAGAAGTATATGATGGCGATGCATATTTTGATCTAAGAGATTGTTTAGATTTTAGACCAATTGTGGCTAATACTGCTAATCTTTCAACATCAAATACTAATGCTACAACTAATCCGGTAGCAGCAACCGCAGCAATCAAGTTTGGTAATACTGCCGATCCATCACAGGATAAGAGATTTCCTTATCCAACATCAACTGCTAATGCTGCAATTAATTACTATCTTGGGAGAAAAGATTTAGTTACTATTAATTCAAATGGAGATTTTCAAGTAATTCTTGGTAAAGCTGATATTCTAACAAAAGCAACAGTACCACAAACACCAAGAAATGCATTGCCAATCAATGTTATTGATGTACCTCCATATCCATCAATTCCATTAGCATTAAGTTCAGATATGGCTACAATTGCTGATACTAAAGTATTAAGTGGTGGAAAGTTCACAGGAACTAGAAAGAATGATTTTACTATTCAAATTGAAGTAGGTAATTCTAATACCATATCATTACAGCCATCCGTATATACAATGAAAGATATTGGTACTTTGGAAGAACGTATTAAAAATCTTGAAGCCATGGTTCTTATAAATGAATTAAATAATTCAATTCAGAATCAAGAATCAGGTATTGTATATGGATTTTTTGCTGATGATTTTTCAACTTATGATTTTGCAGATCAATCAAATCCATCTTATAATGCTTCAATCGTAAATAATGAATTGCAGCCAAAAACAACTCAGTTAAATTTGCCATTTAGATTTGCTAATCCAGCAGGACAATATGCAACTCTTCCATGGACAGATGTTCCAATTGTTAGTCAGTTGAATGCTACTGATGGATGTTCAGGTAATAATACAAGTTCTCAGCAAGCTATTCAAGAATTTGCTGGAGTAAGCCCAACAAATCCAAAATATGTAAGTATTGTTAAAGTTGGAGCAACAAAGTTCAAAGAAGCAGTTTGGGATACGTTCAATTTTATCGCTAGTAATACTAGCGGGCCAGTTAAATTAGTTATGAATGGATTACCAGTACCAGATAAATTTTATATATTCCAGCATAACACACCAACATTGCCTGTGGATAGTCGCGCAACATCATCTAATGTAGATCATAATAATCCATTAGCAACAGGTGTATGGAGTCCATCCCTAGTAACAACATCAGATGCTGCTGTAAATTGCACAGCAGCAGAACTTGCTGTTATTGGAAAAAGAACTTTATTTACTGCTGGTGATGCTGGCGTAACAGGAACTTTTCCAAATCAAATTAATTTTAAATTAAAATCAATGCCGTCATGGATAGGTGGTACTGGTATTATCTATACTGGAAAGGTTGAATGGACACATAATCCAATATTGGGTAATTATTATACTATTATTGTGGTTAAAGGCTCAGAACAATATAATTTTTATTTTTATTATCCAGCAGATCAGGCAGAAACACAAGTTTGTTCAGATGAAAATCAGCCAATTCCAAGCGATTTTCATGGAATAATGAAATCATCACCAACAAAATATAAAATTAGATTGATTACTGAGTCAGATGATGACCAATATAAACATAAATATAATAAGAAAACTGGTGGTCGTATAACACCTAAAAAATTATCCAAGACTGATGCAGTTAAGTTGGTAGAAGTAGGATTGGATCAAACATTTTTAATTACTTGTCAAGGTCTAAAACCTAATACAGTACATAATTTTTCATTCGGTGGTGTAGATGTAACATCAGTTTGTCGTCAACTAGGAAAGAAATTAGGAGTTGGATTACAAACTAATAAATATGGACAGATTCAATTCCATTATCATCATAAGAAGGCATTGCAAACATTGGTAGTAACTACTCTAGTAGCATATGAACAGGCTAAATCAATGTTAACTTCATATAAATTAGCACAACTAACATCTGTTGATGGAAGTTCGTATGCAGAATTTACAATTAATTCATCATTGGTTCAATGTCTTGGAAGTTGGGGACATATTTGGCCTGGTAAAGTTTAAATGAAATATAACATTGTTCAAACATTTTTCATTGATCCTAGCTCAGTAAATGGCGCGGACCTTATATATTTAACTGATGTTGAATTGTTTTTTCGTCATGTACCTAATGCAAACAATAATGCATCAGGAAATCCTGCCCCAGGTATTAATATTCAATTATGTGCAACAGCGGGAAATAATTTACCAGATATAACTCAATTGATTGGTGATTCAGATGTACGCTTGGAATATACACAGATCAATACCTCGCTGGATTCAAATACTGCAACATTTTGTTCTTTCAATCAGCCTGTGCCGGTCAAAACTGGTATTTTTTATGGTGTTGCTATCCATTATGATTCTCCTGAATTTTTGTTATGGTATAACAAACAAGGTGATCCAATTGTTGGAACTAATATAATCAGTGGCGGACCATCAGGTAAGTTTATTGGTTCATATTACGAAATTGGAAATGATGGAACAATCACACCAAAAACAGACATTGAATTAAAATTTATTGTCAATGCAGCTAAATTTACTTCAAATAGTGTAACTGTTGAATTAGTTAATGATGAATATGAATTTTTGAATGTAGATACTGTTTCAAACACATTTATTGGTGGAGAAATGGTATATCAGGACTTTGGTGGATATGTAAATGGTTCATTATTTGCCAATATAACATTCTATGGAAATGGAACAATCAACGTAGTTTCAAATTCTACTTTGATTCAAGGAACAGGAACTACGTTTACAAATGCTATAACAGGATTTTCTGATAGTGGAAATACTTATATCGTTATAACTGACGGTACATTAGGAAATACTGAAATATTAGGTATCACTGCTGTAGCCAATGATACTTCATTATATGTTGATAAAACTCCTTCATTTACAAATTCTGTTGCTTTTTATAAAAAAACTGCTATTGGATTTCTATATGAAGCAAATTATCCTAATAATACAATAATTCTAGATAGTTCCTCATCTAATTCAGCAGTACAATGGTCAGTTAGTTCAATTCGTACTTTCACTTTAAATGCAGGTGGTAGCGGTTATAACAATACTGATTATATTTTAGTAAGTGGAGGCAATGCATCAATCAATGCAACAGCTAACATATCAACCAATGCAACTGGTGGAGTTGTCAGCCTTAATATCGTTAATACCGGATTTGGATTCGTCAACACTGGTACGTTAGCTATCTTGGCCGCCAATGAAGCCTCTTCTAATGGAACCACAGCAAATATTGTTGCCTCTATTGGAGCAACCATGCGTGGTGAGGTTTCACAATCCTTCTGTAACGTGGCAGGAATCTTCGATTTCAATGTAGATTTTTTCACGCCAGAAGTATTAGTAAAACTACCAGATATCTCAGTAGTTAATGTATTTGCTGATTTTTCTAATAGTGGTCATACTGTTGATGCTAGTAGAGAAGTTGAAATTCAATTAGATGTTCCAGAATATCTCACATATGACGGACGTATTTTAAGTACAGCTACTGAAATAAACACTCCAAATTCTCAATTGGCTAATATAGATGGAATATATAAGTCAGCATATTTAAGAGTTGAATTAAATGTTAACTTACCTAATACGGCATTATTTACTTCTCCGCATGTATATAATGAAAAATTGGATATAATAACATTTACAAATTCTATTAATAATGATGATACTGGTGAAACCGGCGATGCTGGAAATTGTACTTCAAAGCATATTTCAAAAAGTTTTACATTTGCCAATAATGGAGCAGCAGAAGCACTCAGAGTATATGGCAAACAACATCGCCCATTAGGAACTAATGTTGAAATTTATGCTAGACTTTGGAACTTCAATGATCCCGAATCATTCTCCACAAAATTATGGACTCCATTAGTTATCACAAGTGGTAATGGTATTATAAGTTCCACAATTGATATAGAAGATTTTTATGATGTAACATATGAATTGCCAACTAGTCCATCTTCTGCATATACATTGCCAGGGACAGTAACAATAACAACTGGAAACGTATCAATTGCCACATCAAATGATACTTCTGCAAATATTTCTGCTAGAGATTTAATTAAAATTTATAATCCTACAACAGGATTTGCAAATGCAGTATTTACTATTACAGTTGTTCAGTCAGTTAACTCTACTTTTATTACTTGTGGAAGAAGCACTACTAATGCAGCACTTCTTGGAGCAGGATTTGTAGTAGATAAATTAAATAATAAGAACATAGTATTTAAAGATATTC
>ODAK010002810.1_pt1 | contig 18231 bp, 22 predicted proteins | sample 1539591 | NCBI WGS metagenome assembly ODAK01 (sample SAMEA3539303, study PRJEB22396) | soil metagenome | biome: tundra; feature: field; material: soil | place: USA | collected 2010-05 | depth 0.15 m | reverse complement strand
TGTGTCGATCCGGAAACGGGCGCGGCCGGCATCGCACCCCTCCACCGCGTTGCACGCGGTCCACCTCCCCCTACAGGGGAGGATCAAGAAGGCGGGCTCCTCGTCACACCACCAGCATCACCTTGCCCAGGTGGTGGTTGTCCTCGATCCGGGCGTGGGCCTTGGCGGCTTCGGCGAGCGGGAAGGTCGCATCGACGATGGTTTTCAGCTTGCCCGCCTCGATCCAGGGCCAGACCTTGGCCTCGATGGCGGCGGCCAGCCGCGCCTTTTCGTCGGCGTTGCGCGGCCGCAGGGTCGAGCCGGTCAGCACCATGCGCTTTTGCATGATGCGGCCGAGGTTGATCTCCACATTGGCCCCGGCCTGGGCGGCGATCATCACCAGGCGTCCGCCGGTGTTGATGGCGTCGATGTCGCGGGCGATGTAGTCGCCGCCGACCATGTCGAGGATGACATCGACGCCGCCCTCGGCCTTGGCGATGGCGGCGAAGTCGTCGGCCGAGGCGTCCACCGAGATGTCGGCGCCGAGGGCCAGGGCCTGAGCGGCCTTGTGGGCGCCGCGGCTGGTGGCGATCACGCGCGCCCCGGCGGCCTTGGCCATCTGGATGGCGGTGACCCCGATCCCCGAGGTCGCGCCGTGCACCAGCAGCGTCTCGCCGGCTTTCAAACCGCCGCCCTCGAACACATTGGCGAAGACGGTGAAGACGGTTTCGGGCAGGCCGGCGGCCTCGACCACGCTGAAGCCCGCTGACATGGGCAGGGCGTGGCGCGCATCGACCACGGCGTATTCGGCGTAGCCGCCGCCGCCCAGGAGCGCGGTCACCGTGTCACCGATATGCCAGCGCGGCGCGCCGTCGCCGAGGCCCACGACCTCGCCGGCCACTTCAAGGCCCATGGTCTCCGGCGCGCCCGGCGGCGGCGGATAGAAGCCCATGCGCTGGGCGATGTCCGGGCGGTTCACCCCGGCCGCCCCGACCTTGATCAGGATCTGTCCCGGACCGGGCTTTGGCGTCGCGATCCGCACCGGTTTCAGCGCCTCGGCCAGGCCCTTGCCGCCTTCGATGGCGATGGCGGTCATTTCGTTGGGGATCATAGTCTGGCTCCCAAGGCTTGCGTCGGTTGGCCGGCGAAGGTCAGATAGACGACAATCGCCACCGAGCAACAGGCAAGAAGGCCGGGCCGATGATGGAAGAACCGCCGCCGCCGCGAAAAATGCGCGGTCAGGCCCTGATCGACGCCAGTCGCGAGGACCTGGATCTCTATTCCGCCGAGGAGCTGAACGAGCGCATCGAGCAGCTGCAGGCCGAGATCGAACGCACGCGCACGCAACTTGTGAATAAAGACGCGAAACGCGCCGCGGCCGACGCCTTCTTCAAACGATAGAAACCTAGACCGCGTAGCTTGGCGGTTCGCGCGCGTCTTGGCATGGGGGTTGCAGTTCCCCTGTGTTGCGACGTGACGTTTCCCGGTTAGCCTGAGAGGCCCAAGACATGAGCGAATGGGGTGCTGAACCCTCGCCCGAGGCGGGCCAGTGGCGGGCGGGCGTGGTCAAGGACTTCGCCCAGTCGGAGCTTTTCGACCGCACCTTCCAGGAAGGCATGACGCTGGTCGAAGAGACCGCGACCTATCTGGACGGGCCCGGACGGCAGGAGTCCAAGTCGCTCGATCGCCGCGCGGCGCTGGGCTACGCCAGCGAAAGCATGCGGCTGACCACGCGGCTGATGCAGGTGGCCTCGTGGCTGCTGGTGCAACGCGCGGTGCGCGAGGGCGAGATGGATCCCTTGAAGGCCTGCGACGCCCGCTATCGGCTGGGCGGCGAACGCGCGCTGTCCGGTGAGACCGCCGGCGACATGCCGATGGGATTGAAGACGCTGCTGGTGCGGTCGGAACGCCTCTACGAGCGCGTGCTGCACCTGGACCGGCGCATGTATCTGGACGCCGGCGAGAGCGAACAGCCTCACCCGGTCCTGTCCCAGCTCGAGAAGCTGCAGGCGGCCTTCGGCCGCTAGCGAGCCGCTCTTACTTCTTCATGAAGCCGCCGTACTTCGAATTGAAGCGCGACACGCGGCCGCCGCGATCGAGCAGGGCCTGGTTGCCGCCGGTCCACGCCGGATGGGTCTTCGGATCGACGTCGAGGTTCAGCGTCGCGTCCGGCTTGCCGTAGGTCGAGCGGGTCCGATAGCTGGTCCCATCGGTCATCACCACGGTGATGAAGTGGTAGTCGGGATGGGTGTCCTGTTTCATCGTCTCGGGCGCCGGTGTGATCGGAAAGGTGGGCGGCTATACACGACGGGACGGCGTGAAGGCAAGGTGGCTCAAGCCGCGGCCCGGAGCTTCTGCAGGATCAGCGGGTGCAGTTCGGCGTTGGACGCCAGGATGGAGTGGTTGTTCAGCGGGTCGGCGCCGCCGTCGGCGTCGCTGACCATGCCGCCGGCCTCGGTGACCAGCAGCGTGCCCGCCGCCACGTCCCACTTGCTCGGGCCGCGCTCCCAGTAGCCGTCGAACCGTCCGGCCGCGACATAGGCCAGATCCAGCGCCGCCGAGCCGAAGCGGCGCACGCCGGAGACGCGGTTGGCGATCTGGTGCAGCTCCTTCAGGAAGGTCGCGTGGCCGGGAACGCCCATGAAGGGGATGCCGGTGGCCAGCACCGTCTCGCCCAGCTCGCGCCGGGCCGCCACGCGGATGCGCTTGTCGTTCAGGAAGGCGCCGCGGCCCTTCTCGGTCCAGAAATGCTCGTTGGTGATCGGATTGTAGGTGACGCCGGCGACGACCTGGCCCTCGCGCTCCAGGGCCACGGTGATGGCGAAGTGCGGGATGGCGTGCAGGAAGTTGGTGGTGCCGTCGAGCGGATCGACGATCCAGGTATGGGTCTTGTCCGTGCCGGGGATCAGCCCGCGCTCCTCGCCAAGGAAGCCGTAGCCGGGCCGGGCGGCGGCCAGGGCCTCGAACATCACCTGCTCGGACTTGATGTCGGCGGCGGAGACGTAGTCGGCGGGCCCCTTCTTGGACACCTGCAGCTCGGCCACTTCGCCGAAGTCGCGGGTCAGGCCGCGCGCGGCCTTGCGCACGGCGTCGGACATCACCTTGATGAGGGCGGAAGGCGTGGTCACGCGGTCAGTCCGCGCGGCGCATGTACTCGCCCGTCTCCGTGGAAACCAGCACCCGCTCGCCGGTGCCCATATAGGGCGGGATCATGATGCGCATGCCGTTGGACGCCTTGGCGGGCTTGTAGGACGAGGACGCGGTCTGGCCCTTGACCACGCCGTCGGCCTCGACGATTTCGAGCACGACGGTGTCCGGCAGCTCGATGCCGATGGGGCGGTCCTCGTGGAACTCCACGGTCACCTCCATGCCGTCCTGCAGGAACTGGATGCGCTCCTCGCCGACGAAGTCCCTGTGCAGCTCGATCTGCTCGTAATTCTTGGCGTCCATGAAGACCAGCATCTCGTCCTGGGCGTAGAGGAACTGGAATTCCTTCTGCTCCAGGGTTACGCGCTCGACGGTGTCGGAGGAGCGGAAGCGTTCGTTCAGCTTCCGGCCGTCGAGCAGGTTCTTCAGCTCGACCTGGGCGAAGGCGCCGCCCTTGCCGGGTTTGACATGGGCGGTCTTCACCGCGACCCACAGGCTCTTGTCATGCTCGATCACATTGCCGGGCTTGATGGCGTTGCCATTGATCTTCATGCGCAGGGGTCTTTTTCGGGGCGGGTTTGAGGGCGCGGACCCTATCGAGCGCGCCCCTGGAAGGCAAGGCGGGCCTCGGTCGTGCTTGTGGGCCTCGGACGGCGACTCTAGTCTGCGACCATGCGCGGCTACGCCATTTGCACGGAACGGAGATCGGGCAGCGTCTTTCTGTGCCGGCTGCTGAGTTCGACCGGGCTGCTGGGCGATCCGTCCGAATATTTCGACGCCAATACGCTGCGCCATGGACGCGGGGTCAGCGACTACCCGCTCGATCCGGAGGGGCAGCTGGCGCAGATTCCGCGCCTGGGGGCGACCCCAAACGGGGTCTACGGCTTCAAGATCTTCAGTCACCAGTTCGACGAGGTGAAAGCGACGCGATGGGCCGAACGGCTGCCGTCACTGTCGTTCGTCTATCTCGAACGCCAGGATATGCTCGGTCAGGCCTTGTCTCTGGCCCGGGCCCGCCAGACCGGACAGTGGGTCGCGTCGATCACCGCGCAGGCCGAGCCGATCTATCGGCGCGACGAGATCGCTTCCATCCTGGCCCTGTTAGCGAGAGCCCAGGCCCGCTGGCGCTATTATTTCGCCAGCAACGGCCTGCCGGTTCTGAAGCTCGACTACGAGCAGGTGATGCAGTCTCCCCAGGCGGCGGCCGAGGCCGTCGGGCGCCTGGTCGGTCTTTCCGAAACACCGAAGGTCGATATGGCGCAGGTCGGTCCCGAACGGATTCAGCGGGACGCACTGACCGATGCGTGGCGGGCGCGGTTCATCGCCGAGTCGCGTGACCTAGGCGTCTTCCACTAGATCACGATGATTTGGATTGAATCCAAAATCATGAACGTGATCGATTCCTAAGGGTTGCGGGCGGAAAACCGCTTCGCACTTTTCCTAGGGCCCGCTCTAGCGGAAGGCGGCGTTGAACGCGCGCACGGCCGCCGCGGGCCCCTCCGCATAGCTCCAGACGCCCGCGGAGACGGCGAGGAAGTCGGCGCCGGCGGCGATGAGGGGTGGGCAGTTTTCCACCGTGATGCCGCCGATGGCGACGCACGGGATGGTCATGATCTCCTGCCAGTCGGTGAGCAGTTCGAGATCGGGACGGGCGGTCGTGGCCTTGGTGGCGGTATCGAAAAAGGCCCCGAAAGCGACGTAGTCGGCCCCGGCCTCGGCGGCGTCCATGGCCAGGTGACGGCTGTCGTGGCAGGTGACGCCGACCATGCGGTTGGGGCCGACGGCGGCGCGGGCCTGGGCATAGGTTCCGTCCGACTGGCCGATATGGACGCCGTCGCAGCCGAAGCGGGCGGCGAGGTCGGGCCGGTCGTTCAGGATGACGGCGACGTCGTGAGGCTGGGCGATGGGCAGGATGGCGGCGCAGGCGCCAGCGATGGCGTCCTCGCTCGCGCCCTTCAGCCGGATCTGCAGGGCGGCCACGTCGCCGGCGTCCAGCGTGCGGGCCAGGATCTCGCGGAAGGCGGCCAGGTCGTCGAGGGCGGGCGGGGTGATGAGGTAGAGTCGGCAGCCGGCCACGCGCCTAGACCCTTTCTGGTTCAGATGGACTCATCTGAGCCAGGCAAAAAGGGTCTAGAATCATAAGGTTAGAGCATGTTCGAGCGGCGAAACCGCCTACACTTTCGCCTAACATGCTCTAGGCCGCCCGCTCGAGAACGCCTTCCCAGCGTCCGAGGCTGGCCAGGCTGTTCATGCGGGCGCGGTGGGCGAAGGCGCGCTGGGCCGCGGGGACGTTCTCGGGCCGGCCGGCCCAGGCGGCCTGCGGCGCCTGCTGCAGGGCGCGGCCGTAGGAGAAGGTCAGCTTCCAGGGCAGGCCTCCTAATCTGTTCATGGCGTCCAGATGGGCGGTAGCCTGTTCGTCGCTCTGGCCGCCCGAAAGGAAGGCGATGCCCGGTACGGCCGCCGGCGCGCAGGCCTTGAGCACCGCGACCGTGCGGCGCGCGACCTCCTCGACCGGGGCCTGGCGCGGACAGTCCAGGCCGGAGACGACCATGTTGGGCTTCAGGATCATGCCTTCGAGCGCCACGCGCTGGATGTTCAGCTCGGCGAACACCGTCTGCAGCACGTGGCGCGTCACCCGCTCGCAGACCTCGATGTCGTGGTCGCCGTCCATCAGCACTTCCGGCTCGACGATGGGGGTCAGTCCCTGGTCCTGGCAGGTCGCGGCGTAGCGGGCGAGCGCGTGGGCGTTGGCGTGCACGGCGCCCCAACTGGGCAGATCGGGACGGATCGAAATCACCGCCCGCCACTTGGCGAAACGGGCGCCGCGTTCATGGGCCTTGGCCAAGAGGTCGGGCAGGCCGTCCAGCCCCTCGGTCAGGGTCTCGCCCGGAAATCCGGCCATGGGCTTGGCGCCTTCATCGACCTTGATCCCGGGAACGGCGCCGGCCTGCTCGATCAGCTTGACCAGCGGCGTCCCGTCGGCCGCGTCCTGATAAAGGGTCTCGCGAAAGAGGATGACGCCGGAGATGTAGTCCATCGCCTCGGCCGAGCGGAACAGCAGCTCGCGATAGTCGCGCCGGTTCGGCTCGGTGTTCTCAACTCCGATGGCGTCGAAGCGCTTCTGGATGGTCCCCGTCGATTCGTCCGCAGCCAGCAGCCCCTTGTCGGGCTCGACCATCTTCAGGGCGGTCGCGTTCAGGGCTGCGATATCCATCGTCGATTCAAGTCCGTTCTAGGCCGCCGGTTCGAGGGTCCGCTCGAATGTCGGCGAAAGCGCGCCCGAAGCATAGCGCTTGGCCATGGCCGATGTCGGCAGAACCTTAATACCGGCGGCGTGGCCGGCGGCGCCAAATTCCTCGAATCTTTGCTGGCAGACGGCCTGCATCGCCTCCATGGCCGGCTTGAGATATTTGCGCGGATCGAACTCGGCGGGGTTCTGGCTGAGCACCCGGCGGATCTGGCCGGTCATGGCCAGGCGGTTATCGGTGTCGATATTGATCTTGCGCACGCCGTTGCGGATGCCGCGCTGGATCTCCTCGACCGGCACGCCCCAGGTCTGGGGCATCTCGCCGCCATTGGCGTTGATCACGTCCTGCAGGTCCTGCGGCACCGAGGAGGAGCCGTGCATGACCAGGTGGGTGTTGGGCAGGCGGCGATGGATCTCCTCGATCACCGACATGGCCAGGACCGCGCCATCCGGCTTGCGGCTGAACTTATAGGCCCCGTGCGAGGTGCCCATGGCGATGGCCAGCGCATCGACCTCGGTGCGGCGCACGAAATCGACCGCCTGGTCGGGATCGGTGAGCAGCTGGTCGTGGCTGAGCACGCCCTCGGCGCCGTGGCCGTCTTCCTTCTCGCCCATGCCGCTTTCCAGCGAGCCCAGCACGCCGAGTTCGCCCTCGACCGAGACGCCGGCCCAATGGGCCATCTCGACCACCTTGCGTGTGATGGCGACATTGTAGTCGTAGCTGGCCGGGGTCTTGCCATCGGCCATCAGCGAGCCGTCCATCATCACCGAGGTGAAGCCGTGCTGCATGGCCGTGGCGCAGGTGGCTTCGCAGTCGCCGTGGTCCTGGTGCATGCAGACCGGAATGTGCGGCCAGATCTCCACGAGGGCGTCGATCATCCGCGCCAGCATAATGTCGTTGGCATAGGCGCGCGCGCCGCGACTGGCCTGGATGATCACCGGCGCCGAGACCGCGTCGGCGGCGGCCATGATGGCCAGGCCCTGTTCCATATTGTTGATGTTGAACGCCGGCACGCCGTAGCCGTGCTCGGCGGCGTGATCGAGTAGCTGTCGCAGCGTTATCCGCGCCAAATCCTAGTCCCCCGTCCTTTGCGCCCCTATCTCGAGGCTAGCAGCGCCGCCACGCCCGGCAGCGTCTTTCCTTCCATCCATTCAAGAAACGCGCCGCCGGCTGTGGAGACGAAGGTGAAGTCGCCGCAGACGCCGGCCGCGTTCAAGGCCGACAGCGTATCACCGCCGCCGGCCACCGCCACCAGCTTGCCGGCCTTGGCCAGTTCCGCCGCGTGGCGCGCGGCGGCCAGGGTGCCCTTGTCGAAGGGCGGCACCTCGAAGACGCCCAACGGGCCGTTCCAGATCAGGGTCTTGGATGAGTCCATCGCGTGGTTCAGTCGCTCGACCGTTTCCGGGCCGGCGTCGAGGATGCGCTCGTGTTCGTCCAGTTCGCCGAGGCCCCGCACCCGCGCCGCGGCGCCCGGCTGGGCATTCTCGCCGACGACGATGTCGATGGGCAGCAGCAGTTCGCAGTGGTTGCGCCCGGCGTTGCGGACGATGCCGCGCGCTTCGTCGGCCAGGTCCTTCTCGCAATAGGAGGCGCCGACCTCCCAGCCTTGCGCATAGAGGAAGGTATTGGCCATGCCGCCGCCGATGGCCAGCTTGTCCAGCTTGCTGACCAGGTGGTTCAAAAGCTCGATCTTGGTCGAGACCTTGGAGCCGCCGACAATGCCCATCACCGGCCGCTGGGGGTGGCCGAGCGCTGCGTCCAGCGCCGCCAGTTCGCGGCGCATGTCCTCGCCGGCATAGGCGGGCAGCAGATGCGCGATGGCCTCGATCGAGGCGTGGGCCCGGTGCGAGGCGGAAAAGGCGTCGTTGACATAGAGGTCGCCCAGAACCGCCAGCTGCTTGGCGAAGTTCACGTCATTGGCTTCCTCGCCGGCGTGATAGCGCAGGTTTTCGAGCAGCAGCACGCCGCCGGGCTTGAGGAAGCCCACCGCGCGTTCGGCCACTTCGCCGATGCAGTCGCCGGCGAAGCCCACCTCGGTCCCGATCAGCTTCGACAGCGGCTCGACGACCGGTTTCAGGCTCATCGAGGGCACGCGCTTGCCCTTGGGCCGATCGAAATGGCTGATCAGGATGACCTTGGCCCCGGCCTTGCGCAGCAGCGCAATGGTCGGGATCGCCATGCGCAGGCGGGTGTCGTCGGTGATCTTGCCGTCCTGCATCGGGACATTGAAGTCCTCGCGGACCAGGACGCGTTTGCCGCGCAGATCGACCTGGTCGAGGGTGCGGAAGCTCATCTAGCCCAGCTTGCCCATGGCCAGGGCGACGTCGGCCATGCGGGTCGAGAAGCCCCACTCGTTGTCGTACCAGGCCAGCACCCGCGCCAGTCCGCCGTCGATCACCTGGGTCTGCGGCAGGGCGACCGTGGCCGACGCCGCGACATGGTTCAGGTCGATGGAGACCAGCGGCTCGTTGGTCACCGCCAGCACGCCGCGCAGGGGCAACTCGCCCGCCGCCTTCTCGAAGGCTTGGTTGATCTCTTCCTTGGTCACGCTACGGCCAGGGGTGAAGACCAGGTCGACCATGGAGACATTGGCCGTCGGCACGCGTACGGCCGAGCCGTCCAGCTTGCCAACGAGTGCGGGGATGACCAGGCCGATGGCCTTGGCCGCGCCAGTCGAGGTGGGGATCATCGACATGGCCGCCGCGCGACCACGATAAAGGTCGTGGTGCAGGGTGTCCTGGGTCGGCTGGTCGCCGGTATAGGCGTGCACGGTGGTCATGTAGCCGCGCTCGATGCCGAAATTGTCCACCAGCACCTTGGCGGTCGCCGCCAGGCAGTTGGTGGTGCACGAGCCGTTGGAGACCACCAGGTCCTCCGCGGTCAGGTCGGCGTGATTGACCCCGAAGACCACGGTGCGGTCGGCGCTGTCGCAAGGCGCCGAGACCAGGACGCGTTTCGCGCCGGCAGCCAGGTGGGCCTTGGCCTTGTCGCGGGAGGTGAAGAGGCCGGTGCACTCCAGCGCGATGTCGATGCCGAGCGCCTTGTGCGGCAGCTCGGCCGGGTCGCGGAGGGCGGTGACCTTGATCTTGCCGAGGCCCACATCGATCGTATCGCCGTCGACGCTGACCAGGCCGGGGAAACGGCCGTGCACGCTGTCGTAGCGCAGCAGGTGGGCGTTGGTCTCCACCGGGCCCAGGTCGTTGATCGATACCACCTCGATATCGCGGCGGGCGTACTCGACGATGGAGCGCAGGACCAGCCGGCCGATGCGGCCGAAGCCGTTGATGGCGACGCGGACGGTCATCGGCGAGGTCTCCTCGTTTCAAGCTAGGCGGGCGGTTTTGCGGCTGGGGGGCGGCAAGTCAAGCCCGCGGGGGTCGTTGACGGTTCCCGAGAGCCCCGGATTTCACAAAAGCTTCACGCGCGCAGCTTGGCCTTGGCCTCGGCCGCGACCGCCTCAGACGTAATGCCGAACTCGCGATAGAGCCGCTCGGCGGGTGCGCTGGCGCCGAAGCCGGTCATGCCGATAAAGGCGCCGTCCTCGCCGATGAACCGCTCCCAGCCCTGCCGGACGCCCGCCTCGACCGCCAGCCGCACCGGCGAGCCGCCGATGGTCTCCAGCCGGTAGCTGAGGGCCTGGGTCTCGAACAGCTCCCAACATGGGGTGGAGACCACCCGGGTTCCGATGCCCTCGGCTTGCAGCTCTTCGCGCGCGGCCACGGCGATGGCGACCTCCGTCCCGGAGGCGAAGATCGTCACCCTGGCCTCGCCATGGGCGGGCGCCAGTTCATAAGCGCCGTGGGCGGAGAGGTTGCGGTCGGCGGCCGCGAGCCGCACCGCCGGGGTCTTCTGCCGCGACAGGGCCATGAGCGATGGGGTCTCGCGATGCTCCAGCGCCGCCTGCCAGCACTCGGCGGTCTCGATCCCGTCGGCGGGGCGGAAGACCATCAGGTTGGGCATGGCGCGGAGCGCGGCCAGGTGCTCGACCGGCTGGTGGGTCGGGCCGTCCTCGCCGACCCCGATGGAGTCGTGGGTCATGACGTGAATGACGCGCGCGCCCATCAGCGCCCCGATGCGGATGGCGGCGCGGCTATAGTCGGCGAAACAGAGGAAGGTGCCGGAATAGGGGATGACGCCGCCGTGCACCGCCATGCCGTTCATGGCCGCGGCCATGCCGTGCTCGCGGATGCCGTAATGCACGTAGCGGCCGGCATAGTCGGGTTGGTCGAACACCGCCATGCCCTTGACGATGGTGTTGTTGGAGCCGGTCAGGTCGGCCGAGCCGCCGATCATTTCGGGGATGGCGGGGATCAGCGTCTCCAGCGCCGCGCCCGACCAGGCGCGGGTGGCGTTGGCGCTGGGGCTTTCGATCAGCTTGTCCATATGGGCGGCGAGATCGACGAAGGCGTCCTTGGGCAGCTCGCCGCGTATGGCGCGCTCGAATTCCGCATGCGCCGGATCGGCCTTCAGCCGCGCCTCCCAGGCCTTGCGCGGGCGGCTCCCACGGCGTCCGGCGGCCTTCCACGGCTTGGCGATCTCGTCGGGGATGACAAAGGGCGCCCAGGACCATTCCATGGCCTGGCGCGCATCGGCGATCTCCTTGTCGAACAGGGAATAGCCATGGCCGTGCGGATCGCCCTCCTTGGGCCCCGCGCCTTTATCGATCAGGGTCTTGCACGCGATCATGGTCGGGCGGTCCTGCCGGGTCGCCCAGGCCAGGGCGCGGCGGATCTGGCCGACATCGTGCCCGTCGATCGCCTTCACCGCCCAGCCGGCCGCCTTGAAGCGCGCGACCTGGTCGCCGGTCTCGGAAATGGTCGCGGCGCCGTCGATGGTGACGTCGTTATTGTCGAACAGCACGGTAAGCTTGGCCAGGCGCAGGCGGCCGGCCAGGTGGATGGCCTCGTGGCTGATCCCCTCCATCAGGCAGCCGTCGCCGGCGATCACCCAGGTGCGGTGGTCGACCAGCTTGTCGCCGAAGCGCGCCGCCAGGTGCCGCTCGGCCATGGCCATGCCGACCGCCGTGGCGATGCCCTGGCCCAGCGGCCCGGTGGTGGTCTCGACGCCGGGCGTGTGGCCGTATTCCGGATGGCCAGGGGTCTTGGAGCCCCATTGGCGGAAGTTCTCGATCTCGGCCATGGTCATGGCCTTGAAGCCGGTCAGGTGCAGCAGGCTGTAGAGCAGCATCGAGCCGTGACCGGCGGACAGCACGAATCGGTCCCGGTCGGCCCAGAGCGGCTGCGACGCATCGTATTTCAGGAACCGGGTCCACAGCTGGGTCGCCACATCGGCCATGCCCAGCGGCATGCCCTGGTGGCCGGACTTGGCCTTGTTCACCGCATCCATGGTCAGTACACGGATGGCGTCGGCCATGGATTTCGGGGTAGCGGACATGCTCAGGGCTTCCGATTCGGCTTGAGCTTTCAGGCGTTTCGGCGGCTTTGCACTTCGCCGCCTTGGGGGTCAAGCAAGGCCAAGCTTTCGATGCGCCTCGCGAGAGGCTTATAGTCGCGTTAACGGTCGCGACAGAGCGGTGAGTCGCCATGACGGACGAAACCCAGCCCATCCTCAGCCTCGACGAGGCGGCGCGGCGGCTTGACCATGCCCTATCGCGGCTGGAGGTGCGGATGAGCGCCCTGGCCGGCGAAGCGGAATCGGCGAACGGCGGCCTGTTCGACCAGGATCGCGCCCATCTCGCCGCCGAACTCGACGCCTCGCGCGCCCGCGAGCGCCAGCTGGAAGAGGCTGGCGCCGCCGCGTCCCACGCCCTCGGCCACGCCATCGCCGGCGTTCGCGCAGCCCTCGGAGACTGATCCATGGCCCAGGTGACCATCCAGGTGAACGATCGGCCCTATGTGGTCGGCTGCGAGGACGGCCAGGAGCAGCATCTGATCGAACTGTCGCAGCATTTCGACCGCCATGTCCGGCAGGTCGGCCAGGAGGTCGGCCAGCTCGGCGAATCCCGGCTTTTCCTGATGGGCGCGCTCTTACTGGCCGACGAACTGGCCGACGCCCGCGCCCGCCTGGCCCAGGCCCAGGGCGAAGCCGTCCGCGCCCAGGCCGAGGCCCAGCGCCTGGAAGCCCGCGCCGCCGTCGTCCTCGACGCCGCCACCCGCAAGGTCGAAGCCCTGGCGGCGCTCGCGGGCTAGATGGATCGCAACGAACGCGCCCGGCGCAGGGCGGCGTTCAGCCGGCCCCGGGAAGCTGCGGCGCGGGACCGCTCGCTCGCCCACGCGCTCGAACTGGAGGACGAAGCCGAGCGGGAAGAGGCCGCGCACGAGCCCCGCCCACGGCGGCGTATCACGGGCCGTTTCGTGGCGATGTCCGCCATCGCGGTGTTTGTCGTTTCCAGCGTCGGCCTGCTAACCCTGATGGCGGACCGGTTTCAGGCCCAGGCCTTCATGCGCGACTACGGCGTCGCGGCCCAGGCCGTCATCACCGACAAGACCTATACCGACCGGCCCCCGAAAACCTACTTCCGCGCCTACGAGATTTACTTCCGCTTCAGGCCCCCAGCGAGCCGCCCGGCGGGAGCGAGCATCGAGGAGCACGACGCCGTATCCGCAAGCGAGTTCGCGGCGGTCGATATCGGCCAGACGATCACCATCCGGTACAATCCACAGCGGGTGTCCCAGTCCACGATCTATCTTGCCCCGCCGCCCACGGACCGGCAGATGATCGTCGGCGATGTCTTGCTGTTCGGGGTCTGGTTCGTCCTGTTCGGTGGCCTGTGCGCCGTGATCGTCGCCCTGGCCTGGCCGGCCCCGCCGGCGCCCGGCGGACGAGTTCCGAAGGCCTGGGTTTACCGCTAGGCGCCTGGCCACACGCGTTCCGGCCCGGCCGCGCGCGAGTGTCTAGGACTTGGCCGCCAAGCGCTTCAGCCCGGCCAGGGCCTCGGGCATTTTGGGGCTCAGCTTCAAGGCCGCACGGTAGTCGGCGATGGCCGCGTCACGGCGGCCGAGCTTTTCGTAGATCTCGGCCCTGGTCTCCAGGTTGTTCGATATCCGCTCCCAGGCCACGGCCTCTTCCGCGTCGGGCAGGCCTTTGGCGTCCTCGCCCTTGCCGTGATAGGCCCAGGCGCGATTGTTCTAGGCGGCGGCGTAGTGGGGCCTGAAGGCGATCGCTCGCGAATCGTCGGCGATCGCCAGGTCGAAGAGGCCCTTGTCGTCATAGGCGAGGCCGCGATTGTAGTAGTCGCTGGCCAGCTGCGCCCTGGTCTCGTGGCCCGAGCGGATAAGCACCGTGCAGCCGCTGATGCTGGTGTCGGGATCGTCCTGGATACACTGGGCGTACTCCTGGGCCCGGGTCCGCGCCGCGGCGGGAAGGGCGACCATCGTCAAGGCCAGTAAGAGCAAGAGTCCGCGCATGTACTGCCTCCCCGATCCCCTCGGGGGCGACCCTACACGGTGCGCGCGGTTTCGCTGGGTCTATTCGATCACCACCACGTCCACATCTGGCGCCTCGGCGAACAGCCGTTCAAGCTCCGTCGGCCGGCGCGCCCTGGCCAGGGCCTGGTTGATGTAGCCCTTGTCGGTGAGTTCGCCGCTCAGCGCATCGGGGGCGCCGGGCAGGATCAGCGCTCGCATGACCTTGCCGCCGCTCCCCTTGGCCTGGGCGGCGATCCGGCGCAGGCCGGCCTCGATCTCCGCCTTGAGGCCGACCGCGCCGAGCCGCTGGCGCGCCGCCGGGTCGACGAACAGCATCAGGCCGACGCCGTCTTGCCCTTCGCCGCAGACCACCGCGTCAATAGCGGCTCCGCCGATCGCCGACAGCGCCGTCAGCCGCAGCGCGCCGGCGGTCACGAAGACGCCGGTCGACAACTTGAAGTTCTCCACCAGCCGCCCGTCGAAGGCCAGGCCGAGTTCCGGTCTCTCCGGGTCGACCATCCGGGCCGCGTCGCCCAGCCGGTAATAGCCCTCTGCGTCGTGAGACTCGGCGGGTCCGGGCAGGGGCTCAGCCTCGGACCGGCGCGCGTCGTGGTAGCCGGGTGAGATCTGCGGCCCGACCACCCGGACCTCGAGCTTGCCGTCCTGGGGCGCGAGCTTCAGCGTCGTTCCCGGAACCGGCATGCCGATCAGCCCGGTCTTCAGGTTCTTCCAATGCACGTTGCTGATGGTCGGTCCGGTCTCGGTCGCGCCATAGCCGGAACCGAAAGTGATCTGTTCGCCGACGGTACGCAGCGCCACCGCCTCGATGCGGTCGGCGACGCTCTGGGCCAGACCCGCGCCGCCATACTGCAGCACCCGCACCTGATCGAAGAACACCCGCGCCAGATCGTCGTCACGCTCCAGTTCGCCGGCCAGCAGGCCCCAGCCGGCAGGGACCATGTTGGCGTAGGTGGTCCTGATTTCGCGCAGGTTGCGCACGGTCTCGCCGAATCGTCCGGCGACCGGCTGGCCGGCGTCGATATAGAGCGCGCCGCCGCGATGCAGCGTACCCTGAAGGATGGAGTTGGCGCCGAGACCGTGGCTCCAGGGGGCGCTGTGCACCAGCACGGGCGGCTCGGGGTCGTCGAAGCAGGCGGCGATCTGGGCGGTGTTGGCGGCAAGATTGCGGTGGGTGCAGATCACCGCCTTCGGCCGCCCGGTCGAACCGGAGGTCAGCATCAACTTGGCGGCGTCATCGGGGCCGGCCTGGTCGGGCAGCGGCCGGCCTTGGCTGAGCAGCGTCTCCAGGCGATGATCGCCCGGCCTGGCGTTGGCTTCGGCGATCAGGGGAAGGCCTTGCAGGAAAGGCCAGTCCAGCGTCTCCGCAAACACCGCCGCATCATCGACGAAGATGCAGGCCGGGCCGATCAGGCCGACGGCGTGCGCCAGCCGCGTCGGATCGGCGCCTTTCAACCCGTACTGCGCCGAAACCGGCGCGGCCGGCGCGCCCAGCCGCATGGCCGCGAAGGTGACCAGCGCCTGGGCGATCCCGTTGCGCGCCAGGATCAGGAGCGGCTTGCCGGGGCCTAGCCCCAGGCCCGCGAGGGCGCCGGCCAGCGCCGCAACGGCCTCAAGACCCTCGCTGAAGCTGACGCGCCGCCAACCCTCGCCCGACCTTTCCGCCAGCCATAGCCGCTCCGGCGTTACGGCGGCCCAATGGTCGAGCGGTGCATTGGTCGTCGAGAAGGCATTTGAGAAGGGCGCCGTATTGCCGATCACGATAGCGCCGTCCGCGCGCCGGTCGATCGCGTAGCGCGGCTGAGCGTAGCGTGGGTTGCGGATGGGCGGCGGCGTCTGACTCATCGCGTTCGTCCTAGCCTTGATTCGCCTGGATTTCGATCCGCCGCGCCGCGTCGTCGTCAGCGCTTGAGCCCAGAGCCCCGACCCCCTACCTTGTGAGGTGGCGGGTCTTGCTGCGGCTCGCGTCGAAGGCATCACATCCCGGGGACCTTAAATTCTCTCTACGGGAGCTGTCCCTGGCCGGGATCGTGGTCCCGGGCACACGGTTCCCACCTGGTAAACCAGGTCCGAGCGGATTGAACCGCCCTCACGGCTTTCGCGGCGCCGCCACCCTTTCCCGCCATTTGGCGTGAAAAAGCGTATATCGGGGTCTGAACAAGGACTTCCCTATGCGCTTCGCCTTTTTCGGCGACATCGTCGGCCGCTCGGGCCGCGAGGGTCTGGCCGAGCATCTGCCCTATCTGCGCCGCCAGCTCGGCCTGGAGTTCGTGGTGGTCAACGCCGAGAACGCCGCCGCCGGCTTCGGCATCACCGAGAATACCGCCCGCGAACTGTTCGCCGCCGGCGCCGACTGCCTGACCCTCGGCAACCACTCCTGGGACCAGAAGGAGGCGCTGACCTATATCGTGCGCGAGCCCAGGATGATCCGGCCGCTGAACTATCCGGCCCTGTCCGATGCGCCCGGCCGCGGGTCGCAGCTGTTCGATACCGAACGCGGCAAGCGCGTGCTGGTGATCAACCTGCTCGGTCGGGTGCACATGGACTCGCTGGACGACCCCTTCGCGGCCGTCGATCGCGAGCTGAACGCCTGTCCGCTTGGCCAGGCGGCCGATGCGGTGATCGTCGACATGCATGCCGAGGCCACCTCGGAGAAGATGGCCATGGGCCATTTCTGCGACGGCCGCGCCAGCCTGGTGGTCGGCACCCACACCCACGTGCCGACGGCGGACTGCCAGATCCTCAACAACGGCACCGCCTACCAGACCGACGCCGGCGCCTGCGCCGACTATGACAGCGTCATCGGCAACCAGAAGGAAGAGCCTCTAAGGCGCTTCACCACCCGGATTTCCGGCGGCCGCTTCCAGCCGGCCGAGGGCCTGGCGACGGTCTGCGGCGTCTATGTCGAGACCGATGACGCCACCGGCCTCGCCCGCCGGGTCGAACCCATCCGCATCGGCGGCCGGCTCAGCGAGACCATGCCGCTAGTTTCCGAAACGGTCACGGCCTAGAAAATCCGCTCATCCCCGCGCCTTAATCCTCCAGCACCCGCAGGCGGCGGACGGTTAGTTCGTCAATCTCGACCTCGCCAAGGCGCACGCGGCCGATACCGAGGCGGCCGATCCTGAGGGCGCCGATGGCCATGGCGCCGATGGCGACCGCGCCGAGGGCAAGCGCGCCAAGGGCCAGGGCCCCGACCACCGCGCTGCCGGTGGCCGCGCCGGCCGTTGCGACGCCGGCGCGCGGCTCAAGCAGCGGCCGGTCGTTCGGCTGCCAGCGGACGATCTCCTCGGGCAGGGTCTCGGGGTCTTCGGCCGTGGTCATGGGATTGGCGCTCCTTAAGTTTCGACCAACAACAGCTCGGCCGAAGGCGAGGTTCCGATGGGTGACGGACGCCGCAAGCCAGTCTACATCGCCGCGGATGATTTATCTCGTCCGCCACGGCCAGACCGAATTCAACCGCATCGGCCGCCTGCAAGGCCATGTCGATTCACCTCTGACGCCGCTCGGTGTCGATCAGGCGGAGCGGGTCGGCGCGCTGCTCAAGAGCCTGATCGGCGATCCCGCCAACTGGGTCATCGAGGCCAGCTCGCTCGGCCGCACGGCGCACACGGCCAGGATCATCGCCGGCGTGCTCGGCGTTGGCGACGTGGTGCTCGAGGATCGGCTGCGCGAAGTCAGCATGGGGTCCTGGGACGGCCTCACCGTCGATGAAATCGCCGCGATCGCGCCCGAGGCGCTTGCGGCCGCCCAGCGTTCGTCGCTGTTCTTCCACTCGCCCGACGGCGAGACCTATGAGGCGATGGCCGCGCGGATGCGGTCCTGGCTGGGCGAGGCCCTGGAGGATGACCGCCCACGCATCGTCGTCTCGCATGGGGTGTCGGGGCGGGTGCTCCGCGCCCTCTATGCCGATCTGGACTGGGAGGCGGCGGTGCTGATGGCCGCGCCCCAGGACGCAGTCTTCTGTCTGGACGAGGGCCGCATCGAGCGGATCGACTGCGCGCCCGCGGCTCTGGCGCCGGCCGAAACGGAGCGCTAGGACAGTCAACCCATGGCCGGTCACTCAAAATTCAAGAACATCCAGTTCCGCAAGGGCGCCCAGGACAAGAAGCGCTCGAAGATATTCTCCAAGCTGTCGCGCGACATCACGTTGGCGGCGAAACAGGGGATTCCCGACCCGACCGCCAATGCGCGCCTCAGGCTCGCCATCGCCACGGCGCGGCAGGAATCCATGCCCAAGGACAATATCGAGCGGGCCATCAAGAAGGGCGCGTCCGGCGAGACCGACAATATGGAAGAGATCCGCTATGAGGGCTTCGGCCCCGGCGGGGTCGGCCTGATCGTCGAGGTGCTGACCGACAATAGGAACCGCGCCGCGGCGTCCGTGCGAACCATCTTCGGCAAGAACGGCGGCAATATGGGCGAGAGCGGCTCGGTCGCCTTCATGTTCGTCCGGGTGGGCGAGATCGTCT
>ODAK010002809.1_pt1 | contig 18241 bp, 16 predicted proteins | sample 1539591 | NCBI WGS metagenome assembly ODAK01 (sample SAMEA3539303, study PRJEB22396) | soil metagenome | biome: tundra; feature: field; material: soil | place: USA | collected 2010-05 | depth 0.15 m | reverse complement strand
CCTGAGCGGGGGGTTCCGCAGCTCGGGTCGCTACCTGCTGGTGATGTACCCGCTCTACTTCGGGGCTGGGCTCCTGGCCACCAGATTGCCCCGCCCTTTGGTGGCGGCCCTGACCGCCGCATCCACTTTGGGCTTGCTCTTCTTGACCTTCCGATTCACCCACGGCTACTGGGTCGGCTAGCCGGAAATGGAGAGGCCAAGCCGACTTCGGCAGAAGGTTAGAACCTAATGGCCTGCGACCCGGCTGGCTGGCGGCGGTGCTGAATCGGGCCTCGACGCCGGCTCATGGCTCGCGGTGGATCCGGGACCTAGCGACGACGGGGATATCGGGAACGCCCCTACGCCTGGCTGAGGGCCCCAGTCAGGCCGCTCGGGATCGGCAGTGGGCCTGACACGATGTCGCTGGGCTTCTGGATGTTGAAGTCCTTGCCGTAGTCGCTGAAGTTCCCAAAGACGCTCAAGGTCATCGACACCGAACCCGTGGGAAGGCCCGACTGGCCGGGAGCCAGATCGGAGAGTGCCCAGAGGTCCAGGTTCAACCCGACTGTGATGTCAGTCCGAGCGAGCTGTCCGGTAGAGGCGACGACATAGCTGTCCGACTTGACCTGGGTGAACTGAAGCAACCTTTCGATCGCCGGCAGCTCCGCGTTCAACGAAGCTCCCTCAGACCCCAGCTGGGTGGCGACGTCGCCGAGGATGGTGGCCAGGGAGTGGTTGAGGTCCGACCCCGCGATGGTGGTCTGAATCTGTTCCACCTGAGCGCCACCGATGGTGGTCTTGCCCAGGTTGGTCACCGTAGCCGCGCTCCGCAGGTCCTGACCCCAGCTCTTGACCTCTGCCTTGAGATTGCTGAGGCTGCCCCCGGCAACGCCCGCCAATCCCGACTGGCCGCTGGGAACCGTATGCCACTGAGTGCCGTTCTCGGAGATGTACTCACTTCCGTTGAGATCGATCACGTGCCAGGCCCGGGTGAGGAGCGGACTCAGGGTGAAGGACAGCTCGAACTGCTTTTGGCTCTGGACCTGGATCACCCCGCTGAACCGGGCGGAATTGATCTCGGCCTGAGCCAGGCTGAGGTCACCGGAAGCCACCCCAGTGAGGCCCGTAACCCCGCTCAAGTCCACCTGGAGCTGGGCCGTGAAAGCCAACTGGAACGAGCTGCTGAGCGCCTGCTCGTTGGCGGCCTGGAGGATGGTCCCCGCGGGCCGGTTCATCGAGTCGCCACCGCTGCCGCAGCCGACCAGAGCTAGGGTCGCCAGGCCGGCAAGGGCCACAGATCCCTGGCGAACGGTGAGCTTCACGTCCAGATCCTAACTCCGACCGGGCCGATGTCGGCTCGCTCACGAATTTGCGAGTGACTTGTTACTTACGCCCCGGGCAACCGGGCTGGTGTTAGCGTAACCGCCGTGACTGAGGCGAATTCCCGGCGGCCGGAAGTCCAGGGGGCCCGCCACAAGGCCTCAGCGCGCTCGGCCAAGATCGTCGACCTACCGGGCCCGGGCCACCACGACCCCGATGACCGGCTCAGCGATCCCGCCAACTACATCAACCGCGAGCTGAGCTGGCTCGACTTCGACGCCCGGGTGCTGTCCGAGGCCCAGGACCCGAGGGTGCCGCTATTGGAGCGGCTGCGGTTCCTGGCGATCACCTCCAGCAACCTCGACGAGTTCTACATGATCCGAGTCGCCTCCTTGAAGCGGCAGCTGGCCGAGCGGGTCCAGAGCACCCATGCCGACGCCATGACCCCCACCGAGCAACTCCGCGCCATCGGCAAGCGGACCCGCGAGATCGTGGCCGCCGAGGGGCGTTGCCTGCTTGAGGATCTGGCTCCCCAGCTAGAGCGCCAGGGGGTGCGGCTGCTTCTCCAGGACGAGCCCCTCAGCCGAGCTGAACGGCGAGCCTGCGATGGATACTTCGAGTCCCAGCTCTACCCTTTGTTGACGCCCCTGGCGATCGACCCCGCCCACCCCTTCCCCTACCTCAGCAACCTGTCGCTCTCGATCGCGGTGATGCTAGGCGAGCCCGGTGAGCGGGCCCCCCGGGTAGCCCGAGTGAAGGTGCCGTCGTCGGCCCCGAGGTTCTTCCAGGCCGGGCGTCATGGGCCCTTCGTCCCCATCGAGCGGATCATCGCCGAGCGGCTCGACCGGCTGTTCCCGGGCATGGAGGTCGTGGCCCACGGACTCTTCCGGGTAACCCGGGACGCCGACTTCGATGTCGATGAGGACGAACCCAACCTGCTTTCGGCCATCGAGGAGGAGCTCCGCGAGCGACGCTTCGGGGCCGTGGTGAGGGTGGAGACCGCGCCCGGCCTCTCCCGGGAGATCTTGACCATGCTGGAGACCGAACTCGGAGTGATCTCTGACGAGGTCCAGGAGGACGACGGTCTGCTGGACCTGACCGGGCTCGTCAGCGTCGCCGACTCGGTGGAGCGGCCCGATCTGGCCTACCCCCAGTTCACCGGAACGACCCCCCCCAGGCTGTTGACGATGCAGGATCAGGATCCCGACTTCTTCGCGGTGCTGCGGCGCGGTGATGTCTTGGTCCAGCACCCCTACGACTCGTTCGCCGCCACCACCGAGCGCTTCATCGAGCAGGCTGCCCGAGACCCCAAGGTGGTCGCGATCAAGCAAACTCTCTACCGGACCAGCGGCGACACCCCCATCATCGACGCCCTCACGAGGGCCTCCGAGGACGGCAAGCAGGTGGTGGTCCTGGTCGAGATCAAGGCGCGCTTCGACGAGCTGAATAACATCCGCTGGGCCCGCCAGCTGGAGCAGGTGGGGGCCCACGTCGCCTACGGGGTGCCCGGGCTGAAGACCCACGCCAAGCTGGTCCTGGTGGTGCGCCAGGAGGAGGGCGGCATCCGCTATTACGCGCACGTCGGTACCGGCAACTACAACGCCGTCACCGCCCGCCTCTACACCGACTTCGGGCTGCTCACCGCCAGGCGCGAGATCACTGAGGAGGTGGCCGACCTCTTCAACTATCTGACTGGATACTCCCGCAAGCGGGACTACCGGGATCTCTGGGTGGCACCGATCAATGCGATTCAGAACTTCGAGCGGCTGGTGGAGCGCGAGGTGGAGCACCACCGCCACGGACGCCCGGCCGGGCTGCTGATCAAGGTCAACGGACTGACCGATGAGCGCGCGATCCGGGCGCTGTACCGCGCTTCGCAGCTGGGTCTGCCCATCCGCCTGCTGGTGCGCGGCATCTGTGCGCTGCGGCCCGGCGTCGAAGGCCTGAGTCCAACCATCCAGGTCCACAGCGTGGTGGGGCGCTTCCTGGAGCACGGCCGCGCCTTCGTCGCCGAGAACGGCGGCCAGCCGGAGGTCCACATCGGATCCTCGGACCTGATGGGACGCAATCTCTACCGCCGGGTGGAGTGCGTCATCCCCCTTCTCGATCCCCAGGCCAGGGACGAGGTGCGCCAAGTGCTGGAGCTGACCTGGTTCGATCGCCGGCAGAGCTGGAAGCTTCAGGCCGACGGCCGCTGGGTGCGGGTCGATCCCACCTCCACCGAAGAGGGCATCCAGGAAGATCTGATCAGGCGGGCGCGGGCCCGCCCGCTGCGCTGGGAAGGTCAAGGAAGGAGGGCTGCAACCCATGGACGCAGAAACGGCTAGGGAATTCGCCTCCCAGCATCACCACGCGGTCTTCGCGACCCGCCGCCGCGACGGCAGCCCGCAGATGTCGCCGGTCGCCGTGGCCGTCGACCCGGATGGCCAGCTCACCGTCAGCAGCCGGGAAACCGCGGTCAAGGTCCGCAACCTGAGGCGGGACCCTAACTACGACCTGGTCGTCTTGACCAACAGTTTCTTCCCGCCCTGGATCTCGATCCGAGGGACAGCGGAGGTGGTCGCCCTTCCCGAAGCTCTTCCGGGGCTGGTGCAGTACTACCGGGATGTCTCCGGAGAGCACTCCAACTGGGACGAGTACCGCGCCGCCATGGTCCAGGAGCGTCGGGTCCTCCTGCGGCTCTCCATCGACGAAGTCGGACCCAAGGTGAGCGGCTAGCTTGGGGCTGGCCCCCCGGCAGTTCGCGTCCGTGGCGGCGGAGGTGGCCGCTCAGGCCGCGGGCTTGATCCGCCCCGGCATGCGCTTGGGCCTGGGAACCGGCCGGATGGCCTCCGCCTTCATCGAGGCGCTCCGCCCGCGCATCCAAGAAGGGCTCCGAGTTCAGGGCCTCTGCAGCTCCAAGGCGAGCGAGCTCCTCGCCCGCGACGTCGGGATCGAACTGCTTTCGACCAGCGATGGGGCTCTCGACCTGGATGTGGACGGCGCGGATGAATTCGACTCCTCGATCAACCTGCTTAAGGGAGGGGGTGGCGCCTTGCTTCGGGAGAAAGTCGTGGCGGAGCACAGCCGCCGCTTCTGGCTTCTGGCCGACTCCTCCAAACAGGTGGCCCAGCTAGCGTCGCTGCATCCGCTCCCGGTCGAGGTTCTCCCCTTCGACTGGGAAGGCACCGCCGCTCTCTGTGAGGCCCGGTTTGCCTGCCAGGCCGAGGTCCGCGGCGGGGCTGAGGGGCCGGTCGTCACCGACAACGGCAATTACCTGGTCGACCTCCATTTCCCAGGTGGGCTGGCCGACCCTGGGGAGGTGGCCCTTCGGCTGAGCGGGATCGCCGGGGTGCTCGGCCACGGCCTCTTCTTGGGCCTGGCGACCGCGGCGATTGTCTTCGACGCCGGGGGCGTCCGGGTACTGGGCAACCTGGACTCGGAACGGACCCCCTGAGCTCGGCCCCGCTACCCGCGAGTATCGCCCGAGGCGCGCCGCTTTCGATTGAGACCCAAGCTCAGCCCGAGCGGGATCATCACTCCCAGGAAGCCGGTGATGACCGCGATGCCATTGGGCAGGTGGCGAGGATTGGCCATGCCCACGTAGGAGAACACCGAGGAAAGGAAGGCCGTGAGCAGGATCAGGGTGATCGCCCCGACCAGCACCCAGGTGCCATTTTCCTGGCGGCTGATCACGAAGTTGGGCCAGCGGTTGCGGACGTACCGGTAGACGTTCACCGCGGTCAGGCCGTTCAGGATCAAAGCGCTGATGAAGGCGCTGACCGCGACTCCCCAGCGAAAGGCTCCCAGCTGGGAGATAACCCACGCCGAGAAGTTCACGACCAGGAGCCCGACCGGGGTGGCCAGCCCGATCACGGGGAGGATGCAGGTACGCCAGTCCCCGGGCAGCGGGATGAACAGCCCGCTCTGGACCGGCCCACGGCTGCGCCGCATTCGACTCACGTGACCGGCGCCGCTTCGTTCCGTGCTCACCGCTCCTCCCATTGGGATGGTCAGATGCATTGTGACGAGATCGGAACCGCCACCGCTCTCGCCCCGGCAGGGCGACGATGATGAGGCAGCCGATGGACGTAATCGACCTCCTCATCATCGCCGCCCTGCTGTACGCCGCGGTCAGAGGCTACCGGAGAGGGCTCACCTACTCCCTGTTCTCGCTCCTGGGGCTGCTGGTGGGTCTGGGGGTCGGCGCCTGGGTGGCGACCTCCCTGCCTCCCCTCCTCCACGACTTCACCGTCGAGGTCCGCTCGGGTATCGCGATCGGGCTGTTGCTGGCCCTGGCGCTGCTCGGCGACGGCCTCGGTACCTGGGTCGGGCTCCGCCTCCGGATGAGCACGTTGCGCAGCCACTGGCGGATTGTCGACTCCTTCGCCGGGGTTGCCTGGGGATTGATCGTGGTCCTGGTGGCCAGCTGGTATTTGGGGTTGACCTTCGCCACCGGCCCCTGGCGCCCGCTGGCCGCCCAGATCCAGAGCTCCGCGGTCCTTCGCGCTTTGGCCCAGCAGTTTCCCCAAGACCCCACTTGGCTGGGTGGGCTGCAGCACCTCTTCAGCGCGGTGCCCTTTCCCGAGGTCTTCGCCAACCTGATCCCGCCGCTGCCGGCACCGGTGACGGTGCCCGCCACCCTGGCACAGAACCAGGCCGTGACGGCGGCCGCGGCCGAGACAGTGAAAGTCATCAGCGTCGGCTGTGGGGGGCTCGAGGAGGGCAGCGGCTTCCCGGTCGCCCCGGGGGTGATCCTCACCAACGCCCACGTTGTCGCCGGAGGACATGACCAGCGGATCGTGGTGCCGGGGCCGACCGGCTCGATGGCGGCGCAGGTGGTCTTCTTCGACCCCGAGCGAGACGTTGCCCTGCTGCGGGTGCCGGGGCTGAACCTGCCGCCGCTCACGATCAGTACCTCGGGGACCCGCGCCACGGTGGGGGCCATCATCGGCTACCCGGAAGGCGGCCCCGAGGAGGTTGTGCCCGGCGCCATCCGAGGTCAGCTGGACGCGGTGGGCCGGGACATCTACTCCCGCTCCACCGTCAGCCGGGGGATCTTCGTGCTCCAGGCCACCGTCGTCCCCGGTAACTCAGGTGGTCCGTTCGTGGATCTCCAAGGGCAGGTCCTGGGAGTGGTCTTCGCCAAATCGCTGGTCGTGGACGGAGAGGGCTACGCTCTGACCACTGGCGAGGTCCTCCCGGACATCGCCAAGGGCGCGTCCAACACCGCCGCGGTCTCGACCTCGAGCTGCATCGACTGAGAACCGGAGTCTGCTTGAAAACTTAGTTGGTCTAGTTAGGTAAACTAAGTACATGGCATCATCCCCCGCCGGTTCCGGGCGCCTCGAACCAGACGCCCTCGACGAGGCTTCGGAGTTGGCGACCAAGCTTCCCACCGTCCTGACTCGCCTCAACCGGCGCCTCCGCCAGACCTCGGGACCGCTTGGGGTACCGCCCGGGCACTATCCGGTTCTGGTCTCGCTGCTGGACCACGCTTCGGCCACGGTCAGCCAGCTGGCCGCCGCCGAGCACGTGCGGGTGCCCTCGATGACCGCCCTGCTCGGCCAACTCGAGGCGGATGGGTTGATTCAGAAGGAGGTGGACACCTCCGACCGCCGCTTCGTGCGAGTGTCCCTGACGCGCCAGGGCACCGCCGTGGCCCGGGCGGCCCGCCAACTAAGGGGCGCCTGGTTCGCCCATCGCCTCAGCCATCTCTCCGCCCGCGAGGTCGCCGCCCTGCAGCGGGCGCTGCCGGTGCTCGAGCATTTGATCGGCGTGGATCGGTGACGGTATCCGCGCGCGCCTTAACGTCGCGCACGTTCGACGCCCTCGGCAACCGCAACTACCGCTACTTCTTCGCGGGCCAGACGGTGTCCGTGACCGGCAGCTGGCTGCAGGCGACCGCCCAGGCCTGGTTGATCCTGGAACTGACCCACTCCCCGCTGATGCTGGGCGTGCTGCTGATGGTCCAGTTCCTGCCCAATCTGCTGCTGCAGCCGTTCGGGGGGCTCGTCGCCGACCGCTGGCCCAAGCGTCGCGTCCTGGTCCTCACCCAGAGTTGCTTCGCCCTCAGCGCGGCGGTCCTGGGAATCACCGAGGGACTTCACCTGGTGCGGGTGTGGGAGGTATTCCTGGTGGTCGGCATCTTCGGCCTGATCAACGTGGCGGACGGTCCGACTCGGCAGGCGTTCGTTCCGGAGATGGTCGGGTCCCGCCGGTTGCCCAACGCCGTGGCCCTCAACTCGATGGTCTTCAACGGTGCCCGGGTAATCGGCCCCGCTATCGGCGGGATCCTCATCGCCACCGTGGGCACCGCCCTGTGCTTCGATCTCAACGCCATCTCCTACCTGGCGGTGATCGTCGGCCTTTGGCTGATGCACCCCAGTGAGCTTCATTCCAACCTTCGCCCGGCCGGGGCGAGGGCCGGAGCCCTAGCCCAGGTGAGAGAGGGCATCGGCCACGTCAGGCGCACCCCCGAGGTGGCGCTGGTCATCGTGCTGATGGCCATCGTGGGCACCTTCTCCTTCAACCTAACCGTCCTGATCACCGGCCTCGCCCGCACCGGGCTGCATGCGGGGGCGGGTGGCTTCGGCCTGCTGAGCGCCGCCCTCGGGGCGGGGGCGCTGGCGGGGGCGCTGGGAGTGGCCTACGCCAGCCGGGCCTCCATGCGCGCACTCCTGATCGGCTGCGCCGTGTTCGGCACCTTCCTGGCGCTCGCGGGTCAGGTGTCGGGCCTAGTCCCGGCCATGGTCCTCCTGGTGCTGGCCGGCGGCGGCATGATCGTCTACAGCGCCACGTCAAATAGCATCGTCCAGACATTTACCCCGGGTCCCCTCAGAGGTCGGGTGATGTCGCTCTACCTCTGGGTCTTCCTGGGCACGACTCCGATCGGGAGCCTCATATTCGGCGCCGTCGAGCAGGCCTGGGGCAGCCGAGTGGCGATGGGCCTGGGCGGGTCCGCCGCGGTGCTGGCAGCGCTGGGAGGCGCTTGGTGGTGGCGCCGGAGAATCCGCCCGCGAAAGGGCTATTCGGCGGGATCGCCAGCGGCGGAGCCCCTGGCGGCCCCCACCGCGTGATAGCCGCCGTCCACGTGGACGATCTCCCCGGTAGTGGCGGGGAAGTAGTCGGATAGCAACGCCACCGTGGCCTTCCCCACGGGATCGGAGTCCCGAGCGTCCCACCCCAGCGGCGCCTGCTTGGCGAAGATCTCCGGGAACGTGGAGAACCCGGGAATGCCCTTGGCCGAGGTGGTGTAAACGGGTCCCGCCGACACCGCGTTGACCCGGATGCGGCGCGGGCCCAGGTACTGGGCCAGATATCGCACCACCGACTCCAGGGCCGCCTTGGAGACCCCCATCCAGTCGTAGCCGGGCCAGGCCTGGCTGGCGTCGAAGTCGAGGGTGACGACGCTGCCGCCGGCGGCTGGGATCAACGGCTCCAGCGCCACCACCAACTGCTTCAGCGAGTAGGCGCTGATCCGCAGCGCCATGGCGGCGGCCTCCCAGGGGGTGCCTAGGAAGGCCCCCCCCAGGGCTTCGGCCGGGGCAAAGGCAACCCCGTGGACGATCCCGTCCAGCTGCCACTCGCGCCTCTTCAGCTCACCGGCAAGCTCCGCGAAGTCCTCATCGCGGGTCACATCGAGCTCCAAGATCGCTGGCTTCGGGGAGAGCCGGGCCGCAGTCCGCTCAGTCAGCCGCAGCGCCCGCCCGAAAGAGGTGAGCACTACGTCAGCTCCGTCCTGCTGGGCCTGACGGGCGGCCGCAAACGGCAGCGATGACGGAGTCAGGACTCCGGTGACCAGGACGCGTTTGCCTTGGAGCAGCATGGTCGCCAAGATTAGCGCCCCGATCCCGCCTAGCGGGGACGGAGTTGGTCGCTGGCCCCTCTCAGCCGGGCCGGTTACAATCCGGCCGCATGCCTGCCGGGACCAGGCCACGGCGTCGCCGCGCCGGGCTCAAGTCGCACCAAACGTCCTTCTCATGGGGCCGGCACCGAATGCTAGTGGCCGCGCTGCTGGTCTTCGGCTTCGGTCTCTCCGGCGTGAGCGGGGTCGTGGCTTACTTCCTGCCTGCGCTCTCGGCCGCCCTCAACATCACCGGCCATCAGACTCAGGGGAACTCCCCGAACGGCAATCACCCCACGGCGACCCCCAGCACCACGCCCAATCAACCCTTCAATGTCCTCCTGCTGGGGTCTGACAACGACACCAAGTTCGCGCCAGACCACGTGCTAGCCCAGACCATGATCGTGGTCCGGGTGAACCCCCAGGCCCATTCGGTGGTCATGTTCTCGATCCCGAGGGACCTCTGGGTGCCGATCGGGAATGGCGGCCCGGCCAAGATCGACACCGCCTATGCGGACGGGGGAGCCGCCGAGGCCATCTCGACCGTCGAGAACAATTTCGGTATCCCCATCAACTACTGGGTCTGGATCGGCCTCGGCGGTCTGGTGCACCTAGTCAACGATCTGCACGACGTGAACATCGTGGCCCAGATGCCGATCTTGGACGACGAATATCCGTATGACCTGACCGGCGGCAACCCTTACGCTTACGCTCGGATCGCCATCCTGCCGGGGCCCCAGCGGCTGGGAGGGGTCGCTGCTCTGGAGTACGCCCGCTCCCGCCATGGCGACATCCTGTCCGACATCGCCCGCTCGCAGAAGCAGCAGCAACTGCTGCTCGACATCAAAGCCTCTGCCAAGGATGTGGGGCTGGCCGATGTCCCGACAATCGCCGGCTCTTTGGGCGACTCGCTGAAGACCGATATGAGCATCACTCAGGTGACCTCCCTGCTGACTCTCGCCAAGGCGTTCAGCGACGGTAGCGTGCAGCAGATCGTCATGGTCGGCAGCCAATATTTCAGCAACGGGACGATCGACGGTCAAAGCGTTCTGCTGCCCAACTGGACCGGTATCAACGCTCTGGTCGCTCAGTACTTCCCCTCGTGAGGCGGCTGCTGCCGGTGGTGGCCGTGATGGCGCTGATGGCCATTTTCGGATTCGGCATCTACTCGGTGCTGGGCACCCTCAAGAGCAGCCGCCACCACACCACCAAACCGACCCAGTCACAGGCCCTCGTCGATCTCCCCGGGACAGTGGTCGTGGTCCAGGATGGCAAGATCTACCGCCTGAACAGCCTGAAGTTCACCCCAGTCAAGGCACCCGCCTACGACTGGGTGCAGGTGGAACCGGCTCCGGGGGGGGACATCCTGGCAGTGGCCTACAGCAGCGCCTACACCAATGTTTACCTGCTCAACGCCAAGGGTCAGGTCGTGCGCGAGCTGCTCTCGGAGAGCTCATCGCAGTACCTCAATAACCACTGGGCCTACTACCCCAAGGTGAGCCCCGACGGGAAGACGCTCTTCTACGCGGCGGACTGGCTCGACCCTAGCCAGGGCTACAACGTAGATTTCCAGATCCAGGCGGTTCCCTTCGCCAATCCCTCCGCCTACCCAGTGGTGTGGAGCCAGGCGGGGCTGTGGTTCCAAGGGGGCGACGTGGAGCCGATCCCGCTCGCCAACGGCGGGATCATCTACGCCAAGTACAACATCGACACCCTCGGCAACACCTACGCCCAGCTGGTCTACGTCAGCTCCCCTTACGCCACCCCCGACCCCCTCACCACCGCGGCCCAGGACTGCGCCGAGCCGGCGCTCTCGCCCAGCGGCACCGAGATCGCCATGGTCTGCACCAAAAACACCCTCCAGAGCACAACCTTGCAGGTCGCTAGTTGGAATGGAACCACCCTCGGGACCCCGGTGGTCATTAGTGCCGGGCCCGAGCCCGCCAGTCCCACCTGGTCACCGGACGGCAAGAGCGTGCTCTACCTCAACACCCTCTTGACCGACAAGTCGTCGCCATTCCAGCTCTGGTGGGTGCCGAAGGCGACCGCCTTGAAGCCCGGTGCTCCGCAGCAGGTGACCGCGGACCTCAACTTCACTGCCACCTCCCCGCCCGTCTGGACCGCCTGACCTCGAACGGCGGCATGGCCCCGGCTCCGGGCTAGCCTCCGGGCCGAGGTGACCGCCAGGGAGTCCGCAGCTCCTGAACCATGAGGGCCACCAGACCAGTCCAACCGGTCTGGTGCGAGGCTCCGTGGCCGGCACCCGTCTCGCCGTCGAAGAACTCGTGGAAGAGCAGGTTGTCGCGCCATTTGGGATCCGTCTGAAACCGCTCGAGGTCCCCGTAGACCGGGCGGCGGCCGTCGTGGCCCCGGCGGAAGATCGAAACCGTGCGCGCCGCCAGCTGGTCGGCGATGTGTCCCAGCGTCGCCGGTCGGCCACCGGGGGCGGGGAAGGGATGGGTGAATGAGGGCCCGAGTCCCGTCCCCAGCAGGCGCAGCGCCTGGACCAGCAGATAGGTGGTGGGGAACCAGACCGGTCCGCGCCAGTTGGAGTTGCCCCCCATAATTCGCTCCTCGGGAACCCCGGGCTCATAGCGAACGGGGGGCATTTCCGGTAACAGCGCGCTCTGGAATGGCTTTGCCAGATGAGTCTTGGAGAGGGACCGGGGGCCGTGCTCCGAGAGGAATTCCGAGGTATCCAGGAGCCGGTCCAAGAGGCGGTGGAGATGGTCCGAGCCGACCAGGCGGAGACAGGCGTACGGATCGTCCCCGCGGGCCGCCCGATAGTGGATCACCCCCTGGGCGGCGGCCTCGTCGAGCTTCTCGGATAGCCGTGGCAGACGAGCCAGGGTGTGGCGGTGGACCACTTCGCTGGCGGCCAGCGGCATCAGCCCAACCAGGCTGCGAACGCGAAGCTGCTCGGTCTGCCCGTCCTCCAGCCGGAGAACGTCGTAATAGAAACCATCTTCTTCATCCCACAGCCCCGGCTGGCCGTCATTCCCGTTGAGCGCGCTGGCGATGCGCACGAAGTGAGAGAAAAAGTGGATGGCCATGTTCTCGTACTGGGGCTCGTCGATGGCCAGCTCGGCCGCCATGCGGAACATCTTCACCACGAACATCCCCATCCAGGCGGTGGCGTCGGCCTCGGCGATGCTGGCGCCCGCCGGCAGGTGGCTGCGGTCCACCGCAGAGATGTTGTCCAGTCCCAGGAAACCCCCGGAAAAGATGTCGTTTCCCAGAGGGTCGTGCCGGTTCACCCACCAGCCGTAGTTGAAGAGCAGGGAGAGAAAGGCCTGTTCCAAAAATGTCCGATCCGGGACCCCGGTCCGGTTGCGGTCGCGAATGTAGATCTGCCATACCGCCGTCACATGAGCTGGCGGGTTGCAGTCCGAGAACGCCCACTCGTAGGCGGGGAGCTGACCGTCCTCGCGCAGGTACCTGGGCTGGAGCAGCAGCAGCACCTGTTCCTTGGCCAAAGCGGTGTCGAGCGGTTCCAGCGCCAGGGCATGGAAAGCCAGGTCCCAGCTCGCGAACCAGGGGTACTCCCAGCTGTCCGGCATCACGATCACATCAGCCGCCTTGAGCGCCCGCCAACGGCCATTTCGGCCCTCTGGTCGCTCCAATGGCGGGGACGGCTGGCCGGGATCGCCGTCCAGCCAGCGGGCAACGTCGTACTCGTAGTACTGCTGGGTCCAGATCAGCCCAGCGAAGGCCTGGCGCTGGATCAGCCGGTCGTCGGCGTCGCTTTCGGGCGCGCAGATTCCTTGGTAGAACTGGTCAGCCGCCGCCCGCCGCTCCTCACAGATGCGATCGACCTGGCTCGGGTCGCGGCCCGGGTCGTTCCCCCAGATGAGCCGCACCGCCTGGGACTGGCCCGCAGCCACTTCGAGCAAGAAGTGGGCGGCGCCCTTAGTACCGCTCAGCTCAGGATTGCACAACCCCGGGTCACCGTTGACCACCGCGTCGCCGATCGCGTCCTTGGGAAAGCGGCTGGGGTTGGGCGAGCCAAAGAGCAGGTTGGCATTGGTCTCGTTGTCGCAGAGGAGCCACGAGAAGTCACCGTCCACCTGGAGGCGGTACCCCTCCAGCGCAGGCTCCCCCTTCAGCTCCAGGGCCGAGCCCCGGACCTGGAGCTGGGGCACCTGTCCGTTCGGCTCCTGCCAGGCCCAGGTGTTGCGCAGCCACAGGTGGGGCAGCAGGTGCAGTTGGGCCGGCTCCTGACTCTCGTTGGTCACCGTGATCCGCCACGCCACCACCTCACCCGCCGACTGGGCGTACTCCACCTCCACCGTCCAGTAGCGATCCGAGTCGAACGCCCCCAGTTGGAGCAAACCCAGCTCGGGGCCGGGACGGGCGTTTCTCTCCTTCAGTTCCTGGTACGGAAATGCGGCCATCGGGTACCGATAGAGGGCGCGCAGGTAGCTTCCGTCGGGAAGCGCGTCCAGGTAGTGCCAGTACTCCTTGACATCCTCACCGTGGTTCCCCTGGGCGTTGGAGAGCCCGAACACCCTCTCTTTGAGGACGGCATCCTCGCCATTCCAGAGCGCCAGCGCCAGGCAGACGAACTGGCGGTCATCGCAGATACCCAGGATCCCGTCCTCGCCCCAGCGATAGGCACGGCTGCGGGCGTGCTCGTAGGGGATGTAGTCCCAGGCGTTGCCGTCTTGGCTGTAGTCCTCCCGCACCGTCCCCCACTGCCGCATCGAGAGGTAGGGGCCCCAGCGCGGCGACCCCTGGCGAGGCGGCAGACCGCTCGGCTCCGCTGGGGGAGGCTTGCCGTCTCGGGTTGGTGCCACTTTCTGGATTCTCCCATCCTCGGTCGGCCGGCCGGAAGCGCAGCGCTGCCTCGAGCCCGCTCGACCTCTGCTCCGCCCTGGCGGATGACCTCAGTGGTCGAAAGCTGGGCTCCCCTCCGCCGGTGTCAGCGCCTGGAGCGGGAGTCGTACTGAGAAGGTGGCCCCTCTCCCGGGCGTCGGGTCCAGGCGCAGAGTGCCGTGATGGGCCGCCACGATGGCGGCGACGATCGCCAGCCCCAGTCCCGAACCACCGTGCTCCCGCCCTCGCGCCGGGTCGGCTCGCACGAACCGCTCGAAGATGCGAGCGGCGACGTCCGGGGCAACCCCGGGCCCATGATCGGAAACCTTGAGGACCGCGAAATCCCCGTCTCGGGCCACCGAGACCTCGATCAGAGTTTTGGCTGGGGTGTGCACCGTCGCATTGCGCAGCAGGTTGGTCACCACCTGGCGTAGCCGGGCCTCGTCCCCCACCACCAGCACCGGCTCGGGAGCGTCCACCCGGATCGGGTGCTGGCGGTCGGCTACGGACGCGTCGGCGGCTCCGTCGACCGCCAGTCGGGAGATGTCGAAGGTGGCCCTCTCCAACGGTCGCCCTTCGTCGAGCCTCGCCAGCAGCAAGAGGTCGTCCACCAATTGGCTCATCCGGGCCGACTCACTCTCGATCCTGGTCATGGCCTTGGCGAGGTCGTCCGGGCGTCCCGCGGCGCCGTGGCGAAAGAGCTCGGCGTAGCCGCGAATCGAACTGAGCGGAGTGCGAAGCTCATGCGACGCATCCGACATGAACTGCCGCATTCGCGCCTCCGAGGCGGCGCGGGCATCAAAGGCCTGCTCGATCTGGCTGAGCATCTCGTTGAGGCTGGTAGCGAGCTGGCCCACCTCGGTGCCGGGGTTGCCCGGCTCGACCCGCTGGCTGAGATCGCCGGCGGCGATGGCGCGCGCGGTGGCCCGGATCCGCGCCAGCGGCCGGAGCCCCAGCTGCACCGTCCACCAGGCCAGTGCCGCGATTCCCAGGAGGACTGCGACGCTGACCAGAGCTTCCAGCGCGCCGAGCTGGTCCAGAGTGGCGTCGACGTTGGTGAGGGGGATGGCCAGAACCAGGGAGACGCCATCACGACCGGGCGGTACTTGCAGGACCCGAAACTCGCCGTCGCCCTTGACCGCAGAAACGGTGCTGAAGGTGGGCGAGTCAACTTGGTGCGTGCGAACATTTCCGGACAGCCTAGGGCCGGCGGTATTCGTCGTATGCCCGTTCGTGAAAAGGACGGGACCAAATACCTGGCCGTTCCCGGAGACGAGTTCCGCGACGCTCCCGGGCGGAATGTCCGGCCCGCCTCGAGGAGCTTCACCGTGGGTCGCAAGGGAGCTCACATACGCGTACACGGAGCCAGCAGAATTCTCGGCCTGGGTGTTGATCTGCTGACTGAGGTTGGACTGGAGAACCAGATAGGTGACGAAGTCGGTCACCGTCAGGCCGACCGCCACCAGCGCTAGCAGCCCCAGCAAGAGGCGGAGGCGCAGGGACATGGTCAGGCGCGGGGAAGCCGGAGCACGTATCCCATTCCTCTGACGGTGTGGATGAGGGGCGGCTCCTTGCGGTCCACCTTCTTGCGCAGATAGCTGACGTAGGTCTCGAGGATCCCGGCGTCGCCCCCGAAGTCGTACTTCCAGACGTGGTCCAGGATCTGGGCCCGGGTCAGCACCCGCCGGGAGTTGATCAGGAGGTAGCGCAAGAGCCGGTACTCGGTCGCGGTGAGCTCGACCAGATCCCCGCCCCGACGAACTTCGCGCAGGTCCTCATCCATCTCCAGGTCGGCAAACGTGAGGACGGTGTGGCTCTCCGCCTGATGGCCCGCGCGGCGCAGGATCACCCGCACCCGGGCGATCAGCTCATCTAGACTGAAGGGCTTGGTCACGTAGTCGTCCCCGCCCACGGTGAGGCCCCGTACCTTGTCCTCGGTGGCGTCCCGGGCGGTGAGGAACAGGATCGGCGCCTGCGACCCCGCCTCGGCCAGCCGCCGTGAGGCCTCAAATCCGTCGAAGTCGGGCAGCATCACGTCGAGGATGATCAGGTGGGGTCGGAATTCAGCGGTCTGGGTGATCGCCGCCGCCCCGCTCCCGGCGGTCGCGGTCACGAAGCCCGCGTAGCGCAGCGCGGTGGCCACCAGATCAGCTAGGTTGGTCTCGTCGTCGACGACCAGGATCCGGATTTCCTCGTCCATCAGTGAGCATCAGTCTGGCGATCCTACCTGAGTATTTGCTGGGTCAAAGCTGAGAGCTATCTGGGCGGCCTGCTCCGTCGGCCGCGGTCCCAAAAAAAGGTCTAGGGAAGCTCCCAGCCAGGTCTCAGCCGGCTCTAAGGGGTGGGTGTCACGCTAAGTTCTGCGGCCCGGAGAAACTCCCCTCGCCGGGCTGCAAACCCGACCCTCCCCCAGCGGCCCGGCACTTGCCGGGCCGCTGTTTTGCGCTCAGCCCGGTCCGAGGGAACAGCGGGAGATCAGGGGTCCAGTTGGTGGCCAGCCGCCAGCAGCGCAGCGCGAGCCTGCTCCAGGCGACCCTCCGGCACCAACACCCAGTCGGTGTCGTACGTCGAGAGGGCAAAGATCGGGCCCGCAGCCGCAGCCAGGGTGGTGGAGATCGAGGCCAGGATGCCCACCAGCAAGTGGTCGAGGGGGCCCTCGACCATCAGAGCCCGCCAGGGTCCACTCCTGACCACCCCCTCCGGGACCCGGAGTTCCTCGCAAACGATCGAGAGTTCGACCGCCGAGCGGCTGACACTCCACCATCCCCCGTCGGTCCCCCAGCTGGGGATCGGCTCGCCCGGATCCAGTCGGCAGACCGACAACCTGACTGAGGAGGCAGTCAACCGCAAGCCAACGGGCTGCGAATCTTGGCAGTGGGCCACAGGCTCTAGTCTCTCGCGGCCGCATTCGGGGCCGCTCGGGATCCAGTGCAGTCGAGCCTCTTAATTGGTAGGCGGCCGGCACCCCTGAGGAGCCACCTTTGGTACCCTTCCCCAGTTCCTCGCGATCGAGCGAACACGTGGGGCCGTGGCGCAGCGGGAGCGCGCTTCCTTGGCATGGAAGAGGTCGCGGGTTCGATTCCCGCCGGCTCCACCACCCGTCTAACCCTGGCGTCAGGCGGCGCCCAGCGGTCATCCACCGGACAGATGCGATGGTGTCCCGGGTTGGGCCTGTTTCCGTGACTTCGACCCTTTTGAGGTCGGAGCCCGGTCGGGAGTTCGATCTCAGCCCCGAGCGGAGACCGGCCTCGGCTCATGTCCCAGACAGCTGGCCTATTCCTGTCCCAGCTCGTGCGGTGCCACGACCAAGCTCAGCCGGGCGGCCCCGCGGCGGAGGCGCGCGTCCAGCGTGACGAGTCTGCAGCTCAACAAGCGAGCCAGCGCCACGTACTCTGCGTCGTAGGTCTTCGCCCAGCCAAGCTCATCGGCCACCCGCCACGCCTCTTCCCCCAGCCGAGGGGGGTTGCGCCGGGCCACTGGGCACCCCTCCAGGCGCGACCGAGTCCTCAGCGCATCCTCAGGCGTGACCTCGCCGCGCCAGCGGAGCTCGTGAAGCACCGACCTGGCCTCGGACCACATGAGCGGCGGCCCCACCAGCTCCTCGCCCCGGAATTCTTCGAAGCCCCGGGCAATGCCGCAGGCGCGGAGCACGACGCTGGCGTCGACAACGAGCATCAGTTCACCGCCCGCGGCGTGACCTAGCGATCGCGGCCGGCCAGTCGGGCTGAGGATTGCCGGAGTCGAACGCCCGCCAGCGGCCCGGAACAGGTAGCGAGCCACTCTCCAGCAGAGCTGCGAGGTCCTGCTCATCAATGACGTGCTGAGTGCCCACCTTCCGGGCCCGAAGCTTGCCGTCGCGGATCCAGCGACGGATCGTCTCGGGGTCACGGACGGCCCTGCGGGCGGCTTCCGAAACAGTAATCATGTAGTCGCATACTACAACAGGATCAGGCGGCCGGCTTTATCTCTCGCCGTGATCGGGAGACGTCACTTATGCGCGACGTTCACCACCGCCCGCTAGCGAGGCACCGGTAGTCGGCTCCATGGAGCCGACTACCGCAGTGTCGAGATGACCGAAGTCGGATTTGACCAGGACTTCTCGCCGGAGGCCTTTGAGATCCACCCTCTTGCCGACCTTGACTCCTAGTTGGTCGTCAGACCCTGATGCCCCGGAGGCCCGGGACATCGTCATAGTCCGCGTCCTGGGAAGCGACTGGGATGTCGTTGGCGATCGCGGTGGCGGCGATCCAGGAGTCGTTGATCGGCAGGCGCTTGCCCTGGTCGCGAAGTGCGAGCCGCAGG
>ODAK010002808.1_pt1 | contig 18241 bp, 18 predicted proteins | sample 1539591 | NCBI WGS metagenome assembly ODAK01 (sample SAMEA3539303, study PRJEB22396) | soil metagenome | biome: tundra; feature: field; material: soil | place: USA | collected 2010-05 | depth 0.15 m | reverse complement strand
AACTGGCGGGCGGTGCCCTCGGCCTCGGCATCCTGGTCGCGGTCTACGGCACCGCGACCAGGCACGCGGCCAGTCATCCGCTGGCCGGGCTGACCCCGCTGGCCGCCTCGCAGCATGTGCTCACCCACGGGATGGCGACCGCCTTCGGCTTCGCCGCCATCCTCAACATGGGCAGCCTGCTGGTGATCGTCACGCTGATCCGGTCCAGCAGGCTTGTGCCTGCTCCGGCTGCGGCCCGGCAGGCGCAGGAGGAGGCCGTCGCGTCCTGAGGCGATATCCTCGTCAATCGCAGGCGATGGCGAAGACCCGGTCCGGCGAGATGCCGGGAACGTCGGTGCCGGCCGGAACGATGGCGGCGGTGCCCCGGTAGACCCGCATCGCGGCGGTGACCAGCGGGACCGGTGCCGCCACGATCGTGGCTCCGGCTAGGAGGGCGAGGTCGAGCAGCGAGGTGTAGGCCGGCCCCTGGCCGCACGGCGGTCCCGCGACGACCACATCCCGGTGGCTCAGCCCTGGCCGCCGATCGGTGCAGGTCAGCCCGTCCAACGAGGTCAGCCCGTCCTGCGCTGCCGTAGTGGCCGCGTTATCCGCTGGCCCGAATACCTCAGCCATCTGCCCATCGGCCTGGTGCTTGCCGGCGCTGAGCAGCGAGCGGAACGAGGTGGTCCCGGCGGCCTCGCCAAACGTGAACACCTGCCGCACCCGGGAGCGATCGGCGGCCTCGGCCGCGAGCTCGGCCAGCGGGGCCGCGGTGATGAGCAGCCGCGCACCGCTGGCGTTGAGCTGGGCGGCGACATCCGCCAGGGGAGTATCGGGCCGGATCGGCAAGGCGATGGCGCCGGCCGCGCGGATGGCGTTGACCGCGATCGTGAAGCTGGCCGCGTCCTGGACGAAGACGGCAGCCGTATCGCCGTCCGCCAGGCCGCGGCGGCTGAGTCCGCGCGCGCCCGCGCGGATGGTCCAGGCGAACCGCGGCCACGCGGTCACCGTGCCCGCCACGGCGTCGATGAGCGCGGCCTTATAGCCTGCCTGGCCAGCGAGTTCCAGGATGCGTTCGGTAATCGCGCGGTGCGACATGCCCACGCGCAGGATCACCTGGTCCGCCTCGATGCGCGTCCCCGTGCTGACGCCGCGTTCCACCAGAACCTCCCCGACCTGTGTGCGGCAACAGGCGGGTCCTGGCGTGGAGCCGGGACCCGCCCGGCCTCTGCCGCCGGCTTGCTGGTCCCCACCCCCCCTTGGGAACCAGCAGGCGGCGGGTTTTACGACCCGCCGCCACCGTGCGATAGCGACAGTCGAACGCTATGCGGCCGGGATCGGCGCGCACATGCGCAGAACTGTGTATTCCGGTGTGCATATTGACGAGGCCGGCTTCCGGCCCCGGCTGCACATCAGCGTGGGCCATGGTCAGCCGGGCGGCTCGTGGCGGCTCGCCCATGAGGCAACCTGTGTACGTGAGGTGAAGCCAAGCTTGGCGAGGATGTTCGCCACGTGACGAGCTGCGGTCGCCGGGCTGATCACCAGCTCGACGGCGATTTCCTTGTTGGACAGGCCCTGGGTGATCAGCAGCACGATCTCGTGTTCCCGCGGGGTGAGCGGTGACAGGGTCCGGTGGGTGGAACCGCCGTCATGCCGCGGGCCACTGACGGTGCCCGAGCGCGCCTGGCCGGACCGCTCAGCCCGGCCGGGCCCGGCGGGCTCCCTGGCGGCCGGTACCGATGTTGGCGGCCGTGATGCCAGTGCGTACCGGGCGGCGTCATCCACCGTCATCTCGCGCCCGCCGGCGAACAGGGCGTCGGCGGTCGATGCGCCGAGCCGGTCGCGGGTGAAGTCAAGGACCTGCTCGATTTTCGGACCGACCACGGCCATGTGGCCGAGGGACTCCCGCAGCTGGCAGGCTGCACCCGCCAGGGTGGCGGCCTGTTCGGGCTGCTGCCTGGCTACCGCCAGGGCGGCGAACGCCTCCAGCCCGCGGGCGATGCCGAGACGCTGCCCGCACATCTGGTTCAGCCGCAGGCCTTCCGCCAGGCTGTCGTGGGCTAGGTCAAGCTCGCCGCCGGCGAGCGCGATCCACCCGATCCCGGCCTGGCAGCGGGCGATCTCGGGCCAGGCGTCGAGCTCGGCGAAGATCTCCATGGCGTCCCCGAAGTACCGCACGGCCATCTTGTCGTCGCCCCGCGCTCGCGCGAGCGTCCCCATGCCGTACTCCACCGCGGCGATACCCCAGTGGTTGTTGTCGCTCAGCACCTCCAGCGCGGCCTCGTAGGCTCGCTGGGCCGACTTCAGCTTGCCCTGCCGGACCGCGATAGCGGCTTTGGCCGCGAGCGTGATCCCGGTCTCCCAGTCGTTGCCCGACGTCTGCGCCGCGGTGATGGCCTCCTCCACGTAGCCGACGGCATCGGCGAGCCGTCCGGCTCGTGCCGCGGCCTGGCCCATCACCCGCAGCGCGACCGGGACGGTGAAGTCGTCGTCATTGGCCCGGCTCAGCTCCAGGCTCTCCTGCGCGCTGCGCAGCAGCGTGTCGTACTCCTGCAGGTCGAAGGCGATCTCCGCGCGGCAGGCCAGGGCGCGTCCGCGTATGCGCGGGGAGACATCGCCGTGCTCGGCGGACAGGAACCGGTCGAGCCAGGTGGCCGCCTCGCGGGCGTCGCCGTGCGGTACCCACATGTTGCGCAGCCCAGCGCACAGCCGCAGCCCTTCCTCCGCGTGCCCGTGGGCCAGGCAGGTGGCGAGCGCGATCCGGAAGTTACCGTATTCGGCGATGCCGCGGCGGAAGGTGGCCCGGCGCACCGGCCAGGGCGGTTCGCCGCGGTTGAACATCCCGCGGGCGGTGTCTTCCACCAGCGCGAGGATGCAGTCGCGGTGCCGCAGCGAAAGGCCGGACTGCTCGCCCGCGGCGGCCAGCCGCTCGGCGGCGTACTCCCTGATCGTGTCGAGCAGCCGGTACCTGGCATCGCCCGCGGCCTCGCCGTCCAGGACGACCAGGGATTTGTCGATGAGGGAAATGAGCAGGCCGAGGACCGCGTCGGCCGGGATGCCCCCGGCTGAGGACACCGGGTCGGAGCACACCTGCTCGGCCATGTCCAGGTTCCAGCCGGAGAAGGTGGCCAGCCGGCGCAGCAAGATCTGTTCCGGCTCCTCGAGCAGCTCGTAGCTCCAGTCCACGGTGGCCCGCAGCGTCTGCTGCCGGAGCGGGGCGGTCCTGTCGCCGGAGTCGAGCAGCTGGAACCGGTCCCGCAGCCGGCCCGCGATCTGCTCGACCGATAGGGCCCGGACCCGGGCCGCGGACAGCTCGATGCCGAGCGGTATGCCGTCGATCGTTCGGCACAGCCGGACCACCGGTGCCATGTTGTCCTCGGTCAGGACAAAGCCGGGCCGGGCCCCCGCGGCCCGGGCCGCGAACAGCCGGACCGCCTCGTGAGCGGCGGCTTCGATGCCGGTCACGCCATCGGGCGGCAGGTCAAGCGGCGGCACCCGCCAGACGGTCTCGCCGCGGACGCGCAGCGGCTCACGGCTGGTCGCGATGATCCGCAGCCACGGGCACCGGGCCAGCAGGAGCTGGACCAAGGTGGCGCAGTCGCCGACCTGGTGCTCGCAGGTGTCGAGGATGAGCAGCATGTGCCGGGAGCGCAGCGCCTCGGCCAGCGTCTGCGCCAGCGGCACGCCCGTTTCCTCGCGCACCCCGATCGCGGCCGCGACGTGCTGGGCGACGGGGCCATGCCAGTCGGCGAGCTCGACCAGCCAGGCCTCATCGAGGTCACAGGGAACCCCCGAGCTCTCAGGCTCCCCGCCGGGACCCGCGATCACCAGGCGGGCGAGCTTGACCGCCAGCCGCGTCTTGCCGATACCGCCGGGGCCGCTGAGGGTCAGCGCGCGCACTTCGCCCAGCAGCCGGGCCAGTTCGGCGAGATCGCGCTCACGCCCGATAAAGCTGTTCGGCTCCGCTGGCAGGTTGCCGCTGAGGAAAGCGGTGGCGGACGGCATCGGCCCTCTGGGGATGTCAGGCGTGGCCGGGGGGGACACGTCAAGTCTCTCACCGTACCGTCTTGCCCGCGCGTAAGGCGATCAGTTGCCGGGCCCGATATCGCCGGCGGAGATGATGACCGGGATGGCCTCGGTGTACCTGACCCGGCCGAAATACATCACCTTCACCAGCGCCCACCACTGCGACCCGGGACGCTCAGTGGCCGGCACGGTCACCGCGAACCGCAGGGTCGTGCTCGCCCGCGGCGCGACGCTGAAACCCCGCGTCCACGGCCCGAGCAGCGGCCAAGTGCCGAACGGCGAGACGAGCTGAGCCTCGCCGTGCAGCTCAGACGCCAGCTGGCTGGTCAGCAGGACCAGCAGCTCGCCGTGGCCGCCCGGGGCCAGGTGCAGCTCAGGCGTCAGCATGGCCAGATCGACTTCGGCCGCGCCCGCACGGTAATCGGCCTGCATCCGCTCGAGCGTCTCCTCGGCGGACAGGTCCGGATCGGGCCAGCGGGGTTCTCCGACCGCCACCATGACCGTGTCCTCGGTGAGGTGGCCGAACTGGTCCCGGATCCGCGCCGCCACGAAATAGCGGCCAGCCGCCGTCCCTGGCGCCGCCCGCACGGTCAGGTCCCAGGCCGCGTACCCGCCGGGCGCGAGGTCATACGCCAGGTCCCGGTCCGCGGTGACGATAATCCCGCCAGGGGCGGACAGCTCCGCCGTCCCCGACACGGGTTCCGCGCCGCAGCCCACCGTCAGCGTCAGCGCCGCCGGCTCACCGCCGGCTGAATCGCCGCCAGCCGGCTCGCCGGGATGGGGCAGGGCGATGCGGGTGGGGGACAGGTGCACCGCGACCGGCAGGTTCCCGGCCGGCGCCGGGCCCTTACCGTGCAGCCAGTACCGGGTGTGCACCGGCTGGGCCGGTTCGGCGGGCGCTACCGGATCAGCGGTGGCGGGCGCCGGCGAACCCGTCCGCACCACCAGGGTCACCGTGCCGAAAGGCGGCATGGCGACCTCGACGGTCCCGCCTTCGACGGGCAGCGGAGCGCCCTCGGATTCCTCGAGCAGATCGGTGAGCCACGCCGCCGAGATCCCCGCGGCCAGCCGCACGCGCGCGGTCGTGGCCTGGCCCGCCGTTTCCCGCAGGCGCACCGTGACCGCCATGCCGCCGTCCGGGCCATCCGGCGCTCCCGCGGTCGCGAGCGCGCCCACCCGTCCCGCGGCAAGCGGATTGCCGCGCGGCTTCACCGCGCTGAGCATGACGTTGGCCGGCTCCACGGTCAGCCGCCCGGTCGCCGCCGCCGCGGCCGCGCCGCCGTCGGCTGGCGCCGTGGCGACTGCGGTGACCAGCTCGTGGTTGTAGTCCTCGGCGCTGAGGTTGAAGGCCGCCGCGCGCCAGTCACCAGGCCCTGAGGCCAGCGCGTACTCGAACGTATGGCTCCAGTGCTGCCAGGCGAAACTGCTGCCGTCCGGCGCCGTCCGGCGGTCGCCGTCGATCCAGATGCCCGACGGCCACGCGCTGCACGACCGCATCAGCGACATGTGCAGGGTGCCGTCGGGGGTGACCACGGCACCGGGCGTACCCCGGTTCAGCAGCGCGACCGACCGGTCGGCCAGCGGCACAGGCGGCAGGTCCCCGCCGAGATCACCGCCGCCGAGATCACCGTCGCCGAGATCACCGTCGCCGACCTCACCGGGTTCGCCGGCGTCCACCAGGGCATCGGCCAGGTCCTCGGTCAGGGCCGCCACCGCCGCCGCCAGCTCGGCCGGCCCGGTACCCGCGATGATCAGCACCGGCAAGTCGCTGGGCCCGCGCACGTCCGCGTCCGGCCCGAAGGCGTCCTGGAGGCGGCGCGCGGCCGGGACCCACAGCCGTGCCGTCCCGGCCCCGCCCGCCAGCCTGGCCTCCAGCGCCTTGGCGTAGCCGGGCCCGGCGGCGGCCAGCACCTCGGCGGTGAAGCCGTTCACCTCGGGGCCGCCGAGGCAGATCCTGACGTCGGGCAGGTTGGAGTCCGCGTCGATCGCGCCGTACCTGGATCCTTCGGCCTGGCTGCACGTCGCGGTCACGCCGGCCGCCGCCAGCGCGATCATCAAGTCCCTGATCACGCTCCGTAGTCCGTTCGGAATATCCGCGCAGACCACCTCGGCCACGCCGATCGCCTGCATCAGCGGGCCACGGTCCGTGGTGCGGACCCGCGCCGTGGAGCCGAGCCCGAACCACTGATGCGCGGGGTTATCCAGGGTGTACCAGTGATCGGCCGAGTCCACGTCCGCGGCCCCGAACGACCGGCCGATCACCGCCGTCGCCGTCTGGTACAGCGGCAGCCCGCCGGGCACGCCGGCCGGAAACCGGACCCGGAGCAGCCGGTCGCGCCCGCGGTACCCGTCCACGTGGGTGCGGAACTCGACCCGTTCCGCGCCGTCCCACAGCAGCGTCTCCTGGGTGACCTCGAGCCCGTCGAGGGTGAACGAGGCCACCAGCCGGGATCCCACCGGGCACCGCTCCGCCCGCACCCGGGCCGGCCCCGCCGACGAGCCGGTTCCCGGCCCCTTGGGGGACAGGTGCCACGGACCCTCCCCGTGCCGGGGATGCTGCGCGTACTCGTCCTGGATCACCAGCTCATTGCCGGGGCCGGCCAGCACCGATGTCCCGGTGCGCTTATCGGTGACAGACACCGTCCCGCCCCGGTCCTGGTCCGCGGTGACCAGGTACGCGCCATTCTCGATGGCGGGCAGGCGGCCCGGCCTATCCGGGTCGGCGCCGGTGACTTCCTGCCAGCGGCTGTCCTGCCCGCCGGGCCCGGCGGGCACCGCCTGGTAGGTCACGGACCCCAGGGGCGGCACCGCGCGGGCCGCGAACGTCAGCGTGACCTCCGCCAGCGACCCGTCGTCCCGCCGCCGTGTCCCCTCGGCGAGCGCGGGCACCGGCTGCCCGGCGCCGTCCCGCAGCTCCAGCCACCGGGTGCCGTCGTCAGGGACCTGGACCGTGACCCTGGCCATCCCGTCCCGCGCCCGCGCCAGCCCGTTGACCACGCTGACGGTCAGCCCGGGACTCACCGGCCCCCCGGTCAGGTGCGCCACGGCATCGCGGCGCGCGGCGGAGCCGAGTTCCCACGCCTCGCGCCAGCCGCCCGCCAGGTCCAGGTACACCTGGTCGGACTCGACCCCGGTGATGGCGTCGTGGTGGGCGCCGTACGCCAGCAGCCGCCAGGCCCGGTCCAGCGCCACGTGCGGGAACGGTGCACCGTCCAGCCAGGCCATGGTGGCGAGCCGTTCGGCCTCGATCACCACGGTCTCGGTGGCCCGCTGCGCCTGCTTGGTGTCGATGTAGGAGACGTCCTTGCCGGTGTACACCGGGCCCATGTCCCTGGTCTGCGGCGTGATCCAGACGCCCGGGCCGCTCGGCGGCGAGGCACCGGCGGTCACCGCCGCGAAGAACTCGGCCGGTACCGCAGTCACGAACCTGGGCCACACGTACCGCTGGTTCCAGTCCCGGTGGATATCGGTGACCCACCGGGACGGGATGACGTGGTCCGCGCCGACCGGCAGCATGACGTTACGCGTGGCGGCGACCTGGGCCAGCGCCCGGAACTGCCCGTACGCCTCGAGTTCGGCGGCGGCCAGATCCGGCAGCGTATGCAGCTTCCAGCCCGCGCTGTAGTGCTGGGCCATGTAGGAGGTGAGCAGCCCGCGGCCGTCCGGCGAGAGCCACTCGAACTCGCTGCTGAACTGCATGCGCCGGTTACCGCCACCTTCGGCTCCGGACGGACCCCACTGGTGAAACGGCCCGCGCGCCCACGCCGAGGAGGTCAGCCCGGCCGCCGCCATCAGGCCCGGATACCCCGGATCATGCGCGAACACGTCGAGCATCCAGGCGCTCCTCGGGTCGCCGCCGAAGACGTCCCGCTGGAACCCGATGCCGTAGACGGCGTTGCGGATGGTCGACTCGGCCCCGGTGAGGTTGGTGTTCGGCTCGTTGTAATTGCCGCCGACGATCTCGACCCGGCCTTCGGCCATCAGCGCCCGCAGGTCCTCCCGGTCCTGCGGGCAGGCGTCGAAATACGGCTTCAGGTAGTCGAGCTCGGCCAGCACGAACTTGTAGTCGCGGTCCTTCCTGGCCTTATCCAGGTGGGCGCCGACCAGCTCGAACGCGCTCCTGACGTCGGGTACCCGGCCCTCTTCGTCGGGCAGGCTGAGCCGCGCCTCGGTGAACTGGCCCTGGGTGTTCCACCAGATCGGGTCGTAGTGGAAGTGGCTGACCATCCACATCGTCCAGCCCGGCTCGGCGACGGTGATGTCGGCGTCGGTGTGGACCCGAGAAGCGCGCCCGGCCTCGCTGCCGACCGCCACCGTCACCCGCCGGGTGCTGCCCGGCTGGTACGGCGCGGTGACCTCTACCGGCACTTCGAAGGCTTTTTCCTCGCCTTGATGCAACCCGGTTATGCCGAACGGACCGTGGTCTCTCAGCCCAGGCCCCTGAATGTGCACGGTGGCGGACATGGCCGGGGTGGTGAGCATCCCCGGCCCATCGTTCACCAGCGTGACCCGGATGACCTGCAGCGGGCGCTGCGCGGTTCCCACGAACAAGTCTGTTGATTCAACCCCGGCGATCCGCATCTGCCCATCGTTACACGTGACCGCCCGCCGATCACAGTGCGGGACGCGTCACGCCGGGCGAAGCCGGCGCGTGAACGCGCGCGTCGCGGCGGCCGGGTCGTCCGCCTCGGTGATGGCGCGGACCACGACCACGCGGGTGGCGCCGGCGGCGAGCACGTCGCCGAGCCGGCCGAGGCTGATGCCGCCGATCGCGAACCACGGTCGCGCGGGTGCGGTGCCCGCGACGTGGGCCAGCAGCCCCGGGCCGGTCGCCGGACGGCCCGGCTTGGTCGGCGTCGCCCAGACCGGCCCGGCGCAGAAATAGTCGACGTCCGGCTCGGCCGCCGCCGCGCCGGACTGGGCCGGGCTGTGACTGCTCCGGCCGATCAGCACGCCCGGGCCCAGGATCCGCCGCGCGACCGGAACCGGCAGGTCATCTTGCCCCAGGTGCAGCACGTCGGCTCCGGCCGCGAGCGCTACGTCCGCCCGGTCGTTCACCGCCAGCAGCCGGCCGTGCCGCCGGCAGGCGCCGGCGAACACCTGCAGCAGCGCGAGCTCCTCGCGCGCCTCGAGCCCCTTCTCCCGCAGCTGCACGATGTCCACCCCCGCGCCGAGCACGGCGTCGAGGAACTCGGCTAGGTCACCGGAGGACCGGCGGGCATCGGTGCACAGGTAGAGCCGCGCGTCCGCCAGCTGCGCCCGCACATCGCTCGTCATCGCGCCCTCCAGCTCATTTGTCCGGGCTCAATCATCGCGCGGGCACGGCGGGGACGGCGCCGCGGCCCCTTCACACCTCACCCGGCTGATATAGGGTGAACTGCCGGAAACAATTCCGGCCACGGGAGCCCGGGAGGGCTGAGAGGGAGGCCGAGGGCCTCCGACCGTCGTACCTGATCCGGGTAATGCCGGCGAAGGGAGCGCTCATTGGCCGTGACCACCGATGTCGTCGTGGCGGGCGGCGGTGTCATCGGAACCGCGATCGCGTGGCGTGCCGCGGCCGCCGGGCTCCGCGTCGTCCTCGTCGACCCCGATCATGGCGACGCCGCGTCCGGCGTGGCCGCCGGGATGCTCGCGCCCGTGTCCGAGAGCCTGTTCGGCGAGGGCGCGCTGCTCAGGGTCAATCTGCTGGCCGTGACCAGATTCCCCGGGTTCGCGGCCGAACTTCAGGACCTCACCGGTCACGACATCGGCCTGCGTCGTGAGGGCACCCTCGCCATCGCCTACGACCACGGTGACCTCGCGGCGCTGACGCGGCTGACCGCCTTTCGCCGGTCGGCCGGGCTCAGCGCGGAGGAACTGGACAGCCGGGCCTGCCGCCAGCTGGAGCCCTTCCTCACCCCCGACGTGCACGGCGGCGTGCTGTTCGCGGGCGACTGGTCGGTGGACAACCGGCGGTACACGGCCGCGCTGCGGGCGGCCATGACGGCCGCGAAGGTCCTCCTCACCCGCGACCGCGTGACCCAGGCGCGGATCCAGGACGGGCGAGTCCGCGGGGTCCGGCTCGCGGGCGGCGAGGAGATCGACTCGGCGATGGTCGTCGTCGCGGCCGGATGCTGGTCGGGCGCGGTCGGCGGGCTGCCCGGCCCGCTGCGGTCCGCGGTCCGGCCGGTCAAGGGCCAGCTGCTGCGCTTGCGTCACCCCGCCGGGATCCCCCCAGTCATCAGCCACACGCTCCGGGCCACGGTCCGCGGCGCGGACGTCTACCTGGTGCCCCGCGCGGACGGCGAGGTGATCGTGGGAGCCACGTCAGAAGAGCGCGGTCCCGACCGGACGGTCACCGCCGGAGCCGTTCATGACCTGCTGCGCGACGCGATGAGCGTGCTCCCGGTGACCAGTGAGCTGATCCTCGCCGAGACCTGCGCCGGGCTGCGGCCGGGAACTCCGGACAACGGGCCGATCGTCGGCGGCTGCGGGATCGACGGGCTCCTGCTGGCCACCGGGCACTACCGCAACGGCATCTTGATGTCACCGGTCACCGCCGATGCCATCGTGGCGTGCCTCACCGGCCGGGCGCCCGCGGCGGAATGGGAACCGTTCACGCCGCAGCGGTTCACCGCCGGGCGGCGCTCCGCGGTGGGCGGTAGCCCCCGGTGAGCGTCCAGGTCAGGCTCAACGGCGAGTCGCGGGAACTGCCGGACGGGACCACCCTGGACGCCGCGGTCACCGCGCTGACGGCGGCCCCGGCCGGCCTCGCGGCCGCGGTCAACGGTGACGTGGTGCCCCGGGGCTCGTGGGCCGTCACCAAGCTCCGCGACGGCGACCAGGTTGAGGTCGTCACGGCCGTACAGGGAGGATGACGTGAGCGATACGGATCTGCTGAGCCAGACGGCGGCCGGGCCGGAGCCATGGGCGCTGGCCGGCCATCAGCTGAGTTCGCGGCTCATACTCGGGACCGGGGGAGTGCCGAGCCTGGAGGTGCTGCGCCGGATACTCGATGCCTCAGGCACCGCGCTGACCACCGTGGCCTTGCGGCGTGTCTCGCCCGCGGGAGACGGAGAAGGCTCGCTGCTCGCCGTGCTGCGGGACGCCGGGGTGAGCATCCTGCCGAACACCGCGGGCTGTCACACCGCGAGCGAGGCGATGATGGTCGCCCGGCTCGGGCGGGAGGCGCTCGGCACCGACTGGGTCAAGCTGGAGGTGGTGGCCGACGATCACACCTTGCTGCCGGACCCGGTGGAGCTGATCGACGCGGCCCGGATGCTGGTCCGCGACGGGTTCGTGGTGCTCCCGTACACCAGCGACGACCCGATCGTGGCCCGGCACCTCGAGCGGGCCGGCTGTGCGGCGATCATGCCGCTCGGCGCTCCGATCGGATCCGGCCTCGGCGTGCGCAACCCGCACAACATCGCGATGATCGTCGAGCAAGCCGGCGTTCCCGTCATCCTCGACGCCGGGATCGGGACGGCCAGCGACGCCGCCTTCGCGATGGAGCTCGGCTGCGACGCGGTCCTGATCGCCTCGGCCATTACCCGCGCGGCCGAGCCCGAGCGGATGGCGACCGCGATGCGGCTGGCGGTGGCGGCCGGATACGCCGCGCGGACCGCAGGCCGCATCCCGCGCCGGTGGCACGCCCAGGCGTCCAGCCCGGTGGCCGGGCGGCCGGAGCTGTGAGCGCCAGCCCGGAGGCAGGCCCCCCACGGGTGCTGACCATCGCGTCGTCCGACTCGGGGGGCGGGGCCGGCATCCAGGCTGACCTCAAGGCGTTCGCTCGCTGCGGCGCGCACGGCATGTCGGCGATCGTGGCGCTCACCGCGCAGAACACCGTAGGAGTCCGCGCCATCCACGAAGTCCCGCCGGACTTCGTGCGGGCGCAGATCGACGCGGTCCTCGACGACATCGGAGCGGACGCCGCGAAGACCGGCATGCTGTTCTCCGCGCCGTTGATCGAGGCGGTGGCGGCCGCGCTGGCCGGACGGGGCCTGCCGCTGGTCGTGGACCCGGTTATGGTGGCCAGCTCCGGGAGCACGCTGCTGCTCCCCGACGCGATCGGGACCATGGTCACCCGGCTGTTTCCGCTGGCGACGGTGGTGACCCCCAACCTGCCGGAAGCTCAGGCGCTGACCCGGACGGCGACCGAGGATCGCGCGGAGCTGGCCGAGCGCCTGGTCGCGATGGGCGCGCGGGCCGCCCTGGTCACCGGGGGGCACGGGGCCGAGCCGGTTGACCATCTCTTCGACGGGTCGCGGCACATGGCCATCCCGGTCGCCCGTCATCGGGTGGCCGCGACCCACGGCGCGGGCTGCACGCATTCGGCTGCGCTCGCGGCCGGGCTGGCGGCGGGGCTGCCGCTGGCCGAGGCGGCCCGCTACGCGGCCGGGGTGGCGGGGGAGGCGGTCGCCCACGGGCTCGCCATGCTCGGCGAGGGCGACGGGCCGGTCCATGTCCTGTCGGGCTATGTGTTCAGCCGTGACGATGCGGTCCGCAGTAGGGTGTCCAGCGGTATGGAGAAGACACGATGAGCGATAGTTTCAGCGACGAGCTGTGGGACGGCGTGACCGGCATCTACGCGGCGATACTGGCCCATCCTTTCCTGACCGGGCTGACCGACGGCAGCCTGCCGCCGGACGCGTTCGCTTTCTACGTCGTCCAGGACGCGCTGTACCTCCAGCGCTACGGGCAGGCCCTGGCGGCGGTGGGGAGCCGGGCGCCGGTGTCCGCGGACACCGCGATGTTCGCCCGGCACGCGGCGGGAGCACTCGAGGTCGAGCAGACCCTGCACGGGTCGCTGCTCGCCGACCTCGGCATCGATCCGGCGAGTGCCGCGCTCGCCGAGCCCGCGCCCGCGAACCTGGCGTACACGAGCTACCTTCTGGCCACCGTCAGCGTCGGCTCCTACCCGGAAGGGGTCAGCGCGGTGCTGCCGTGCTACTGGATCTACTGGGAGGTCGGCAAGGAACTGCTGCGCCGCGGCTCCCCCGACCCGCGTTACCAGCGGTGGATCGACCTGTACGGCAGCGAGGAGTTCGGTGACATCGTGCGTGAAGTCCTGGCGGTCACCGACCAGCTAGGCCCCGATCTCACGTCGGCCGAACGTGACCGTGCGCACCGCCACTTCCGTACCTCAAGCCGCTATGAATGGATGTTCTGGGACATGGGCTACCGGATGGAAAGCTGGCCCGTCTGAGAGACGGCACCACATAATCCGCTCCTCACGCGGCCTGCTCGGCCTGCAGCTGCCTGACCATCTCCAGCGCGTCGTTGACGTGCTGGCCGATGTTGGTCATCGAGCTGAAGACGTGCCGGACCGTGCCGGTGCGGTCGATCACGTAGGTGACCCGGCCGGGGATCACGCCGAGCACGGACGGTACCCCGTAGCTCTTGCGGACCCGGCCGCCCTTATCGGCCACGAGCGTGAACGGCAGGTTGTGCTGTCCGGCGAAGGCGGCGTGCTTGTCGGCCGAGTCGGAGCTGACCCCGATCACCTCGGCGCCGGCGTCGGTGAAGGTCTCGTAGCTGTCACGGAAGGCGCAGGCCTCGGCGGTGCAGCCGCTGGTGTTGTCCTTGGGGTAGAAGTACAGGACGACCACCCGTTCGCCGAGCCGGTCGAAGAGCCGGACCTCGTCCCCGGACTGCGACGGGAGGGTGAAATCAGGAGCCTTGTCCCCGACCTGAATGCCGCGTGCCATGCTATGCCTGCCTGTTCTGTCCTCCCGCGTAAGGTCACGGGTCCGTGCGTAAGGGTAGCGAACCCGCCGCCGATGAGAATGACCACCTGGGGGCCGTCACATGGCCAGCGGCGACATCCGGTCCGGCGGAGGACGATACGAATGCCCATCTTGATCCGCACCAGCGACGTTCCCGCCGCGCACCGGCATGACGCCTGGCGGAGCATCGTGTGTGAGACGCTGGGTCCGCTCGAGATGCGGAGCGATCCGGACACCCCGCTGACCGCAACTCCGCACAGCGTGCACCGGACGCCGGGCCTGATCCGCCGCGGCCATCCCGAGCTGTACCGGGTCGCGATGGCCGTGTCAGGGAGCCTGGGCCTGGCCCAGGACGGCCGTGTCGCGCGGCTCAGGCGCGGCGAGTTCACCATCTACGACTTCAGCCGGCCCTACGAGCTCGCCTATGACTCGGGGGGTGGAACGCCCATGGTGGAAGCCGTCCAGGCCACGGCCGGGTCGGTCGCCGCGCTGCGCGCTCAGCCCTTCTGGCCTGACCTGGAAGCGGCCGCGCCGACTCTGGCCTACGAGGCGGCCGTCATGGGCCCGGGCAACGTGCTTCCCGCCGTGCTGCTCGCCGCCGTGGCCCAGCCCACGCTGGTCCTCAACGGCGGGAACAGCCCAGCCTGGCTCCCGGCGCCATCGTCCCCGAGCTGATGAAATTCTTCGCCGTCGTCTAAGCTCAGCGCTCATGGCGAGGCTGCTGGTCGTTCATCACACGCCGTCTCCCGCCCTGCAGGAGATGTTCGAGGCGGCGGTCAGCGGATCACGGACCGACGAGATCGAGGGCGTCGAGGTGGTGATCAGGCCGGCCCTGACCGCGGCGGCGGCCGATGTCCTGCAGGCCGACGGCTACCTGCTCGGCACTCCGGTAACGCTAGGGTTAGGTACCTGTTGAGCGACTTGTTCGCGAATCGGTCTAGGCTCAGCAGACATGCCGAGGCTGCTGATCGTCCACCACACGCCATCGCCCGCCCTTCAGGAGATGTTCGAGGCTGCGGTCAGCGGAGCGCGGACTGATGAGATCGAGGGTGTCGAGGTGGTCATCCGCCCGGCCCTCACGGCTGCGGCGGCTGACGTACTGGAGGCCGACGCTTATTTGCTCGGCACGCCCGCGAATATTGGCTATATGTCCGGTGCGCTCAAGCACTTCTTCGACGGCATCTACTATCCGTGCCTGGAGGCGACGCGGCGGCGGCCCTACGGCCTCTATGTGCACGGCGGCATGGACACCGGCGGCGCGGTGCGGGCGGTCGAGTCGATCACCACTGGCCTGCAGTGGCGGGCGGTCAGGCCACCGGTCTGCGTGACGGGAGCGCCGGGAAAGCAGGACCTGGAAGCGTGCTGGGAGCTGGGCGCTCTGCTCGCGGCCGAAATCGCGGGGTAATCGTCAGCCCCCGGCCGTTAGGACGGCCGGGCCAGGGGTCCGCACAGTGCCCGGCTGGGCGCCTACGTGGCGCGTAAGGACTGAAGTCAGTCAGCCTCCTCTGCACTTATGACCTCATGATAGTCATTATAATGTTGTCATAAGCACAAGGAGGCAACGCCATGACCAACGAGCAGGCTCTACTGACCATTGCCGATGCGCTGGAGGCCGCCGCGAAGATAGCACGCCGCGCTGTTGCCGCAGCAGACAGCGCGGAACACGCCGAGGCGGCCGGGGAGGTCGAACGGATGCTGAATCGGGCGAGGAAGGTACACCCGCAGCTCGGGCCGAGGCAGGTGCGGGGACTGGAGCAGCTACAGCGCGTGTGGCCGGGCGGACTGTCTACCCGCGAGGTCCGGGAACTCCTGGACGTCAAACACGAAGCCGGCTCACACCAGATGCTCATGGCACTGGTTGAGCACGAGCTAGCCGAACGGGACGAGACCAGTAACCCGATCAAGTACCGTCTCGGCCCGGCGCTGCGCGGGGCCTGACAGTGATGCTCGGCCATTCTGGCTATGGCTGCCTATGCGGCCAGCGGTCGCGCGGCCGGTACGGGCCATCCTAGCGATGTGCGTAAAGAGGCCCCATCGGCAACTTGGCCGTCTGACCTGCGCAGACATGCGGCAACCCCCGAGCAAGGAGTTAGCGATTGGCGGCGCTCCTGCCTTGCTCGGGGGTTGCCCTTCCCGCCTGCGCTCAAGCGCAGCGGGGGTCTACAGGCCGGCGAGGTACCGGCTGAGATCTCGTTCTTGATGCTCGGGTTGCTCGAACAGATGGCCGTCCATCATGGCGTCGTCATCGGTGGCCATGCCGCATGAGCACATTCGCACGCCGCGACAAGCCATCTCGGCGTCAATCGCTAGCAGGTGCGCGCTGATCGGCGCGAGGATCGGCGAGTCAGGCCGCGATAGCGCGGCGCTCGCCGTCAGCTCGCGCCGCGCCTGCTGTAGCTCACTGGCGGACATGCTGCCGACGTTATGGATGCGCATCGGCGCTCCCGATCCGCTCGCGCTCGGCTTGCTCGGCTAGTACCGTCTCTAGCTGCTCTTGTAGCTGCTCGCGCGGCAGGCTGTACTTAGGCAGCTCCGCTTGCGCTAGCGCGGTTTCCAGGCTCTCGCGGTACTTGGTCAGTGCCCAATCGTCAAAGTCGGACAGCGGGCGGGGTTCGGCCGCATCGTGGTCACCCATGAGCCGCTATCCTCGCTCGCTCGTCCTGCTCGGCTAGCACCTCGTTAAGCTTGCTGCGAAGGTCAGCCTGAACGGGGGCATCGGGAGAGATGCCCTTGACGGCGTGCTCTAGCTCTCGGCGGTAGCGGGCAAGCTCTGACGTCGTTAGTTGCGCTATCGGGTGTGGCGGCTCTGCGGTGGTCGCTGGTTCGGCTGGCATCGGTGATGATCCTTCAACATCTGGCGGCGGGGTCTCGCTACTCAAGCTGCCAGGCCAGTGACAGAATCGGGAGTAGTTACCCGCTACCGACCCAGGATTGAACCCGGTAACGAAAGGTGCGCACCGTGGCGACACCGAGAGAACAGCTAGCCGACATTCTCCGTAAGTCCCGCATCGATGCTGACTATGCCTCACATGGAGCACTGGCGCGCAAACTGAACGTCTCCCGTCCCGTGATCACCAAAGCGGAGAATCCAGCTCACCCGGTACCCAGTGACGCGATGCTCGCGGCATGGGCGGGAGCGACGGGTGCAGGACTGGACGTGCTTACCGACCTGGCGCAGCGCGCAAGGTCAGGCCCGCCAGGCTGGTTCGCGAAATGGGCAGACATCGAGGCCCGCGCTAGCTTGATCCGCTGGTTTGAGCCGCTGCTTGTACCTGGCTTGCTACAGGTCGAGTCGTACGCGAGAGCGGTGCTCGCGTGGAAACCTGACAGCGCCAGTGCCGAAGCAAACCTCAAGACCCGGCAAGCTCGGCAAACCGTACTAGGCCTCGCTGAACTGCGCGTCGTGATCCTCGGATCGGTGCTGAACCGTGAGGTGGGCGATGCGTCCGTGATGTGTGAGCAGATAGAACACCTTCTGACCGTAGGCAGCCGACCGTCTGTCATGATCCAAATCGTGCCGGATGTACCAGGAGTAGCCGGTGCTCTGGGAGGCGCGTTCGCCATAGCGACCGAAGGGACGGCCGACGTAGCCGCTTACACAGACTCGATCGTCAAGGGCGGCGTGTACACCGATCCAGACCTGATAGCGCGCGCTGTCCGCGTGTTCGATGGCTTGCGCGCGGACGCGCTACCGTGGACACAAACCCAAGATCTTCTAGAAAAAGCAGGTGAAAGATGGACGCTTTGAACTGGCGTAAGGCCAGCTACAGCGCCTCGAATGGTGGTTGCGTCGAAGTTGCCGACAACCACGGTAACCGAGTCATGGTGCGCGACACGCAGGACCGTACCGGCCCGGTACTGCGGTTCAGCTCCATGGCATGGCGGAAGTTCGCCAGCAGGGTAAAGGCAGACGCATCGTTATCTCGGCCAGCTAGGGGCATCCTCGTCCGAGGATGCCCCTTTTTGCTGTCCGTTTGCTGGGGGAGCGATGCGCTGTGCTCCTCGGGGGCCAGCCCGCGACCGGCGGGCTGGCTGCTCAGGTCATCATGACCCGCCCAGCATCTCGCGGCGGCTTCCGCGACCAGGCGCGGACGATCCCGTGGTCCGAGGACACCATCACCAACGTCTGGTCATCGACCAAGACCGTGACGAGCCTGGCCGCGCTGATGCTGGTCGATCGCGGTGAGCTGGACGTCGATGCCCCGGTGGCCAGGTACTGGCCCGAGTTCGCCGCCGAGGGCAAGCAGGATGTCCTGGTCCGCCACCTCATGTCGCACGCTTCCGGAGTGTCCGGGCTGGACCAGCCCGCCGTCGTCGAGGATCTCTACGACTGGCCGAAGTCCACTTCCCGGATGGCCGCCCAGGCTCCGTGGTGGGAGCCGGGAACCGCGTCGGGTTATCACGCGCTCAATATGAACAAGATGGGACCGGGGGTCGTCGGCTCGGACCGGGGCGCCGAGTACGGTCAGGCCATCTACGACGCCGTCACCCGGTAGGCAGCGCGGGTCGCCTCAGGGTGCGGCGGCCCGTCG